>Ga0115002_10000620_pt1 | contig 49782 bp, 38 predicted proteins | sample ArcticOcean_MG_C_8_FD_89576 | JGI IMG/M metagenome (GOLD analysis project Ga0115002, IMG submission 89576) | Marine microbial communities from western Arctic Ocean - ArcticOcean_MG_CB11_86 | ecosystem: Environmental > Aquatic > Marine > Oceanic | place: Arctic Ocean: Canada Basin | collected... | reverse complement strand
GTCGTTGCCGCCTTGGCCGAAGATGGTGTCATCTCCGTCCTTTCCCCAGATTTTGTCGTTGCCTTCGGTGCCAAACAGAAGATCATCGCCATCAGTACCGACGGTGTGCCCGTTTTTATTCTTTTTCTTTGCCAATCGAGGTGCCCTTGATCAGGTCGCGAACAACGCTCGGGACGAGCGCAATTCTCCGCCATCTGCGCCCTTAGTCAGGCGCATAAGCTTAGAGTTTCCGTTTACTGGAAGTTTGGGTGTTTGAGCGCGTGATCCAGCGTCACCGTAAAACAGGCTTCCGGGTATAACTTCTCTGCTTGCTGGGTGTGCCCGATAGGAAAATTCAGCATGACTGGTTGCGCGTAAGACAGCGCACCCCCGGATTACCAGCCACATGGGCTGTTCTCCAATGCGTCAACGTACCGTTGTTATGATCTTGGGAGCCCAGGCCCAATAAACACCAATCACGACGCTTCGAAACCAAAAGAAAACGCGAATTATTACTTTAACGACAACAGTTTACCGTTCCCAGTGGAAAAATACACTCATTGATTGTGATATTGCTGTGATCCGCTATTAAATTTACGAAACCGTGTTCAGGAATGCTCGGAGCAGGCGATTTCAATATTCGGATATCGTGAACCTAATTGATCGACGACCGCTTTGCCGAGCACTTCACGCAATGTCCACATCGGTGTGCTTGTTATGCGGGACAAAACTCTAATGAATTTCATTTAATATATTAACAAAATAATTTAATCTATTGTTATAAATAAAATATTTTATGTTATAGTATCAAGATATTATCCACTCAAACAAGGTACGAAGTGTGCGAATTGGCCCCGCATTCAAATTTGGCGAGTATCGTCACGGAGACGACAAGGGTGTAACCAATTTGTCGGCGGGATGTGGCACTCCCGACTCGGTACGAAGTGTGCGAATTGAATCGAAAAACCGTGCGTTTCCAACCAGTTAACTTGCCGCTACGTATCCAGAACCGACGCGTCGAACATGCTTTCAACGGGAATGGGCGCGTCGATCAGGCCCTGATCGGCGACATAGCCGATGAACTGCTCGATGTTGGCCCGATTGGCCTTTACACCATTGGGAAACAGATCGGCGCCCATGTTGTCGCGCTGCCATTCATACTCGTTTCGCGCGAACACCAGCATGGAGAAGCCGGGGTCTTCGTAGAATTCATCGGCCTTGTGTTTGGCGTCATCCCAAACACCCATCATCGCCTTCGGCAGCCAAGGTTCGCGCTCGACCAGATCGCGGCCAAACACCAGCAAATGCATGATCGGGCAATAGCCGAATTTTTCGAAATGACGCATCGATTCGGCCCGCGAGTCGGGGAATAGGCGGCGCACCCGGTCCGGGTTGCGCATCACGGCCGACGGCGGCTGCGGATGGAACATGGCGTCGACTTCGCCCGATACCAGCATCTCGCCGGCGTCCTTGCCTTCGGGGATGTTCTGGATGGAAACGCCCTCGCCTTTCCAGGGGATCTCCTCATGGTGCTGGATATGCCAGTTCACCTGCTCCCAGGGCACGCCGTACTGGCTCTTGAGATCGCCCTTGGCCAGCACGCATAGCGTCGTCTGAAATGACCACACCGCGACATTCTTACCGATCAAGTCGGTGGGCTTCTCGATGCCGGAGTCGACGTTGACGAACATGCAGAGCTGGCTGAACAGGCGGCGCGGGAAAACCGGGGTCGCGATGAAGTCGTCGGTGCGGGCGCGCGACATGATGAATGACGCCAGCGATTGTTCGCAAATGTCGAATTCCCGGTCGCGGAACATGCGGCCATGGCGGTCGATGCCGTCGCGCCGGCCTGGCTCAAACCCAACGCCGACTTCCAGCGCACGGAACGAGACGCCGTCTGGGCGATCCACGGTATCCATGAAAAATGGTGCGTGGCGGTCGAGCCGTTCCAGCGCGATCGTGAACGTCTTGTCGGTCATGTGTCCTCCTGGGTACGACGTTGGGTCATGGTAGCCGTTCAACTCCGATAGTTGAACGTCGTGCTCCCTTTATGCAGGAAGACATGGCTGACGGCAGGACGGTGGGTCAGTTCGCGCAGCAATGTCGCCAGCGGGGTCCCCGCGAGCGAACGGCTCGGGTGCAGGCGGCAAGCTGTTTTCCAACGCTCCCGCATGGGCCGTGATATCTGCAAGGCCGCAAACCGTTCCTCATCGGAACGGAACGGCCCCTCCTCCTCTTCCAGTTTGGCCATGACGGGCGCGACAAGCATGCCCGGACGCCCTGTAATAGGCTCCCGTCCTTCGCCCAGATGATCGAGGATATCCGGGTCGATCGTGCCCGGCACCTCACCGAACCAACCCAGGACGTAGTTCGCCAGATCGGCCTGCACGGTTCTGTAGCGTTCTCCCTCGATGACGTTGAACAGGGCCTGGACCCCGACGAATTGCGAGATGGGGGTCACCATGATGGGCCAGCCGAGTTCTTCACGGATGCGCGATATTTCCTCAAGGACCTGGGGAAGGCGATTTCTCATGCCGAGCGTCGCAAGCTGGTTCTCGAGATTGCTGCGCATACCGCCGGGCACCTGGTGTTGGGCGAGAGACGGCTCGTGATTCACGGGCCTGCCCAGCGGCTTGCCATGAAGGGTGGCCTGATCCCGGAAGTGCGTCGCGATCCGGTCCAATCCATCGAAATCAAGGTCAACGTCGAAACCTGCCTCGGCCGCTTCTCCGGCGATCATCTCTGTTGGTGGATTCGAGGTGCCGTGGGCGAGTGGCGAGATTGCCGTCTGCACCACGTCGATCCCGAGGAAAATCGCCTCCAGCGTGTTCAACGATCCCAGACCTGAGGCACAGTGGGTCTGGAAATGGAACAGCGCCCGGTCGCCAATGGCTGCCCGCATCTTTGCGATCAACGAACGCAGCCGGGCCGTCGACATCAGGGACGCGGCATCCTCGAGGATGATGCTGTCCGCGCTGCACGCCAGCAATTCTTCAGTTTTCGTGACGTAGTAGTCGTCCGTGTGCAGCGGGCTCTCGGTAAAGATCAGCGTCGCGGCAGTATGCAGGCCTTCTTGCTTTGCGACTTGAAGCGGCACGGCAATGTTGGCCGTGTCATTCAGTCCGTCGAACAGATTTACTAGCGTGATCCCGTTGTTTGCCATGACCTTCATCGCAAGCGGGAATACTTCGTCGGGCAGGGTCGACCAGCCGAACACGCTCAGACTGCGCACGATTGCCGCCACGTGGTTGCCGCGGGATGCCTGTGCAACGAGCCGTACGCGTTCCCAGGGGTCTTCAGCGTTGTAATGGAACGAGGACTCGTAAACGGCGCCGCTCATCACCTCCAGGCACCAGAAACCGCAATTCCCCATGGTATCGGCGATCGGTGCGATCATCGGCGTGGTCATGCGCGTCGCCCACAGGCTTTGCTGCCCGTCACGCAATGCGGTTTCCCAAAATTCAAGCTTTCGCGTCATTCGAGCTGTCGCCTGTCGATTGTGGAAACCATGGCTGCGCGGCTTTGTACCTGATCAAATTTCTTTGTAGGCAGAATATTTTGCCCTCTCGAAGAACGGTTCAAACGCTTCAGCCAATCAAGAAGACTAGAGATTCTCTGATGCCCAGTGCCACAGAGTTTAAAGAGTCCACAGAGTCCATCTTCGATCCCGCGCTATACGACAAAGCGCGCGCCTGCCTCTGGAGGAGTCAGAGACCCTGCCGCCCCGGTGCGTGACCTCGGAGAGTGGTGTACCGACGGGTCATCGACCGCGGCGTGGCGGCGCGTAAGAGATGATGGCGTTCTTTTGTTTGTTTCCCATCTCCGTTTGACGTTACAGCAACGCTTTGCGACTCTCGGGTCAGCGAAAGAGACAGTGCATGTTCCTGAAGAACTACTGGTACGCGGCGGGATTCCCTGAAGAGTTGGGCCGGGAGTTTCTCACCCGGACTTTCCTGAACGAGACCATCGTGATGTTCCGCAAGGAGGACGGCACGGCGGTCGCAATGGAAGACCGTTGTGCGCACCGGCGAGTGCCGTTGTCCCTCGGCCGCCTGATCGGCGACACCGTGGAGTGCGGCTATCACGGCTTGCAATACGACTGCGCGGGCAGGTGCACCAAGATCCCGGGTCAGGAGCGCATCCCGCCGAAGGTCAGTGTCAAGAGCTACCCGCTGGTCGAGAAGCATCGCTTCCTGTGGATCTGGATGGGTGATCCCAAGAAGGCTGACACGTCCCTGATCCCCGACTACAGCATGCTCGACCGGTGCGGCTTGCGGCTCAGCAATATCCAGTTCCACATGGATGCGCACGTGCAGCTCGTCATCGACAATCTGCTCGATCTTTCCCATCTCACCTATGTGCACGGAACCACGACGGGCAGCCGCGAGATTTCCGAGACCGCCGACGTCAAGATCGTGCGCAAGGGTGATGCCGTACAGGTGCTGCGCTGGATGGAAGATGTGCCGCCGGCCCCGGCATTCCGCCAGTTTGGTGGCTATACGGGTAACATCGACAGTTGGCAGGTCTCTGAGTTCAGCCCACCCACCTATGTCCGTGTGAGTTACGGTTCAGCACCTGCCGGGCACGGCATTCCCGATGGCGATTGGTACGAGGATCAGGACGATTGGGGATTTTACGTCTATCACGGCCTAACGCCGGAAACCGAAAAGCGCTGTCATCAATACCGCTACGTCGTGTTCCAGTCTGGCATGGGCGATCCTGCCACGATCGAGGAATTCCGTTTCCAATGTGATCAGATCATCACCGAAGACTCGGTGCTGTTCCCCGTCCAGCAGGAATCAATCGATCATGATCCGGCCGAGACGTCGGCGTGGGACATCAACTCCCAGGTGGAAGTCGTCCACGATGGCGGGTTGTCCGCTGCGCGGCAAATCGTGGACCAGCTCCTCGCCCAGCAGGCCAACGGCAAGCGCAAGAATGGCACCGCAAAGATCAAGAAGAAATCCAAAGGAAAATCCAAGAAGTCCGCGCGTACGCACGCTGCGGCGAGGTAGCGAGTGAGAAGAAAAAACACCCCCCTCTATCTCCCCCCATCAAGGGGGAAGGACTTAGTTTTTCTTCCTCCCCCTGGATGGGGGAGGATTAAGGTGGGGGTCGTTTATTCTTTTTTGTACGACTCAATATCCAGTTAGAAGGCTAAACGCATGTTCCTGAGAAATTACTGGTATGTCGGTGCCTATGCGGACGAGGTGACCCAGGAGCCCCTGGGGCGCATCCTCTTGGGCGAACCCGTTGTGCTCTATCGGACCGAAGCCGGTGTGCCGGTGGCGCTCGAAGACCGCTGCGCCCACCGCTTGCTTCCGCTCTCCATGGGAAAGGTGATCGGCGATACGATTCAGTGCCATTACCACGCGTTGGAATTCGACTGTACAGGGGCGTGTGTGAGAATCCCCGGCCAAGAGCGCATCCCGCCGCAGATGAAGGTCAAAAGCTATCCCGTCGTCGAGCGGGGCAATTGCGTCTTCGTCTGGATGGGAGATATCGAGGACGCCGACGAATCCAAAGCCCCCGATATTTTCGGCAAGCTGTACCAAGAAGGATGGAGCACGGCCAAGGTGCACGTCCACGTACAGGGAAACTATCAGTTGGCCATCGATAACCTGCTCGATCTCTCGCATCTGGCGACCGTGCACGCCTCGACCGTGGGCAGCATGCACGTGGCCGATATGGCCAAAGTCGACACCGAGCGAGACGAGGACCGCATCAAGGTGTCGCGCTGGACCATGGATGTTCCTGCGGCCAAGACTTATCAGCAATTCGGCAACTACGAATCCAACATTGATCGCTGGCAGATTTCGGAATTCTTCCCGCCTTCTTATTTCCGCATCAACAACGGTTCAGCCGTGGCCGGCACCGGGGCCCGCGACGGCAAGGGTGAGAACCCTTGGGATTTTTGGGTTTGCCACGGCATCACGCCCTCGACCGCGGACTCGACCCACTACTTCTGGCATCTGGGTCATAAACTCTGGACCGATAACATGGCCGAAGTGGAGGAGTTCTACGAACAGTGCTATGGCGTGGTCGGCGAGGATATTGCGGTGTTCGAAGCGCAGCAAAAGATCATTGACCTCGACCCATCGGCACCGATGCTGGAAATCGGCTACGACGCCGGCCCCCTCCTCGCCCGCCAAATTATCGCCCGCCTCCTCAAGGAAGAAGCCGACACGAAATCCGGACAAGCTGCCTAAGGCCCGATGATGCTCGGCAGGAAAAGCGAGACCTCGGGAACGTAGGTGATGATCCCGAGCGCGATGATGTTGATGATGATGAAGGGCACGACCCCGCGGTAGATGGCGGCTAGCGGCGCCTTCAACACTGATTGGACCACGAAAATATTGAGCCCGAACGGCGGCGTGAACATGCCGATCTCCAGGTTCATCACCATGATGATACCGAAATGGATGAGGTCGATATCCGCGGCCAGTACGATGGGGACCAGCAGCGGCGTCAGGATAATGATGGCGGATGTGGGGTCGAGCAGGCAGCCGACGACCAGCAGCAACACGTTGATGACCAGCAGCACGACCCAGGGAGCCGCACCGATGTCGTCGATAAAACCGACTATGGCCGCCGGAACGCCGCTGATGGTCAGCAGCCAGGAATAAAGCCCCGCGGCGGCGATGATGATGAAAATCTGGGCACAGACATAAGCTGTCCGGATTGCGGCCTCCCAAAGGCCCCGCCAGTCCAATTCCTTGTAGGCATACATGGTGACAACGATGGTGTAGATGCCCGCAATGGCGCCCGCTTCAGTTGGGTCGAAAACGCCGGTGTAAATGCCCCCCAGGATGATCAGCGGCGTCATCAGGGCCAGAATGCCCGCCCGGGAGGCGCGGATGAATTCCCTGAACTGGAAGATCTGGGTGATGCCCATATTTTTGCGGCGCGCGTAGATGTGGATGTAGATCGCCATCAGGGTTGCCAGCAGGAGTCCAGGCAGGAACCCAGCGATGAACAGCTTCACCACGGAAACTTCGGCGGATCCGCCGTAGATGATCATGGCAATCGAGGGCGGAATGATTACGGCAATAGCGCCGGATGACGCCAGCACACCGGCGGCGAAGCTTTCGCTATAGCCGTTCTTGAGGAGCGGCTTGTAGAGAACCTGTCCGACGGCCGCCGTCGTCGCGGCGCCCGAACCCGACATCGCGCCGAAGAAGGCGCAGGAGTCCACCGCCGTAATAGGCAGGCTGCCGCGAACGCCACCGACGATCGAGAGCACCCAGGTCACGATGCGGTTGGAAAGACCGCCGCGGCTCATCAGTTCGCCCGCGAATATGAAGAAGGGCGCGGCGAGGAAGGCCAGCTTGTCGACGCTGCCGAACATCTTGAGATGCGCGATGCTCATCGGTACATCCATGAAGAATACGAGGACGACGACCGACGTCCCGATCAGGATCAGGAACACCGGAAAGCCGAAAATCAGCAGGCTTACCGGTAGGAGGACCATTACCCAGCCCAAGGTGAATCCTTCTGGCTAGTTCTTTGCTGAATTTTCAACGGATCAAACACCGTGACCAATGGTCACGCCGTCTTTATTTTCCGCGACATCGTCGTGCCCTTTGCCCATCTCGCCCCGCACGTTGGCGCGGAACTCGAGCGTTATATGGAAGACGTCGTCCTTCGCTACGACCGTCGTGCCGCCAATCTGTGGCGCAGCAAGGGTGGTGAAGTGATCCGGCTGTCGACTGCGGACCGCGATGAGTTCATGGCCCGCACCGCGAAGATCGGCGACCGCATCATGGGCGGCGATGCCAAGCTCGCTCCGATGTACAACAAGCTGAAGGCGTGCGCGGCGACAACTCGTCTGACCGACCACGAGAACAAGAAAGGTTCAGGCCTCTAGAATTTTCTCACAAGACTCGAAATGTTGAGGGGCCGGCATTCGCCGGCCCCATTTTCGTAGGCGTGCTAGTTGCGGATATCCGCCGACCAAAGACTAAATCTCCTTGGGTGTCCTACTCCTGGGGCAGGATGTTGAACCCCATATCTTGGTCATCTTTCCAAGTTCGGGTGTGATCCTCGATGTACTCGACGCCGTGCCCGTCGACGATGCGGTTGATGAAGTTGTAACGCGCGGTGACCGCGATGACGTAGTGAAATTGGGGTTCGCTCCAACCCGCCGCGTAGATGGCGTCGGCGTCCGCCTGAGTTAATTTTGACGGCGTCTGGGTCAGCTTTTTGACGTACTTCAGGACGGGCTTCATGTTCTCGTTCACAGACGAGGCGTCGATATCTTCCATAAGTTTTGTAAACACATCCTCATCGATGCCGAAAGCCTTGGCCGCCATGGTGTGGTCAGCCCAGCAATAGTCGCAGCCGTTGAGTCCGGACACGTAGGCCGCAATCAATTCGCGCTCGGCGACTGGGAGTGGTCCGGGGCCCCGCATCAGTGCCTCGCTGAACTTGCCCCAGAGGATCCAGATATCCGGATACGGGGCTTGAAGTTCCGCGAGACCTGCGTCTTTGGGCAGTGAGGGAAAGAAAGTCATGATCGTCCTCCTGTGCTTGGGATCCTAAAGCACACATGGAGCGCTCGATCAAACTACCTGGAACTACGATAGCCCTTTTGGCCTGGGGGCGTCACTATCGCCGCACGCCGACGTAGCGGTGCAGCGGCTCAGGATCCGATTCCAAATTAGCAGGTGTCGACTCGCTCGCGACCGAACCGTTTTCGATAAACACGATCCGGTCGGCAATCTGCAGAACTGCCTCGACCTTCTGCTCGACCAAAAGGACGCCGACGCCGTGCGCCTTGAGACCTGCGACCGTATCCAGCAGTGTGGCAATGACGCTCGGCATCAGGCCTTCGCTCGGTTCATCAAGAAGCAGGAGTTCGGGTTTCAAGCAAAGCGCCCGAGCGGTCGCCAGCATCTGCTGCTCGCCCCCGCTCAACGTGCCGGCCCGCTGTCGCATCCGTTCGGTGAGGATCGGGAACAGACTGAGAACCCAGTCGAGTGTGTCCTGGCCGCTGTCCCGTGCCAGCAGTCCCATGCGTAGGTTTTCCTCGACGCTCATCCCCGCGAACAGCCGCCGCCCCTGGGGCACGTAGGCTATACCCAGCTTCGGGATCTCGTGGGGGGGCAGACTGGTGAGTTCGCTGTCGTTCAATTTGACGGAGCCGTATCGGGGCTTGATCTGCCCAATGATGGTCCTGAGCGTGGTCGTCTTGCCGGCGCCATTGCGCCCAAGAAGCCCCACGATCTCTCCTGCGGCAACGCCAAAGGAGACATCCTTCAACACCTGAACGGCGCCGTAATAGCAGTTGATGTTGTCAAGCTGCAGCATCGGTTCCCAGATAGGCGCGTTGGACATCCACGTTTTGCTCGATCTCTGTCGGCGTGCCTTCGGCGATGACCATGCCTCGGTCCATCACCGTAATTCTCTCCGCCAATTCCAGGACGACCGACATGTTGTGCTCGATCAGCAGTACGGTCGCGCGCTTGGAAATAGCCCGGATGAGTTCACAGAAGTTTGTGATTTCATCCAGGGCTAGCCCTTGGGTCGGCTCGTCGAGGATGAGAAGTTCAGGTTCCAGTGCGAGGCCCATGGCCACTTCCAGCAAGCGCTGATGGCCGTAGGGCAGATCCCCTGCACGTCGATGTGTGTCTTCCGTGAGACCGACTTGAGACAACGCCAGCTCAGTCCCTTGGGTGATTCGATTTTCACCCAGTATGAGACGGTCGAGCAGTCCGCCCATCATGCGCCTTTGGACGGCCAGTGCCACATTCTCGTAGCACGTCAGATTGGCATAGAGGCTCGTGACCTGAAACGTATAGACGATGCCCCGATTGACGCGGTCCCACGCCGGCAGTCGGGAGATGTCTTCGCCCTTGAAGCGGACCGTGCCGGCGGTCGGACGCAGGCGGCCGCTGATCAGGCTGACCAAGCTGGTCTTCCCCGCTCCGTTGGGCCCGATGACCGCCCTGATTTCGCCGGTGGGAATGCGAAGCTCGACGTTCTGGACTGCCTGCAAGCCTTCGAAATTCTTGCTCAAGTCCAATGTTTCGAGAAGCGTTACGGCAGCCATGTCAGCCACTTCTCACGAATGGTGCCCATAACGCCTTTGGGAAACCAAAGAACTAACCCCACCAAAACGACGCCGACGACGATCAGATGGCTTTCCGTGAGACCGCTCGAAATATCGACGAGGTAGAACATCAGCCCGGTGCCGAGGACGGGACCTATCAACGTTCCCATACCACCCACCAGCGTCCACAACAGCGGAAAAATAGAATACTGGATCGACGCAAAGGTGGAGCCGATATACGAAAACAGCAGGGCGTACATCGCGCCGGCCGCACCAGATAGCGTCGCCGAGATCACCAGCGAGACCAATTTGTATTTGTAAGTATTGTAACCCAGCATCCGGGTTCGCGCCTCATTCTCCCGAATGGCGACGAGGACACGGCCGACCGGCGAATACACAAGCGCGATACAGATGATGAACGTTACGCCAAACAGGAGAAGGGCCGCATTGTATTTCACGGACGGATCAGAGAACGGATATTCCGTTCCCCACAGCTCGAAAGGTTGCAGGACTTGCGAGATCACGATGCCCTGGTCCCCGAGGGTGATCTCATTGAAATACAGTATCGAGAGGAAGGCAGCCTGCGCGAACATCAGGGTAACGATCAGGAACGACACGCCACTGGTGCGGATGGCGATCAATCCAAAGACCAAGCCCAGTACAAGGCTGGAGAGGACGCCGGTCGCGAAGGCCTCGATCGCGCCGAACTGGAAATAGAACACGGTCAGGCCCGCGCCGTAAATTCCTGAGGCAAAGAACATGGCGTGCCCAAGGCTCAGTAATCCCGTGTAGCCCAGCAGGATATTGTACCCCAGCGCAAACGTGGCGAAGACCATGATCCGGGCCACATTGGTGTGGTGGTACGGCGACAGCACGAATTGTGCCACCAGCAGCAGCACGATGATGCCCAGATGAAGAGCGAGGACTTTGCCGGAGATGCGCCGGTTCATCACTCTTCCTCTCCGAACAGACCGCCCGGTCTCACGACCAGCACCAATGCAACGAGAAGCGTGGCTAATATTTTGGCCAAGGTCGGGGAAAAGAAGACCGATATGATCCCATCTGAAATACCGATCACAAACGCGGCGACGATGGTTCCCCTTAGATTCCCCAGACCACCGATGATCACGACGATGAACGACAGCAGCAGCGGTTCGAGGCCCATCAGGTAGTGGGCCTGCTGGATCGGAACCACCAGCACGCCGGCCGCCGCCGCGAGCATCGCCCCGAACGCGAAGACGAGGGCATAGACGCGCCGTACCGGCACGCCCAGGGCTTGAGCCATTTCTTCGTCCTGTTGGGTTGCCCGCATGTAGAGGCCCATCTGCGTACGGCTAATTAAAATCCACGTCCCGATTAGCAGGAGCGCGGACGCTCCCGCGACGATCAGCTTGTAGCCGGAGTAGCCGAACCACGGAAACGAGACGCGGAAGTAAATTGGCGCTTCGACGGCTTTGGCGTCTCCACCGTAGAAGGTCAGGACGACTTGCTGGATGATGTAGAGCAGGCCGATCGTCGCGACGATGGTGCTTTCCGGGTCGTAGTCGATGCGTCGCAGGATCAGGTAATCGGTTGCAATGGCCACGGCCCCGACGATGAGCGGTCCGGCAATCAGCGCGACCAGAAAACCGACCAGCGGTGAGCCTCCAATAACGGAGCCGAACCACCACGCCAACACCGCACCCAGCATGAAGAACTCACCGTGGGCAATGTTGACGATGCGCATCACCCCGAAAACCAGCGACAGACCGAGCGCCGTCAACGCCAGGACGAGTGCGGCAACTGTCCCTTCGAGCAAAGCCAGGAAAAGATGAGGGCCGAGGCTCATACCTTCTTTCTTACCCTTCCACCCGAGTGCGGGGAGAGAGGGTTGTAATTTTTACTTTGTGGGCCGCCATTTCAGACTGAAAAATGGCGGTCGATAACGTACCCCCCACCCAGCCTCCCCCCCTCAATAGGGGGGAGGAATTTGAGTGAAGCTGGAGAAAATCACCTGATCAATCAGCTTTGATTGATCTGCCTACAAAGGCTGTTTGGTGTAGTCATATCCGGGCTCGTACAGCGAATCCTCGATCGATGTTCGGTGCACGACCTTCAGGCGCCTGTTCGCGACCTGAGAGATGAACTGCTGCGCATGAGCTTGGTGTGTCTGGCCGCGGAACAGCTTGTGGCCCTGTGGATGCTCGATCCCTTCGTTGAACCAGCGTGTGTTCTCGAGAGTCTCGATGAACGCCGCCTTGTCCTTCGCTGTCGGGTCGACGTAACCGCTCTGCTCGACAGTCTGCTTGATGGCGAAGAGTGTTTCCCAGCAGCCGAACATGTGCGAGGCGTAAGCTGTATCCTTTGGATCCTCGACGTAAGTCCCGATGTCTGTCATGCCGACCTTCTCGCGATAGAAATTCGCAGCCCGGGTTGGCAAGCCATCGGCGTAACGCGGGAAGCCTTCCCAGAAGTACGTGCCTTCGAGGAATTCCAGACCCGGGCTGGCCATGTTGACGCCTTCGAGCGAATCGATGAAGCCGAAGATCTGTGGGCGGTTGTTGCCGAAGTGTTCACCCAATTCGCGCACGAAGGTCAGCACGCCCGGGCCTACCATGACGTGGTAGAGAAAATCCGTGTCGGACGGGATGCGCGGGAAATATTTGGTGAACGATGATTCCCGGGGTGGAATGGGGATGAGTTCACTGATCGTTCCCCCATTGGCCTTTACGGCCGCACCGAAATAGTCCCGGTGCGCGTAGCCAAAGGCATAATCGGGGTAGATCATGGTTACCTTTTTGCCGAGCGTATCCAGTACCCAGCCTGCGATCGCGGTCATTTGCGATCGTACGTCGGAAGTTCCGGCCTGGAACACATATCGGCTGAATTGTCCGTTGGGGACTGCGGGAGTTTCACTGACCACGAAATAGGGCATCTTCAACTCGCCCGCCCGCGGTGCAGAGCCGATGACGACGTGTGAGAACAGCGTTCCGAAGACGAAATCCACCTTGTGCTGATTGGCAAATTTCTCCACGACCTCGGCGCCACGCTTGGGGTCGGTGCCGTCGTCTTCGATGATCAGTTCAATGGGGCGGCCCCCGATGCCGCCGGTCTCGTTGATCAACTTGACGGCTGCTTTGGTCGTGCGCTCGTACCAGCGGCCATAGCCCGCGCCGATGCCCGTGCGATGGGCCTGGAATCCGAGCTTAAGAGGTTTGTCTGTCGCGGACGCTGCCCGGGGGGTGAGCGGACTCGGAATGACGCCGGTGACCAGTCCACCTGCCGCTACGCCGCCTGCAAGTATGCCCGCACCCTTGAACAGGCCGCGTCGAGAGATGCGCGGACCACCGGTCTCGGTCTTCTTGCTATCAATTTTCTTATCGGTCATCGCTTCAGCCTCCCCGCTGGGTATATTTGTATATGTTCGGTTGGGAAAAATATCACGATGGTTGCTTTCCACTCAACCTCGTGGAACTTCCAGTTGTCCAATAATTCATCAACTTTCAGTCAGTTACCCAGCCGCTGGAGTAGACAAAAGCCACAGGCCGAACATCGTGTAGGTGATCATTAAAGCGGTTAGTGGAATCTGGCTGAGGATGGCGTTTTTAGGCCGTGAATAGAGCCGTATGGCCAGGAGGTGCGCGATTGCGACGGCCATGACATGTGCCGCGACAATGGCGAATACCTGTATTCTCCAAATCGTTTCAATCGATGTTCGGTTCGTAAGAATGGACGCATGAATGTGCATGTCGCGCGATCCGATCAGATTCCAACCCAGGCCGAACGGGTCCGACAACGCGCGCCAGGTGAACTGACTATCGAGCAGAAACTCGGGCAGATAGTGGGCGAAGTGGTAGCCAAAGGCGATCGGCACGATTGACACCACAAGACTCCCCAGCTGTTTGCCCATCGGCTCGCCTGATTGAGCCAGAAAATGCCCCGTGTACACGGCGGCACCAAACAGGCAGGTCAGGCAGCCGAAGACTCCAAGGAGGCCGAGGGAATTGACGCTGATGAGCGCCGTTCGCCCAGGCGATTCTAAGGGATTTTCTCCAATTAGGTCGAGCCAAAAGAACGTCCGCGAAAATCCGTCGAAGGACACTGACGACAAGGCCAAAAGGATGAAAACGGTGCCGCTCAACGGTAGAGCGCCGACATCGAGTAATCGTTGCCCTGGCGGGGTGATCGATAATGTTCGGCGCCTGCCTGTATGGTCAGCTGTCTTTTCGGCGGCATCACGAAGACCAAAGGGTGCCAGCCACGACACGATACGGAAGAAGATCGAGAATATCTCTCCGTGCTGTAACCAAGCCTTTTTCCCAAACAGCATCAAACCTACCGACGTCAGGGCCACATAAGCGATTACGGCATTGGCGAGCACGGCTGGATCCTGTGGCGCCGGGTGCACCAGTTCGAACCATGCAAACGCCAGGAACAGAACGACTGCGGGCCAGTACCCTGCACTACTCGGAAACTTGAGCGGCGGTGTCTCACGACAATCCCGCCACGGCGGTAAGGCAGTCAGGAGACGATGGAGTGCGCGCCAGGGGTGAATAGACGCCCAGATATTTCCGAACAGTGCCTGAAAGAATGTCAGTCCGACCCACCAGATCGTCCACAGCATCAGCGGGAGTGGATTGGAAAGCGGGTCACGGCTACCGAGATACCCGGCAGTGATCAGTATGAACATGATCAGAAGCGTGACGGCACTGGGGCCGAGTGGGTTCCAGCCCGGCAGCACCCCAAGAGTCAGGCGTAATTGTTCAAGTGTTCTCAGCCCGGTTGCTGGAATCACCGCCATCAGCACGAACGTCAGGGCAACAATGGCCGTGCCACCGGCGATGTACAGCTCTGTTGGCATCAACAGAATGAACCCACGTGCCGCCGCATGAGCATGGGCCGCACTGGAAGGCGCGATTGACAGACTTGCGAGGAAAATAAGTCGCAGGAGTGAGCGAAGGGCGTACGTGGCAAATACCAAATAACCACCTCCCCGTCCTCCCCCTTGCATGGGGACGGAGAAATGATCCAGCCGCCTCACTTCCCTTGTCCTGGAAGGGTCAGGGTGGGGGTGCTTTTTGTCATGTTCATGCTGTTAGACGGAACAGGTAAACTAGACGGAACAGGTAAACCGTTGCCCCCTATTCCGCGGCCTGGGCGGCGTCACGGCGTTCGGCTCGCAGTGCCTCCGTCGCTTGGGCATCCACGGTGCTGGACGTTACGACGACGCCGTAGAGTTCTGCTGCCTGATCGGCCGTGTAATAGCCGCGACCTACGTCGTGGAGAACCAACGCCGGGTCGCGGTTGAGAGGATCGCCGTAACCGCCCCCGCCCGGGGTCGATACGCGGATCCGGTCTCCGGCCGAAATGAACAAATCCTGTTCCTTCGACAAGTGGGGTGGGATGTGCGTTTGTCCATTGCGGGTCACGCGAACCTTGTTGACGTCACCGTCGCTGCCGCCAAGTACACCCTGTGGCCCGGTCCGCCCGTGGTCCATGACGAAAGATGCTCGTGCCGTGCCACGTCGAAGCGTTACCTCATAATTGATGCCAAATCCGCCCCGCTGTTCGCCGGCGCCACCGGACCCCTCGTGCAACGAATACTCTTCGAACAATATGGGGTAACGCTGCTCAATGATCTCGACAGGCTGGGTTTTGGATATCCCAATTGTCGAGCAGCCGTTGGAGATGCCATCCGCATCGGCGTTGCCGCCGTACCCGCCGCCACTCAACAGGTACATGATGTAGCTCCGGTCCTGATCGGGATCGTACCCGCCTAGAGCGAAATTACCGCTCGTCCCCGCGGGTGCCGCAAACAGCGCTTCCGGGAGTGCTGGTGTCAAAGCGGCGAATACGGCCTCGGCAATCCGCTGACTTACCTCCGCCGCGCAGCCCGAGACTGGCCGCGGATATTTGGCGTACAGGAACGTGCCGACCGGATAGTCGATGTGGAGCGGTGCATAGGTGCCGGCGTTGATCGGGACCTCGGGGAAGATGTGCTTGATCGCGAGATAGATGGCGGAACAGGTCGTGGCGATGACGCTGTTCATCGGACCGAGACATGGAGGGCTTGAGTCCGACATGTCGAAATAAAGATCCGTGCCATCTGAGCGGATCTTCATGTCGATCTTCAGTGGCTCGTCGACCACTCCATCGGAATCCACATACGCGACGCCATGGTGTACCCCATCCGGGATGGTGGCGATCTTGGCCCGCATCTGCCGCTCCGCGCGGGTCTTGAGCTCGACGATGCATTCGTTGACCGTGCCCGGCCCGTAACGATCCAGCAGCGCCGTGAAACGACGCTCACCGACGGTTAGCGCCGCGGCCTGGGCTTTGATGTCTCCAATGCGCTGATCCGCCAATCGAATGTTGGAGAATATGATCGACAGGATCTCCTCGTCGATCACGCCCTCCTTGAACAACTTCACCGGCGGCAGGCGGAGACCTTCCTGCTCGACCTCCGTGGCGTTGGCGGAGAATCCCCCGGGCACGGCGCCACCGGTGTCCGGCCAGTGTCCGGTGTTGGAGAGCCAGGCGAACATCTCACCCTTGTAAAAGAATGGCTTGTGGAAACGCACATCCATCAGGTGGGTGCCACCCAGATAGGGATCGTTGACAATGTAAAGATCGCCCGGTTTCAGGTCCTTGGCGCGTTTGATTAACTCCTGCGTGCTGAACTGCATGGTGCCGACGAATACCGGCAGACCGAGTTCGCCCTGCGCGATCAGCTCGCCTGTATCTTTGTGATAAATGCCATCCGACCGATCCAGCGCTTCCGAGATCACGGGACTGAAGGCGGAGCGCACGAAAGCCAGATCCATCTCGTTGCAGACCTGTTGCAGCCCACTCTGGATGACGGCAAGGGTGACGGGATCGATCGTTGATGTCATGACGCGGCCTCGTTCTGTCCTTCGGCGAGTTTGCCGACGGTGATGATCAGGTTGCCGTAGGGATCAACTTCCACCTGACACTCCGGTTCAACAACTGTGGTTGTATCCAATTGTTCGACGATTGCGGGACCATCAAATTCCGTGCTCGGCGGCAGGTTATCGCGATGGTAAATAGGAGTTTCCTGCCAACCGCTTTCGTACCAAACTTGGCGCGTGACACTTGCGCCATCGTGGCCGTTTCCGCTTCGCGGTGCGAGTGTCGAAAGATCAATACTTTTGCGCCGCCCGATCACTGCGGTGTGCAGATTGACGAGGACAGCCTTGATCTCCGGCAGGTCGACAGCGAAGCGCTCCCAGTACACTTCTTCAAACAGCTTCCTGAGTTCCTCGCGAGTCACGTTTGGCGATTGTAGAGGTACGGTCAGGATGTGACTCTGCCCGACGAACTGCATGTCCGCATCATGGACAAAGCGCAAATCTTCGACTTCCACGCCTTCCCGCTCGATGGTCTCCCGGCCCTCCTTTTTTTGCGCGTCGAAGGTCGCAGTGAATTGGTCCATATCGAGCAGGTCGAGGGGTACGTTGACCGTGTTCACGTAGTCATGCCGCACGTCGGCTACCACGCAGCCGATGGCGCTGGTGATGCCTGGCCGGATGGGCACGATGACTTTCGGGATGCCCAGTTCGCGCGCCTGAGCGACGACATGCAGTGGTCCGGCGCCGCCAAATGCAAATAACGCGAAGTCGCGGGGATCCTGGCCGCGCGCCAGAGTCACCATTCGCAAGGCGCCTGCCATATGGTTATTCGCGATTTGCAGGATCGCGCTGGCTGCACCGTCGGCATCTAGCCCCAGGGGTTTACCGATTTCGGTTGCGATGACGTCACGAACTCGTTCCAGGGTAACTGGAGAATCGACGGCCAGTAGCGCGTCGGGATTCAGGCGGCCGAGCGCTAGATTAGCATCCGTTATCGTGGGCTTCTCCCCTCCCCGGCCGTAACAGATCGGCCCCGGCATCGCGCCCGCGCTCTCCGGTCCCACCTGTAACATGCCGGCGTCGTCGATGTGGGCGATGGAACCGCCACCAGCGCCAATCGTGTGGACATCCACCATGGGGACGTGGATGGGCATGGCGTACGCAAGCTCGAGCTCGGAATTTACCTGCGGGATGCCATCCCGAATGAGACCCACGTCGCAGCTGGTGCCCCCCATGTCATAGGTGATCACGTCGGGAAATCCGGCACTGCTGGAAGTTCGTGCGGCCGCCATGACGCCGGAAGCTGGTCCGGACATCACGGTGTTCACCGCGGCGTCCGAAACGATCCGGGCCGATACCGTGCCGCCGTTCCCCTGCATGACCAGCAGGTCGTTGGCGTATCCCTTCCCATTCAACTCCTCGGAAAGCCGGTCGATATAGCGGTGCAGGATTGGTTGAACCGAAGCGTTGACCGCGGCCGTGGTGCCGCGTTCGTACTCACGATATTCGGACAGGATGGCGTGGCCCATGGTGATGTACTCGTTCGGCCAGACCTCGGCCGCGACTTCTGCGGCGCGGCGTTCGTGGAGCGGATTGACGTAAGAATGCAGGAAATGGATCACGAGTGATTCGACGCCGGCATCGAGCAACGTCTTGCATGCTTTTCTCACATCGTCTTCGCTAAGAGGACGATAGATGCGGCCTTCCGCATCCATCCGTTCCTCAACTTCGATGCGGAGTTCGCGGGAAATCAACGGTACAAACGAGCCTTTGAGACCGTACGCATTTGGGCGTGTGCGTCGCCCGAGCTCCAGGACGTCGCGAAATCCCCTGGTCGTAATGAGGCCGACTTTCGAGAACTTTCGCTCCAATACCGCGTTTGTCGTCGTCGTCGTGCCGTGAACCACGACGTCGACATCGGGCAAGGAAACTCCGGTCTGTGCGATGGCGGCAAGGACCCCAAAGGCCTGATTGTCCAGTGTGCTCGGCACCTTGGCGATGCGCGGCTCGCCGCCACCTGTATCCGCGACAATCAGGTCGGTGAAGGTGCCTCCGACGTCGACGCCGATAATGTGATTTTTCATGACAGGTTTTCTTTATACAGTCTGACGGTAAGGCATTAGGCGACCTTCTGGTGATCTAGGAAGGCGTCGATGCCGATGGTTCGGGTTTGGCCTTGGAGGGTGAGCGCAGCCGAATCGATTAGTCCCTTTGACCACATCGTACTTGCAGCGGCTTCGCCGCGGTGCAGTGCGATCGCAATCGCTGAGTCGTCGAGTTCACCAACATCGACAGTGACCAACCGATCACCAAGGTCGCTGTCCAACTCGATGATTTCGGCCGGTGCCCGGCGAACGGCAGGATGATCCACATTCACTGCGTTTGCGATCAGCGTGGCCGCAACATCCGCCTGTGTTGCCGTGCGCGCCAGAACCGTGACGCTATCGGCGATTCCCAATGACAGGCTGCGGCCCTGCCAGCCACTGGTGGCAATGCCGCGAACGGGTGCAGAGCCCGAAATCGTTGCCATCCCATCGATGGCCGGTGCATCCATCTCAAAGACGAGTCCGGCGGTAAACGACTCGCCGTCGGCTAAATGAAGCGCGATATCTCCACCGTTATTGACGTAGGCTCGGGGCAGGTCGTGGCCTTCGACCATCGCCGCCAGCACGGTATCCGCCACGGCGCCGGCGACTGCTGCCATGGAGGTGACGAAGACGCCAGTATGGGATCGTACGGCTGTGGTCATGATTCGCGCGACAGGCCCGTCAGGCTCGGTGCCTAATTCGTTGATAGGCGTGCGGAGCAACTCCAGTTCATCAACCAACTCCTGCAGCAGGCCGTCGAAGCGTCGCGCTGCTTGGCTGTAAGCCGACTCGATTTCGATTCTCTCACCAAACGCCTCGGCAATGAGGTCGATGGGCCCATGGTGAAGGTGAAGACGGCGACCGTCGGGCAACAGCGCAATTTGTGGGCCGCCACTCATGGAGTCGATTTTTCGTTCGCGTCTTCGCCATAGGGCCACTGCGTGTCGGTTGGCCAGAATTCCTGACGCAAGTGATCTGCGTCGATGTCCTCCAGTTGGCGGATGCTTTTGGTGTGTCCGCCAAGTGCGGCGTAGTCGTCCTGACGCAATGTGAATTCGATGGGCGCAACGATTGCAGGCGTTGGGACGTATCCGAATCCGTTTGCGGGCAGCCGGGTCACATCGACCATGATCGTGATGCCGCCGCCGGGCCAGATGAATACCGGTGCGCCGCCGCAGGTCACCTGGGTCAATGATTGGTGCACGGAGCGGGTCAGCCGCACCGGATTTTCGGTAACGCCGGCCCGCAGGCTTCCGCCCGCTCCCGCCATGAACAGGATGGAGGTCAACGCGGGTTCACAGTTTTCTCCGATCCGGTCAACGACCATGGCCAGATATTCGGGCATGTCCGCGGGTTCAGGCTTCAATTCATCATTCAGGACGAAATAGGCCGCGTCTTCTCCCGTCGTACTGACCATAAACAAGCGCATACCTGGTTTCGCCTTCTTCGCATCGATCCGGTCGATGATTTCCAGCGGGTCGGTTACGTCGGTCCCACCCCAGCCGCTGCCAGGTTCCGCCACCTGGAAATAGCGTCCGGGCGTGGATCGGCGGCCACGAACGCACAGTCCGGCAGGCTCCATACCCAGAAATCGCCCGGCCTGATGTTCGCTCAGCACGCCGGTAATATGATCGTCGACGACGATGACCTCGTCGGCGTGACCATGCCATTGCTTGGCAAAGATACCGATGGTGGCGGATCCACACCCGACCCGCATGCGCTCTTCCATGAGGCCATTGATGATCGGTGGTTTGCCCGCTTGAAGGGTCAGCGTTGCACCGCCGTCGACCGTGAAATCTACGGCCTCGCCGTTACACAGTTCGAGCATCGTCTGGCAGGTGACAGTACCTTCCTTCTTGCTGCCGCCTGTCAAATGGCGCACGCCCCCGAGTGCCAGCATTTGCGAGCCGTACTCGGCAGTCGTGACATGTCCGACCTGTTCGCCCTCGCGCCGAACAGGCGCCGTTTCCGGCCCCACGTAACGATCCGTGTCAATCTTGGCCTTCAGGCCGCAGTAACTGAAGATGCCCTCGGATACGACCGTCACCATGTCGACATTCCGGTGCTTGCTGGCCACGATGAAGGGTGCCGGTTTGTAATCCGGGTACGTGGTGCCTGAGCCGATACCGGTCACGAACGTATCGGCGGGGCGCAGGACCGTGCCGTCCCATTTCGCAGCATCCGCGAATGGTACGGTCTTGCCGGAGCCGTCGGTGACCTTGCGCATCACGGCCATGGGATCCATGCGGGTCAGGATGCCTTCCATATTGCCGTAGCGATCGCAGGCGCCGGTCTGTCCGGGCCGGATGCGGCAGAGAACGGGACAGGCGTCGCAGGTAATCACGCCATCCTTCATGCCGTCGGTAGCCGTCGCGGAATTATCAACGTCGGTCGTGTCGATCTTGGTGTGTGTCGTTGGGCTGTCCGGCATGGTTCAACCCCCTTGCTGTTCTAAGTTGGCGTTTTCAAGAATTGCCCGGCGTACCCGATCCGGTGTCGCCGGTAGCGTGCGGATGCGCACGCCAGTTGCCTGATGAATTGCGCTCAGGATAGCTGGTGCCGTTGGAACCAGAGCGGGCTCACCGATCCCCTTGGCCCCGTAGGGACCGAGTGGCTCGGCATCCTCGATGATGAAACATTCGATGTCAGGCACGTCGCCCACGGTCGGGATCAGGTAGTCATGAAGATTTTCGGTTCGGCCCGGGATGTATTCCTCCATTAACGCGAGTCCCAATCCCTGGGCGATACCACCGTGGATCTGACCCTCGACCTGGGTTGGATTGATCGCCTTGCCGACGTCATGAGCCGCGGCAATACGAAGTGGCCGAACCTTGCCGAGTTCCATGTCGACTTCGACTTCCGCGATTTGTGCTGCGAATCCGTAGGTTGCGTAAGGACTGCCCTGCCCATTCTCATCCAGTGGCGTACTCGGTGGATCGAAGGTTCCCCGGCCCCTCAGAACGTCACCAGTTCTCATTTCAGTTAGTCCGGAAAGGTCGACGTGGCGGGTCGCCTCACCGTCGGTCACGACCACCGTGGCTCCATTGATCATAATCTTGGCGCTGGCGCTGGCGCTGGCAAGTCGCAGGATTTGCGCGCGTAGATCCTCTCCAGCCAATCGGGCGGCGTTGCCCGAGACGAGCGCTTGCCGAGAGGCTGAGGATTTGCCGGCGTCCAGGGTCAGATCGGTGTCGCCCATCACGTGGCCGAACGACTCAGCGGGCACGCCGAGGGCGTCCGCGCAGATCTGGACCATGATGGTGGTCGTCCCCTGCCCGATCTCCTGCGCGCCGTTATAGAGTGTGATCTGGCCGTGCCGCTCGACGCCGACCTCCATCGTCGAGGGGTTGGACATCGAGGTATTGCCGATGCCGTACCACATGCAACCAATGCCAACACCGCGCTTATGTGTTTCGGACTCGCGATTAAATTCAGCTGCCCGGTGGTTCCAGTCCTGCCATTTGGGTCGCAGTGCCTCAAGGCACTGGGCTAATCCCACGCTGTGCGTCAGCAACTGCGAGGTCGCTGTTTCGTCTCCCACGCGGATGGCGTTAGTGAGGCGAAATTCAAGACGGTCGAGTCCCAACTTGTCGGCCAGTTCATCCATCAGACCTTCGTGTGCCAGAGCCGCTTGCGGCACACCGAACCCACGGAACGCGCCCGCGGGCGGGCCGTTGGTATGGATCGCACGTGTCTGCGCCTCGACTGCCTCCACAGCGTAAGGGCCGGAGGCATGGACCGGCACCCGGTCGGCGACGGTGGGTCCCCAGGAGGCATAAGCGCCGGTGTTGAAGTCTCCTCGAAACTGAAAAGCAGTGAGCTTTCCTTGCCCGTCCGCTCCAGCTCTCGCCGATATCTGGGACGGGTGACGTTTGGTCGAGGACATCATCGATTCGGGGCGTGTGTAGATGCAGCGTACGGGCTGGTCGAGAAGCCACGCTGCGACTGCTAGAAGCGGCTGTACCGAAAGGTCGAGTTTTCCACCAAAACCACCACCGCAGGCCGTCGGCACGATGTGGATGCGCTCCGGCGCAAAGCCCATGACTTGGGCGACCTCGTCCCGGTCCATGTATGGTGCCTGGGTCGTTGCGTGGATCTCGATGCGGTTGCCTACCCGCTGCGCAAAACCCGCTTCTGGTTCGATGTACGCATGCTCGACGAACGTCGTTTGCCATGTGCCTTCGGCTTGGACGTGGGCCTGGTCGAGGGCTGCTCCGGTGTTACCTTTAATCAAACGCCCGTGGGTCAGGATGTTGCCGGCGCAGGTGTCGTGCAGTTGAGGTGCGTTGTCAGCAAGGGCCGCATCAATATCCGGCACACTTGCTAAGGGTTCCCAAATGATGGGTAATTCATCGTCGTTCACTGCCTCGATCGCGAGTCTCTCCCCGACGAGAGCAACCACAGCATCTCCGCAATACCGGGCAATACCGTTCGCGAGAACCGGTTGATCCTTGAGGTGCGGATAGATGCCGAACCCGTTATTCCCGGGAATGTCGGCCCACGTCAGAATTCGGACCAATCCTGGAGATTGCTCAAGGAATTCATCGAAGTCGCCTAGGGTGAATTCTGCATATGGATGAGGCGACCGGACGACACGGAGCCAGAGCGATTCTTCCGGCGCCGCATCCGCGCCGAATTTCGCTTTTCCAGTCAATTTAGGAGGTCCGTCAATACGGTTCATTCGTGAACCAACCGCAGTGCCGGTAACCGGCCCCTCATTTGACAGCGGCACGCCGGCATTTGATGCGGTCAGGATGGCGGAAACGATATTGCGATATCCAGTACAGCGACAGAGAACACCGCCGATTGCGTCGTTCACTTCCTCTTCCGTGACCAGAGCACCGTTCTTGTGGCGCAACAGTTCGACCGCGGCCATCAACATGCCTGGCGTGCAAATCCCGCATTGGGTGGCACCTTCCGCATCAAAGGCTTCCTGCAAGCGTGATAAGGCGGCATTATCCGCGAGACCTTCGACGGTCGTCACGTGCCGGCCGGCAACCTGAGCGAACGGAACCATACAGGCGCAGACCTGCCGTTCATCCAACAGCACTGTGCAGGCACCACAATCACCCGCATTGCACCCGATCTTCGTTCCGGTCAGCGCCAGTTCATCCCGCAGCACATCGGCCAGTCGCGAAATAGGTGGCGCGTTGACCGTTACCGAACTCCCATTGAGTTCAAATGACGTCGAGGAAGACTCAATTTTACCCGGATTTCCTTTCATTTTTGCCCCTCCCCCATGAGGGGGGGGATTAAGGTGGGGGTAGTTTTTCTCGAGTGTTTGACGCGGTTCCGCCTCCCCTAATTCTGCCAATGCCCGGCGTACAGACGTAAGTGCTGCGTCGAGGCGATATGCCGCCGTCCCACGGATATCGTCGATTGGCGCTAATCCATCCAGATGTTCGGGACGAACGACATCCACGAGATTCGCGGAAATCGGTTGTCCAATCAGATCCCGTTCAAGCCGTGTGAGTCGTAGAGCGACCTCAGAGCAAGCTCCCACCGCGATCCGCGCAGCGGCCACTGTGCCCTCATCGCTGGTCTCGATAATCACAGCAACCATTACGATGGAAATCACGAGGTAGCGCCGAATACCGAGCTTGAAGAATGTGGCTCGCGCCGGCCGGCTCATTTTCGGGATATGCAAGCCCGTGACGAGTTCACCGAGTTCTAATGCGGTTTGCCGGTTACCGATTATGAACCGGTCAAGGGAGATCCGGCGTTCACCTGCTGCTGAGGCGATCTCAACTTCCGCATCCAACGTCAGAAGCGGCGGCACTCCATCCGCCGCAGACGACGCGTTGCAAATATTGCCACAGACTGTGGCTGCGTTTTGCACCTGCCTTCCGCCCACATCCCGGGCCGCCGACTGCAATCCCCGAAAGTACGTCGGAAGATCCGCTTCAATGATGTCGCTCCAACTGGTCAATGCCCCGATGCGGATATGATCGTTCGCATCAGTCACTCCCTGAAGTTCGGCTACGGCGGTGATATCGAGAATTGATTCGTCGATGTGGCGTCCAACACGTGCCGGATAGAAATCGCTTCCTCCAGCGACAACCGTATGTGCCGCCTGGCCCAGTGCCCCAAGCGCCGCGTCAAGAGTCGTCGGGCGCAGATAACGATCCTTGGTGATGTCGTGGCGCAAACTCACGCGCCGGCCACTCCAGTGGAATCGTCAGCTGCTCGAATCGCGCGCCATACGCGTTCAGGCGTCAGGGGCATGTCGATGTGATGAACGCTGAACGCCGATAAGGCGTCGACAACCGCGTTTACGACAGCGGGCGGCGCACCGATGGCCCCGCTTTCGCCCACACCCTTGGCTCCGAGTGGGTTGTCCAGGCACAAGGTTTCCTGAAATTCAGTTCCGATCGCCGGCAAATTGTCGGCCCGCGGCATGGCGTAATCCATGAACGATCCCGTCAGCATCTGGCCCGAGTCGTCGAAGACGCAATGTTCGAGCAATGCCTGGCCGACGCCCTGGGCGACGCCGCCGTGGATCTGGCCCTCAACGATCACCGGGTTGATGACGCGTCCCACATCGTCGATGGACCAGTAATTCCGCAGCCTGACGGACCCCGTGACCGGATCGACCAGAACGACGCAAAGATGGATGCCGGATGTAGTCGCCCTTCCCGGCGGATCATAGAAAGCGATTTCTTCCAGTCCGGGTTCGAGTTCTAACGGGTAATTGTCGAGACGATAGGCGGCGTTCGCGACATCCACGAATTCAACGCTTCGATTGGTGCCGACGATCGTGTATTGCCCAGATTCGAATACGACGTCTTTTGCATCACATTCCATCAGATGAGCGGCGATCTTCAGGCCCTTTTTGATCACTTTGTCCACCGCGTGGGTGATGGCGACCCCGGCCGTCAATAACGTGCGAGAACCGAACGTGCCGAGCCCGAAAGGCGTGCGATCCGTATCCCCCTCGATAATCTCGACAGAGCTCAAATCGCAACCCAGCATCTCCGCCGCAATCTGGGCGAAGGTGGTGGCATGGCCTTGGCCATGAGAGTGTCCTCCACAGAAGATCGTGACCTTGCCGCTCGGATGAACGCGGGCCGACGCCGAGTCGTAAGTCGGAATCCGCCGGCCAACCTTGGATGCGTTCCGGCTCGAAGGCGCGCCTGTTGACTCCACGACGCCCGAAATCCCGACACCTAAACACAGTCCGTCGTCCCGGCTCTGCCGTTGCTCCATTCGCAAATCTTCGTACCTGACGACGTCCTTCAACATTTTGATCAGGCCGGGGTAATCACCATTGTCGTAAAGCCTGCCGATTGGATTGCTGAAGGGAAACCGCTCGGGACCCATGACGTTTCGGGCCCGCAGCGCCAGTGGGTCGATCTTCATTTCGCGGGCGGCCTTGTCCAACAGACGTTCCAAGGTAAACGCGGCCTCGGGTTGTCCGGCTCCGCGGTATGCATCAACGGGTGTCGTATTGGAATAGATGGCTCGGACCCTGCAACGAGCTGCCGGAATGTCATAGAGGCCGGTGATGTGTGGCGGATAAAACGCGCCCGGAATGCCGGCGCCCATGCCGCTGAGATAACCGCCAATGTTCGCGATCGTGTCGATGTCGATGGCCAGGATCTTTCCGTCTCCGTCGAAGGCCATGGCACATTGCGTGACGTGGTCGCGTGCGTACGTATCGACGATGAAATTATCGGAACGTGTCGCTGTCCAACGCACCGGTCTGCCCAGTAGCCGGGACGCCAGCAGGATCGTTGCTTCCTCGGGGTAGTGGTAGATTTTCTGGCCGAAACCACCGCCGACATCCGGCGAGACGACTCGGACTTTATGCTCCGGGACTTGGAGCGAGTTGTCGGCAATCCATTGGCGCAGGAGATGAGGATTCTGGCTTTGCGCCCAAAGTGTGTACGAATCATCGCCCCGCTGATGATTGCCGATCAACGCGCGCGGTTCCATGGGGGCCGGGGCAATGCGGTTGTTGACCACATCGAGGTGAGTTACATGGGCGGCGCCATCCATTGCCGTCGCCACGTCGTCCACATTGCCCAGTTCAATATCGAATACGAGATTCGTTTCAATCTCCGGATGCACCAGGTGTGCGTCCGGCTGCACGGCTGATGCCGTGTCCACGACTACGGGCAGCGGCTCGTACATCACTTGAAGTGCGTCGGCCGCATCGCGAGCCTCAGAGAGACTCTCGGCAACGATTGCCGCAACCGTATCGCCGACATGACAAACTTTGTCCAAGGCCAGCGCGGGGCGCGTGATCTCGTTCATGCGTCGCCCGTCCGAAAAATCGACCTGCCAGAGGCAGGGTAGTTCGCCCAGTCCGTTCTCCAACCAATCCTTACCGGTCAAGATCAGGAGGACGCCGGGCATCTCCATGACGGACTCTTTGTCGATGCGCGTTATCTTCGCGTGAGCGTGAGGACTTCTAATGAAGGCCGCGTGGGCTGTATTTGGGAAGGCGGCATCATCGACATAGTTCCCCTGCCCCATCAGGAAACGATCATCCTCGACCCGCCTTACGGAATGACCGATATACGCCGCGTCGTCACCGATTTTCAATGTGACTTTGTCGGACAAGGTCAGTTCCTTTTCAGGTGGCGGCGTCTTCAACGAGAAAGGCGTCGACCGCGCCTTCGACGGCCGTCCCTTTGAAGAAATCCGGGTTCATACCGGCATGGAGCCTGATCGGATTGGAGAAGGTGAACTCACGGAAATCATTCTCTGAAATGTGGCCATCTTCAACCAGCTCGTAGGCCTCTTGGAGAACCTCCTTCATGTCCGGAACATCCCAGTGGCCAATGTCGGAGCCGAAGATGGCCTTGAGCTTGGTGCCAAACGGCAACCCTTTCGCGGAGAAGGCGGTAGAGGTCATAGGATCGTCTGCTTCACAGCCGAAATAAAACGGCTTAACGAAGCGATCGAGAATGTCTTCGGCCTTTGTAATGCCGCACGCGGCGAAATCGTCCAAAAGGGCGAGATCGGCGTCGCTTGCCCGCCCCGCCACGGTCGTTGGGTCGATGCACCAAGCCGCGTAGCCTGGCGGCCCTCCATCCACGTCGGGAGTTTCCGACAACCGGCCCTTGAACCTCTCACCGCCATAGCGATCGAAGAGGTTAGTCAGCTCGGGGCGGTCGATCGCGGCTGGGTCAAAAAGTGACACGGCCTTTCCGTTGCGCTTTTCCCAGCAGCTCACAAGGCTCGCGAGCAGATCGCATGCCCAACCGGCGCCGCCTTCGAGAAGGCCGAAATTCAAATCCGGAAAACGGTGCGTTACACCACCAAAGAACAGCGCTTTTGCAAACGCTTCACCGGCTTCCGCAAAGTGCCCGATTTGGTTGTACATGTAATTCGTCGGTGAGCGCCGGGAGCCTGTTCCCATCGAGAACGTATGGGCCGTGGGAGCGATGCCCAATTCCATACATTTGGCCCAGAACGGGTCGTAATCGTATTCGCTGTCCAGGCCCAGTGGGTCCAACCACGAGGCGGACCCGGCGGCTCCGGTATCGTCTGCGGCCGCAATCGGCCGGTGCACCAGACTGGCAATCATTGCCACCTTCAGGCCGAGTTCATTGACGGCGTACTCAAGCTCTTGGATGGCTTCATCCGGCGTGTTGGTGGGGATGCAGGCGGCTGGCGTGATGCGGTCGGCGTGGGGATCAAAGATTTCTGCCACCATGGTGTTGTAGGCACGGCAAACGGCCGGGCGAACCTCATTATCCGGCTCCGTGGGGAGATAGAATCCGAGCGTTGGATAGACAATGGTGAAATCGAAACCGAGTTCATCGAGACGCTCCCGCAGCAAGCCGGGAAGCATTGCCGTTGCGCGGTCCAGCGTATGCCGGGTTGGGTTGGAAAAGAACGGTGGCCTGGTAATGCGCCGGCGCCGGCGCTCCTCCACCGATAGGGCGTGCCAGGCGGTGTCGTCACTGTCCTTCAATCGATCGGAGAAGCGTGTCGCCATCTCGGGGCCGGCGACTTCTTTTACAAATTCGAGAAGGACTGGATAACACTCGAGCATATGGCCATCGACGTCGATGACCGGGTGCTTGAGGCTATTGCGAATATCAGCTGCGCTTCTAGATGAGGTCATTCACCTTTGTCTCCCAACTGAAAGATCTGGCGCAACACTCAAGATTTCAATGGATTGCTCATTGTTCGTGTACGAACAGTAGAGAATGCCAGAAAGAGCTGTCAAGCCAGGAAGTCATTTCAACTTACCCAGCAATTCGAGAAAGGTGGTCTTCTCTTCCTCAGATAGTGGCGCCAGCGTCTCTTCCGTGATGCGTTCTCCGATCGGTATTGCGCGCTTAACGAGCGCCGCCCCATCAGGCGTCAGACGCCACAATACCCGGCGCCGGTTCTCCGGGTCGGGCTCTCTCGCGATCAAGGAACGCTCCTCAAGGCGGGATACCACACCGTTGATGGTCGCGGGGTCCATGCCAATCAGCCGGCCGAGGCGATTTTGAGTCACTTCCCCAAGATCGAGAATTTTGACCAGTGCACCATATTGCATCGGTGTCAGCCGGTCTTCACCGATGAGATCGGCGAAGGTGGCACTTGCTCGCTGGTGCGCCCGGCGCAGCAAATAACCGACCTGCTCTTCGAGGATGTAGTTGCCTTTGGAGTTCTTTTTACTCAATCGGGCCCTGCGACGGGTTAGGAACTGAGCGTCGCGACATTTATTCGCTGCACTCCCGCGTCCGTCATCTGCTGCCATGCGGCGTCGACCGAACCCTCCAGGTCGATGCCTCGGCAAGCGTCCTCGATGACGAACACTTCGAAGTTCTCGCGTCGTCCATCCAGTGCCGAATAGGCGACGCAGTAATCTGTCGCGAGGCCGACCATGAACAGCCGTTTGAATCCACGGTCGCGGAGATATCCGGCGAGGCCGGTCGGCGTGGAATGATCATTCTCATAGAGCGCCGAATACGAATCGATCGTCTGGCGGTACCCCTTCCGAATGACGAGTTCGGCGGCATCGACATTGAGATCGGCATGAAACTCCGCGCCGGAAGTTCCGTGGACACAATGATTGGGCCAAAGGACCTGTATCCCGTAGTCGAGCTCAATTGTCTCGAATGGGTTTTGTCCCTCATGCATCGAGGCAAACGAGATGTGCTCGGCGGGATGCCAGTCCTGTGTCAGCAGCACGTGCTTGAAGCGATCTATCAGATTGTTGATGGGTGCGACCACCTCGTCGCCGTTCGTGACCTCCAATGCACCGCCCGGACAGAAATCGTTCTGCGCGTCTATGACAACCAGGGCATCGGTGTCTTGATTGATCTCGATATTCGTCACGGCGCGACACTCACGAAGTTGCGAACCGGACCCAATATTACTGCCCGGAAGCGGATTCAACAGCCTCGATGATCTTTTTGTAGCCAGTGCAGCGGCAGAGATTGCCTTTCAGCGCTTCGATCACCTCGGCCCGGCTGGGCTTTGGATTCTCTTCCAACAGTGCGGTCGCAGTCATCAGGAAGCCCGGTGTGCAATAGCCACACTGCACCGCGCCAAAGGTCAGGAACGCCTCCTGCAGCGGGCTCAATTTGCCGTCCTGTTCGAGTCCCTCGATGGTTCTGATCTCCTGGCCGTCGGCTTGTGGTGCCAGCAGCAGGCAGGAACTCACCGGCTGGCCGTTCAGCAGCACGGTACAAGCGCCACAGACGCCCATGCTGCAATCTTTGTGGGTTCCCGTAAGGCCCAGCCGGTCCCGCAGGATGCCCACTACGGTTTCCGTCGGTTTCACCGCAAGCTCATGACGGGCGCCGTTGATATTCAGTGTGACGTCCATCGTCATCGGATCAACACTCCCTCACCTTCCCAAGTACCATCGAATGCCTTCATCACTGTCCGGCGCAGCGTGACGGCTGAAACGTGACGTTTGTAGTTTGCCGAATAGAGGTGATCGTCAATCGGTTCCAGCACCTCGGATATTTTCTCGTGAACCTGATTAAACAAAGCTTCTGACGGTGCCGCACCCGTCAATATGTCCTCGACTTCCTTCGAGTAGACTGGCGTTTGACCGACGCCGCCGAAGCCAAGCGCGATTTCTTCGATTTGCTTGTTGTCGGCACTGCGGATCAAGCGGACGGCAACGCTGATCGTCGAGGTGTAGTCCATCGCTCGGCGTGCGGCGTACTTGCCGAAAGCTGTGGTGGAGCCTTCTTTCATCGGTGGAACGAGTATTTCCTGAAGCAGTTCGTCCTCCTGCAAGGCAGTCGTGTAGAGATCTACGAAGAATTCCCGCACCGGAATGTCTCGTGTCCCATTTGGCCCAACAGCCCGCATCGTGGCATCGAGTGCCAGCATCGCGATCGGCGGATCTCCCTGTGGGTCGGCGAGGCAGATATTCCCCCCGATCGTGCCCTTGTTCATGATCCGCCCGCAGGCGATCTCGGCCGCCATCTCCGGAACCATCGGAAACGCCTGGGCGATGATCTCGGACTCAGCGACTTCGCGATGGGTGACAGCGGCACCAATGCGAACCGTTCCATCCGGTAATTGGTCGATTCCGTGCAGGGCCCCGATTCGGGAGATGTCGATCAGCCACGTCGGCTCGACGAGCTTCTCATTCATCAGAATGACCAAAGCGACGCCACCGGCAATGATGTGTGCTTCACCTTTCGCGGCGATCAATGCCTCGATTGCATCTTCAACCGCAACAGCTTGGGTGTATTGGCAGCTCATGAACCGTCTCCAGTCGGGCTGGATCTATGACTGTTCATGAGGTCGAGCACATATTCTGAGTCCATTGGCAAGTGATTGGGACGCACCTGCACCGCATCCGTGACCGCGGTGGCCATGGCCGCTGGGATCGGGATCAGACTGACTTCGGCAAGACCCTTGGCCCCGTAGGGTCCGGTGCGGTCGTGGTTCTCGACGAAGATGCTCTCGATCTCCTGCGTAATATCTTTGGCGCTCGGCAACAGGTAATCGCGGTAATGCGGGTTCATGATGTAGCCGTCCTGGCGCACGATCCGCTCCCAGAGCGCCTGGCCCACACCCATGGCGACGCCACCCTCGACCTGTCCCTCGGCGCCGGTTGGATTGACGATCGTACCGGCATCATGCGCGCACCAGGCCTTCACGAGGTCGACCGATCCCAGTTCGGTATCGACCTCAATTTCGACCAGATGCATGGCGAACACGTAAGTCGGGTATGGGTTACCCTTGAACGTCAGAATGTCGACGGCAATGTCAGGGTCGAATTTGCCGTAACCGCCCATTTGTTCGATGTCATCGCCGATCAGCGCGCAGCCTTCTTCAAAGCTCATAGGCTCGTTGCGCACGATCACGGCATCGTTTTGGAGCCGGACCTGTTCAGGCGGCACGTCAAGCTTCCCGGCAATTGCGGCCTCAAACTGCTGCTTGAAGTCCAGCCCCGCCGTGCGCGCGGCGTTGCCCGAAAAATATGTCGTGCGTGACGCCGACGTCGGCCCTGAGTCATCCGTTTTGGTCGAGTCTCCACTGACAATCCGGATCCGATCAACGGCAATCCCAGCCGACTCCGCCGCCACCATGGCGAGCGAGGTGTCCGATCCCGTGCCGATATCCGGAGTCCCGCAGAACGCGGTGACCGTGCCGTTCACATCGGCGCGGACACGGGCGGTCGAAGGATTGCGCACGCCGCTATAACCAATGCCGTAACCGAGGCAGGCGATGCCGATACCTTTGCGTCGCGTACCTGCTGGCTGGTTGGCAAGTTCCGCCTTGCGTTGCTCGTAGATGGGTTCGATGGCGTCGAGTGACTTCAGCAGCCCGACGTCCGTCAATGTCTGGCCCGTGCTCGTATGATCGTCGTCGACGAATCCATTGATGCGGCGAATCTCGATCGGGCTCATCCCCAGTTTGTCCGCCAGTTCATTGAGTTGGCATTCCATGGCGAAAGCCACCTTGACCACACCGAAGCTGCGCATGGCGCCGCTCGGGACGTGATTGGTGAACACTGCGGTGTGATGCACCTTGAGGTTGGGAATGCGGTAAGGCATGCCGGCGTGGATTACGCAACGTCCGCTGCAGATCATGCTGTACGAACGGTAGGCTCCGCCGTCAAACAGGTTACGCACGTCGAGCGCGGTAATCCGCCCGTCTTTCGTCGCGCCGAGCCGCTGGTGGATCTTCATGGCATGGCGCTTTGTCGTTGCCGTGAAGACTTCTTCGCGAGAGAACACCATCTTGATGGGCCGGCCCGTTTTCATGGTCAACAGGGCCGAGGCGCACTCGACCGTGTTGTCCATCTTGCCGCCGAACGCACCGCCGACGACTGTCTGCACGACCCGTACCTTCTCCATCGGACGCCCCGTCACCCGGGCCAGTTGCCTATGGTGATAGTGGGGATATTGCGTGCAGACCAGGACTGTCAGAACGTCGTCCGGATCGATGAAAGCAACGCCGGCCGGGGATTCGAGAAAGCAGTGATCAACCGGTTCGATCTCATAGTCGTTCTCCAGGATGACGTCGGCTTCAGCGAATCCCGCTTCGATATCGCCCTGTTTGTGATGGAGATCGGTGATGATGTTGCCGTCTTCAGGATCGATTTGGACCGTGCTGTCCGCGATCGCTTGTTCGGGCGTGAGGATCGTGTCCAACTGTTCGTATTCGATCTCGACGAGCAGGCAGGCATCTTCGGCCTGTTGCTCGGTTTCCGCGACGATGGCGACGATCGCTTCGCCGGCGAAACGCACCTTCTCCTTCGCCAGGATCGGTGTGTCGTCCGAAATCGGTCCGACGAGGAGGCAGTCGTCGGGGATCTCAGCCGCTGTCAGAATGCCTTTGACGCCCGGGGCACTTTCCGCTTTCGATGTATCGACGCTGAGGAGACGGGCGTGTGGATACTGGCTGCGCACGAAACGCCCGTAGAGCATGCCCTCCATTTCGATGTTGCCGGCATACCGAGCTTTGCCGCGCACTTTGTACAGGGCATCATTCCGTGGAATGCGCATGCCGATCGTTTGGGGGTCCGTATCGAGTTGTGGCGGGTGAAGTGCCCGTTCCTGCTCAACCGTTTCCCGGACCAGGCGCTGGTATTCCGCCTGCCAGTGCGACTGTTCCTCAACGGACCCGAGGGCGAACTTCTCGCCTTCCGGTTCTCTCCAATCTCCAAGCGTCAACCTATTACCTCCCTGGATGGACTATCGCGCCGCCATCTCACGTGATGATGCGTGCATCGACGATGACCGAGCCCTGCTCGTTCACGATCAGTGGATTGATGTCGATCTCCTTGATCGCCGGATGTGTCGTGACGAGTTGCGACAATCGCAACAATGTATCGACGATCGAATCGATATCACAGGGGGCCTCCCCTCTCACGCCTTCCAATAGTGGATAGAGTTTTAAATCCGCCAGCATCTCGCGGGCTTCGGTTTCATTTACCGGCGCGAGGCGGAAGGCGTAATCTTGGAGCACTTCGGTATAAATGCCGCCCGTGCCTACGATCAGGCAAGGCCCGAAGGTGGGGTCAAATTTAGCACCGATCATCACTTCCTTTCCCTTTGGGGCCATGGCCTGGAGCAATACACCGGAGATCGCCGCCTCCGGATCGTGGCGCAGCACTTCGTCGAGCATTTCGCGGTGGTTCTCAATCAAGGCCTGATCATCCGCAATGTTCAGCCGGATGCCGCCGCTGTCGGATTTGTGGATGATGTCGGCCGAGACGATCTTCATGCAGACGGGATAGCCAATTTCGGCTGCTTTCGCCGCGAGATCGGACTCATCTGGCACGAACCGCCAAGGCGCCAGGTTGATCCCATACGCCTCTAGAATTTCGAGGCTTTCCGTAAACAGGTAACTGGAGTCCGATTGTTGTGCGCCGGCCAGCAGAGCGCTGACGCTCGCGTCGTCGACATCAAATCGCGCCGTCTTTGCTGGCTTGGGCGCGCTGCCAAAGGCCTGATAGTCGGCCATCTTGGCGATCGTTGCGCCTGCGGACTCCAGAGACGGAAAGACCATGGCCGTGCCTTGTTCTTCGATCTTTTGGGTGAATCCAGTGATATCCAAGCCGTAGGTCCAGCACAGGATAGGCTTGTCCGGATTACGGGCGGCGATTTTGCCGATGTACCGGGAGCTGTTCAGGGCGTCGTATTTGGGCAGGGTGTACGAGCAATAAATGCAAATCACGGCATCCACCCCGTCGTCCTGCATCACGCGCTCGAGGATGTGGGGGAAGGATGCGTCAAAGTCCCGGGCTACCGGGATCCAGATGTCGACCGGGTTACCGACAGTCAGCCAGGGCGGGAACAGGTCACTGATGTCACGGATGGTGTCATCGGACAGCTTGGCGAGTTCCAGACCGGCGCCCTCGATGGCATCGATTGCGAGGATGGCACCTCCGCCAGAGAAACTGACGACGGCAACCCGTTTCCCTTTCGGCAGTGAGTAGGTGACGAAGGCTTTCGAGAGAAGTCGAAGTTCCTCTGAATTCTGGGCCGGGACGATCCCGGCCTTGCGGAAAGCGGCATCATAGACTTCGTTTTCACCGGCTGCCCCTCCGCTGTGTGAGGCCACGGCGACTTGTCCGGTCTCGCTCCGGCCGGCTTTGAGCAAGACGATGGGCTTCTTCTTTGATATCCGCGCGGCGGTTTCAACGAAGCCGCTGCCGTCCACGATACCCTCGACATGACATTGTACGACGTCGACCTTGTCGCTCTGCTCGAAGTACGTCAGCACATCCACGAGGTCGATATCACTGGCATTTCCCAGATCGATCGACATGCAGAATCCGGCGGGCTCATTGTTGATGAGGTGATGCCCCATCATGAACAGTCCTGACTGAGAGACCTGACCGATCGGCGTCTTGTCGTTCTGGAGTTCGATGAACGATGAGGTGAAGCATTCAAAAGCATCAGCGATGCCGATGGTATTGGGACCCAGAATGCGCAGATCATTCGACCGCGCGAGTGTCAGCATCTCCTCCTGCAACCGGCCACCCTCTTCGTCCGCATCCGCAAACCCTTGTGTGATGACAATGGCGCGTTTGATGCCTTTGGCGATGCAGCCGTCGAGAACATCGTGGACTTGCTCCCGGGCGACGCTGACCACGGCGAGATCAATGTCTTCCGGTAGTTCATCAAGGCTCGCGCAGACATTGAAGCTATCCCCGTCCGCCTGCTCCATGTTGGGATTGATCACATAAATCTCACCCTGATAGCCATAACCGTTCAATGTCGTCAGAACGCTGACCGGCGCTCCAATGGCCGAACGGGACAAGCCGACGATGACGACTTTCTTTGGCCGAAAGAAGAGATCGAGAAATTGGACGTCGCGCGGGGCGGTTAGCCCGGCTCGCCTGGGTCCTTCGGCAGATTGTTGAATCGCCATCTGATTTTCCTGCTTCACGCCGTCGTTTCTGCGGTCGTCTTTTGCGCCAGCTGTGTGGCGATGATCTCGCGTAATCGGAATTTCTGTACTTTCCCCGACGGTGTCATCGGGAAATTTTCCACGACTTCGATACGTTCGGGCCATTTGGGCTTCGCGACACCGGCATTCGCCATCCAGTCCTGGACGTCTTTGATCTCCAGGGGTTCGCCGTCCGCGAGAATGACAAAGGCGCAAATGCGCTCACCCAGCCGTGGGTCGGGCATGCCGACAACGGCCGCGTTGGTCACCCGGGGATGGGAGAACAGGACGCTTTCGATATCCGCGGGCGAGATGTTCACTCCACCGCGGATGATGAGATCTTTGATGCGCCCGGTGATCTTGATGTAACCGTCTTCGTCCATCCAGGCCTGGTCGCCTGTCTTGAACCACCCATCTTCCTGGAAACTATCCTGGGTCAGGTCGGGCCGCGCGTAGTAGCCGCGCGTCACCATGGCACCCCGTGCCATGAGTTCGCCATTGGCTCCGGGCGGCACCTCATTGTCATCGCGATCGACGACCTTCAATTCCATGGACGAGCACGGCTTTCCATCAGTTTCAAAAAGCTTCTCGCTGGGAGAATCGTAAGGACAGGTCGAGACACCGCCGCATTCCGTCATACCCCACAGCGGAGAGGTAAACGTGTCCGGGAAGGCGGTTTGGGCATCGCGCATAAGCTGGTTCGGGATCGAGGCGCCACCGCACAGGAAGAGCTTTACCGAGGAAAGGCTGCCGCGCTTTTTAAGGTCGGGGTGATAGACTAAATCCATGAGGAAGGGTGTTGCCGCGGCCATGAACGTGCACTTTTCCTCCTGCAGCAGTTCAAGCGCGCGCGCCGGGTCCCAACGTTCCTGAAGCACGATGCTTCCCCCGATGGTGAGCGTCATGCGGAGCGCATGCGTAAACCCGACCGCGTGCCCGATCGGCGAGCAACCGAATATCCGGTCACCTTCGTTGAAGCCGTAGCGCTCAATGAAGCCCATGTTCGTCGCGTGCAGGATGCGCGTATCGTAGACCGCGCCCTTCAGATCACCGGTCGTGCCCGAGGTGAAGCCCAGGGCCGCGATGTCGTCAGGAGCCGGTTTCAGGATATCGAGTGAGTCCTGCCCTCCCCGCGCTTCCCAAGGTTCCGCCATTAATTTCTCGTAACTGACGCTCCCCGAATGGCTATCTGCCGTATCGCCACCCACCAGAATGACGTGCTCCAACGTCGGAACGTTCAGGCGCAGGCCTTCCGCCATGATGGCGTAGTCGAAGCGATGGAATTCGCGGGGAACGACGAGCGCCTTGGCCTCGGTCAATCGAATGACACCCGTCAGTTCATGCTCGCGATAGACGATCGGAATGGTCGCCGTGACGGCACCGATCGCGGTCAAAGCCATATGGAGGACCATGAACGGCGCCCAGTTCGGTAACTGAACGATCACGACATCTCCGTGGCCGATACCGAGATTTCGCAGGCCGTAGGCGAGCCTTTCCACCTGCTCCGCCGCTTGCGCATAACTGAAGCGACCGTAAACGGGGTCGTAGATCAGCTCACGGTTCGGATCGCTTTCCGCGATTCCGAACAAGCGCTCGGATATCAACTCATCGGCTGTCGCAACGGTCATAGAATCTTGCCGGGCTCCAATTTCTCAAGCTCCGGAATAACTTCCTTGGCCAGCTTCTCAAGGTGCGTGCTCCGATCGTCACGCGGCATGATCGGGGCGAGGATGAAGTAGTTCACGCCCGCATCAATGTAGTTGGAGAGATATTCGATCACACGTTCCGACGGACCGTAAGCACAGTATTTGTCGACGAGCTCGGCGAAGTCCTGGTCGTAGCGGTAGGACAATTCCTTGATGCCCCACTTACGTGCTTCATCGATGTCGTCATACAGGCTGACGTAAATGAAACATGCCCAGGCATAGTCTTCAGGAAGTTTGCGGCCATAGCCGTCCGCGTACTCCACGACTTGGTCGAATGAGATCTTGCAGCGGTCCGCCGTGTACATGTACGGATGCCAGCCGTCCCCGAGGCGGGCAGCCCGCTTCATGGGGCCATCCTGGCGGCCGGACACCCAGATCGGTATGCCGCCCGGCTGTACCGGCGTCGGCAGCATGTCGACGTCTTTCAGATGGAAGATTTTGCCGTCGTAATCGAAGCGCTCACCGGTCCAATACTTCTTCATGATCTCGATGGCTTCGGTGGAGCGTTGACCCCGCTCGTTCATGGGGACTTCGCAGCCCTCGAATTCGCGCGGGTAGTCTCCTCCGACCCCGACCGTCAGCAGCACGCGTCCTTCCGATTGCACATCCAGACACGAGAACTGCTTTGCCACCATGGTGGGATGCCGCAACGGCAGAAGAAGCGTGGCGGGTCCGACCTTGATGCGCGAAGTCAGTGCGGCGGCACGCGTCAGCGTGGTCACGGCCTCGAAGATGGGGCGGTGGAAGACGATGTGCTCCCCCGTCCAGAACGAGTCGTACCCGAACTCTTCGACGGCACGGATGTCTTCATCATTCCACATGTCGCCACCGCAGGTGACTCCGAATTTGGCTGGCATAGGTCCTCCTTTAACGCCCATTGCGGCACGCGGATCGCGGCGCCTCGATGATTACAGTCTGAAATGTCTTGAACATGAACTCACGCCGTCCGGTATTTTTCGATCTTGTCGGGATCGAGTTCCACACCCAGACCCGGTCCATCCGGTAAGCTCAAGCAACCGTCCGCATAGGCGAATGGTTCGGTGATGATGTCGTCGGTGTAAAAGACGCCCCCCACCTTGGTCTGCTCCCGTCCCTTTAGCGTATTGATCGTGATCACGGCCGGCATCACGGTTCCGTCGAGCGCCGCCGCCAGGTGCAGGTTGGCCGCGTTTCCCACGCCGGCTTCGAGCGAGCCGTTGACGTTGATCGGCAGACCCGCCGCGGTGGCGATCGCCGCGATTTCCATCGAGCGCAGAAGTCCGCTGGCCTTCGTATAGTAGATCGATACGATATCGGCGGATTTGCGATTCACGACTTCAATGGTGTCTTGCGGAGACCAGCATCCTTCGTCGACGATCACCGGGACGTCGACGCCGGCGGCCACGGCGGCCATAGCTTCGATTCCTTCGACGGGCTGTTCGATGGCGCAAATATTCGCTTCGTCCTGCATGGCCCGGACGGTCGCAATTGCGATCTTGGCGCTTCGATAGCCCCGATTGACGTCGGGGTAGAGGTTGATGTCGTCACCGACCGCTTGGCGGATGGCACAAACGACCTCCAGGTCCTTGGCTGGATCGCCGCCGACCTTGATTTGAATCCACTTGAGGCCATCGGCGGCGACCTGCTCGGCTTCCGCCGCGGCAGCAGCCGGTTCTGCCAATCCGAGGCTGTGGCAGATCGGAATTTCCTTACGGATCGCACCACCCAGGAGCTGATAAACGGGCATATTCGCGTCCCGGGCCACGATATCGAGCAGCGCACTCTCGATCATCGCTTTGGTATACGGGAAGCCGCGTGCGATCTCATCCATCCGCGTCAGCAGCGGGCGCGGTGACCTTGGATCGGCGCCGATCAGCAGTGGTTTGAAAATTTCATCGATCAGGTAACACACGATGTGCGGGTCTTCGCCGAAATATCGACCGTGTTCTCCGCCCCAACTGAGGATCGCGGGTGCTTCACCAAGGCCGGTGATGCCCGTATCCGTCGTTACCTTGAGGATGACGTACCGTCCGATCGGGACCTCCAGCGAGCGCCAGCCGTAGGATGATCGTCCCGGCAGTTCGATGATGATTGTTTCGAGCGATTCGATCTTCATTGTCATGCCCTCTTCAGGCCGTAAGCGTTGTCGGCGCGGTCAGTCGAGATTTTCCCTTCACGCAGGTCTCGTTCGACTGCCGCGTGATCGCGCTCCTCAGGCGGACCGAAACCGCCGCCGCCCTGGGTTCGCATACTGAAGACGTCGCCGTATTTGAATGCATGATTGACCGTCTTGGAATGCAGATCCTCGGGCTCCGGGCCTTCCGGGTTCATCACCATGCTCCCGGTCGCGCCATCTTGACCTCCGAACAAGCCGAACGGTGCCACTTTGAATTTGTCGAACTGGGTATTCAGCGAACCGCTTTGATCGAGAAACTCGATATCGCGGCGGACACCGAGTCCACCCCGTTGCCTGCCGGCGCCGCCGGTATCGGGAATGAGTTCATAGTGCTTGAAACGCAGCGGATACGTTGCTTCCACCATCTCTATCGGCGTGTTGGCCAGGTTATGGATACCCTGGGAATAACAATCGTGGCCATCCTTTTGTTCGCTGGCACCCCAGCCGCCGACCTCGATGTCGAAGAAGATCCAACTATCGCGGCCGTTGCCGCCGTCACCTGCCAGAATATGGACGTTTGACATGCCGTAATACGCGGCGGTGATGCGTTCCGGGATCACTTCGGACAAGGCCCGCATTAGCGAATTCACGATGGTATGCGTGATTGCGTTCCGGCCGACCACAGGAGCCGGCGATACAGCATTGACGACCGTGCCCTCGGGCGCCGTGATCTCAATCGGTTTGTAAACTCCGTAATTTGCTGGAATCGACGGATCGATAATCGAAAGGATGGCGAAGTAGACGGCCGATTCACAGGACGATAGCGTGGCATTGATCGGGGAGCGGCGCTGCACGTCCGTGCCCGTGAAATCGATGTGGATCGTGCCGCCATCAATGGTGACCTTGGTGACTATTTTGATCTTCTCATCCACGACTCCATCGTCATCGACGAAATAGGACGATTCATAGGTGCCGTCCGGTATCTCGCGGATACGATCCCGCAGACGGCCTTCCGAAGCGTCGATCGCCTCATCGAGGCATTCCATGATGGTGCGCACGCCATATCGTTCGATGAGGTCGAGGATTCCGCCGCGTCCGATCTCGAGCGCCGCGGTCTGCGCCCGGAGGTCGCCGATGGTCATGGCGGGTTGCCGGATGTTCGCCGCGATCATGGCAAACAAGCGCTCGTTCATCTGCCCTTCCTCGAACAGCTTGATCGGGGGAATGCGCAAGCCTTCCTGGAAGATCTCGACCGCGTCCCCGGCATAACTTCCCGGCCGCATGCCGCCGATATCAAGATGGTGACCCAGCGTGCCGCAGATTGCGACCAATTCACCTTCGGCGAATACCGGCAGGAAGGTCTGGACGTCGGGCAGGTGCTGTCCACCCATGTAGGGATCGTTGGTGATGATGATGTCGCCGGGCCGCCATTCTTCGATGGGGATCGCCTCGTCCAGTGTGGTACGGAGCGAACGCGACATCGAATTCAAGTGAATCGGGATGCGGCACGATTGGGCGATGATCCGACCATTGACATCGAAGACGGCCGTCGAGTAATCCAGCATCTCGCGGATGACGGTGGAATAAGAAGTCCGCAAAATGGTTGCCGCCATCTGCTCGGCGACACCGACCAGCGCGTTGTTGACGACTTCAAGCGTTACGGGATCGACACGCATGGGCTCACTCCCCAACCGCAACCAAAAGGTTGCCTAACTCATCAATGCGGGCACGTTGACCTGGATGGATCACCGTCGTCGAGTCAGTCTGCTCGACGATGGCCGGGCCGTTGAATTCGCTCCCGGCTGACAACGTGTCACGGTCATAGACAGCGGTGTCGACATAATCGCCGGATTCATCGAAATACACAGGACGCGACTCTTTTGGTTCAGTCTTGCCGCCCTCGGCGACGTGTCGCTGCAGCTCGGGCGCCGACATCAAACCGATCGCCGCCACCCGGCCACTGACGAACTCGACTGGCTTATCAGGGTGATGGTGGGCATAGAGTTGCTGGTGTAGATCGTGGAAGTTCTGCACGATATCTGCCGTGGCGGTCTCATCGAGTGATCCGCCCGGCACGGCCACGTTCACCTCGTAGGCCTGGCCGACATAACGCAGATCTGCCGAGCGCTGCAGGTCGCGGTCATCCTTCGGGACGCCGTCGCGTTCCAGGGCTTCGTGGGCTTCCTGGTCGAGACTGTCGTAAAGCGGTTTGAGATTGTCGACGGAAATCTCTGCGCCTCGCAGCACACGCGTCTGCCCAAAGTCGTGACGGATATCGGACATGACAAGACCCACCGCGGAGAACACGCCGGGACGTTCTGGGACCAGGACTTTGGGAATGCCGACGGCCGTCGCCAGCGCGGCGGCGTGCATGGGACCGGCGCCACCAAAGGCCAGAAGCGTGATGTCACGTGGATCGAACCCTTTTTCGGCGGAACTGACACGTAGAGCCCGTTCCATGTTGGCGTTGGCGATACGGATGATCCCGGCAGCCGCCTCCTCCAGCGACATTTTAAGAGGTTTCGCAATCTTCACCTTGATCGCGTCGCGTGCTGCGGCAAGATCGACGCTCATGTCACCGCCCACAAAGCGGTCCGGATGGATGCGGCCCAGCACCAGGTTGGCATCCGTCACGGTGGGCTCCGTACCTCCCCGTTTATAAGCAGCGGGCCCGGGATCGGCACCGGCACTCTGAGGGCCAACGTGCAGGCCATTCCAGTCGTCGAGCCAGGCAATGCTGCCGGCGCCGGCGCCGATGGTGTTGATCTCGATCATCGGCACCTTGACGGGCAACTCATCGATCCCGCCTTCGGTGGTCATGCGCAGTTCGCCCTTGTGGATCAGCGAAATGTCGGTGCTGGTCCCGCCCATGTCCACGCCGAGAAGATTGAGTTGCTTGGTTGCAGCACCCAGGCGTTGTACGGCAAGGGCGCCGCCGGCGGGGCCTGACGTGATCATGCGGACGGGGTAGTCCTGCGCCGCATTGATGGTGAGTGAGCCGCCATTGGATTGCATCAGGAGGATATTGGCGTTGGGCAGCACCGCCTTGATTTTCGGTGTGATGTCTTCGAGGTATTGGGTCACCAGCGGCATCGCGGCGGCGTTCAGTGCCACGGTGCTCATGCGCTCGAATTCGCGAATCTCCCGGCAGACCTCATACGACGCAGCAACATGGATCCCGGGCAGGCCTTGCTTCAACCAATCGCGCACAATTTCTTCATTCGTCGGATTGACGAATGAATTGAGAAAACAGACGGCAACGGCTTTAGATCCACTCTCACGGATGACATCAAAGAGTTGGGCAACCTCGGCCTGATCAGGCTCTTGCAGTACCTCTCCCTCAGCGCTCATTCTTTCGCCCACGCAGTACCGCCGCTCGCGTGGCACGATGGCTTTGGGCTTATCCTGCATCAGATCGTACATGTCCGGCCTGAAATGACGCCCGATCTCCAGAACGTCCCTAAAACCTTCTGTGGTGACCAAAGAGGTCTGCGGCAGCTTCTTTTCGAGCACGGCGTTGGTCACGATGGTTGTGCCGTGAACCAGCATCGTGACGTCTTTGGCATCCACCGCGGCGAGTTCAAGCCCGCGTTCGACGGCATTGATCAACGCGCCGCCTGGGTCGCTGCGGCGGCTGGGAACCTTGGTGACGGTCAGACGGCCAGTATCTTCCTCCAGAACCGTGATGTCGGTGAAGGTTCCACCAATGTCGATGCCGAGCCTTATCGCTCCCATTCTTGCTTCCTCAAAATATGAGCCATGATTCTATCTATCTCACGCTGACGGTTGCGCATTCTTGCGGCGTCTCGGGGTCGCTTGGTGAAATGACGTTTCGTAGCGGAACTTGCAGCGGTCGATCCGGTACGAGATCACACCGGCCTCGATCGGTACGCCGAATTCAGAATGCCAAGTGTAGGTGTTCGCGAGTATCAGAGTCCGGGGTGCCGTCCCCAACGCCTCGGAGACCTCTCCGAAAGCCGAGATGATCTCGCTCTCCCAATCAACCTGCGCAATGCGCGAGTCGACGATGTCTTCCAGAACCTTGGATGCGTCATGTTCGACGACTCGCTCCGGGTCCATTTTGTTGGCGACGTCCGGCGGATAGTAGCGCGCGTCGTGGCAGACGACACGGTCGTCGACGAGCCGCGTCAACGACAGGTAGCCAACCGTACCGTTTGAAGGCAGGCGCAGCCGATCAAGGATGAATTCGGGCGCCGTTGCTGTGGAATCGTACGACAGAACCCGCGTTTCGAATTCAATCTTCTGATCATCCAGGTCTTGTTCAAAACTTTGGAGCGGCGAGAAGTGCCGTGTGATCTTCGGTGGACTGACCGTCGTGCCCCGACCCCGGAGTCGGGAAACCAGGCCGCTCTTCTCCAACAGATCAAGCGCCCCGCGCACCGTGATACGACTCACGCCAAAGCGCTTCGCGAGTTGTTGTTCCGTCGGTAGGAGTGAATTGGGAGCGAGCAGATTTATCTCGTCCTGAAGGACGGCCGCAACGTTGAGATAACGAGGAGAGCGCGAAGACATAGTGTGAATGGTTTGGCGTTGATCCGGGCTGGAAAACTGTCACTGCGAACTATGTGACAACACTGATTAGTTATAACCAATTGGTCAACACTAATTATCCCGCGTTGCAACACTCTTGATTTGAATGCGATGAGAACGACCTGACGCGGCCTCACGTAGTGGTATGATTCGCCTGTCCCTCATTGAGGTAACTCAACCAAGGAGAAAAAAGAGATGACGGAGAGCTATGGTGTCGAACAGTTTGCCGAGGATATGCGAGCCATCACGTCCGAGACATCGGACGACGGCGAGATCGTGGCGCGCGTGAAACCATTAGCGATACGCTTTGCGAAGGACAAATCCTGGCTCACCGACGAACATCGTAATGCTAACAATGCCCAGGGCGCGGCCGTCTTTCTACTCCATGAAGAGCCCGACCACAGCCTCGCTGTGTTCGCCTCGGCCTACAGCGCTGGGCGGGGATTTCCGCCGCATGATCACGGCACTTGGGCGATCGTGGCCGGCGTGGAAGGCATTGAGATGGATACCTGCTGGCAGCGTCTCGACGATGGGTCACGCGAAGGGTACGCAGAGCTCGAAAAGGGTGTGGAAACCCCGATAGCTCCCGGCAGCGCCTCGGCCATGGTGACGGGAGAGATCCACAGCGTTGCCAACCGAACCGATCAGACGACGATCTCTCTCCATGTTTATGGCAGGCATGTCGGTTTCATTGACCGCTCGCAATTCGACCCCGAAACCAAAGTTCAAGAGCCCTTCCAAGTTGTATTCGAGGAGTGACAGACTCAATGGCCCACGAACGTTTCCGCAAATTCAATAATGCGAACCTCTATCCCGGACAGGGCTTTGGTAGCGACAACTGCATGGCGGTCCGGGCCGGTAATCAGGTCTTCCTCAGAGGACAAACAGGTCTCGATTTCGACGGCGAGTTGGTAGGGCCCGGAGACCCTGGTGCACAGACCGAAAATGCCATGCGCTGCGCCCAGATCCTGCTTGAAGAAGCCGGGTCCAAACTCGACGACATCTGCAAGATCACCGTCTATGTGACGGACAGGGCCAATCGAGGCCCGGTCTACGAAGTGATCGGCAAATGGCTACGGGGTGTTTACCCCGTTTCGACCGGATTGATCGTGTCAGGCTTCGCCCGTGAGGACATTCTCATGGAAATTGATATCCATGCCGTCATCCCAGACTAAAGTGCCCTGAGACACCGGATTCTCACGAATTTCGAAACTTTTCGTGAACTCGAACGATCGTATGTCCAAAATTCTGGAAACCCTGTAACTCTAGAGCCAGTTCGAACGGAATTTTTCGTTCATGGCTTGATTAACGAATGGGGAAAACCAGAATTTGGAGCTATCGAGGCCGATAATTAAGAATTAGGGCTCGAATGTGGTCGATTGCGGTCGAAATGGGGGAATTGATACCGGGCCCTCTTGTGGGTGTGTATCGTTCTATACATAGGCGACGAAATCTCATCAATTTTTATCGGTAATCCAGTATTTTTAAAGCATATTATCAAAACACTTCATCTGAAAATTTAAGAGAGGTTCGAGCTGAATTCGCCTAACGACCGATCGTTTCGTGAGCTATTTTGGGGCGTTGAGTGTTCCTTGAGCCTGACCGACCATGTTTTTCTCTCCAGCACCGTTCTCACACCATACATCAAGTACAATTTGCGTACCTTGAGGCGTCGATTCTTGGGCAACAAGGCGCGCTTTGGCTTGAATCGTGTCGTTTACTCCAATGCTGCTAGTCATTTTGGCATCAAGCTTGCCACTTCGGTGCCAACTCGGGCCGAACAGCGATATCAGTAACTCCAGCAGTATTCCCTCCGACTGCGTTCCTGAGGCGATGATCGATTTCAGCCCCGCCTCACGCGCCTTATCATCGTCAGTATGGAGATTGGCGTCCGGCCACCCTGGTGCATCGAGCAAGCCACCCGAAAACGCCAACATCCGGGCCAGACTGAGCGTACGTATGCGTCCTTCAAAGTGATCGCCGACTTGTGCGTTGGATAGTTTCCCGGTCATGCCCTTGAATCCGTCTTAGCTGACAAAATAGCCCTCACGAGGCGACGGCTTCATCGCGAAAGAAGACCGTGTCGTGCATTTCACGGCGGAGGATGGGCGTACCGTCGTCGGCATCGATGGTGATCGTAATCCGGTGATACAAGCGGCCACGCTTCTCATAGGTCTCGGCGATCCGCCAAGTCGTCCGAAGCTTCTGCCCTACCCTCGCCGGATTCAGGAATTCGACGTGCTCGCGTGCAAATATCGATCCGGAATCGGGGGCCAGCCGGAACGATGGGCTGCGCGTTCTTGCGGACATGTGTAGCAATAGTACTGGATGGACCAGCGCTGTTCCTGCACCGTCTCCGCCGACGTATTGTGGGTCGAAGTCCTCGAGCGCGAACAGGAACTGCTGATTGATCTCCGGCGTGATCGTGAAGTCCAGAGGCTCGTAGGTGTCTCCAGCTTCCATTTCGTGGGCAAATTTCGGTTCGTTCACATTCACCTGCCCCGTTTGTCCCGGATCGATTGTCCCGGATCGATTGTCATAGACAGTTACGCCAAGCTACCTTAGCGGACACGGGGCATTTGTCGACGGAGGTGACCGAGGGCGGTTCACCGGTCCGTTGATTGATGGACGAAGGGACGTCGAAAGTAATGCAGTTCAGGGGAAGTTGCTGATGAGGCTCGAGGGACAAGTTGCGATAGTCACCGGTGGCGGCCGGGGAATCGGCCTGGCGACCGCAAAGCGGCTGGCCGAGGAAGGTGCCGCCATCATGATCGGGGAAATCGATGCCGCGTTGGGCGCGTCGGCAGTCGAAGAATTGAAGGGCGAGGGGCACACTGTCGCATGCGTTCAATGCGATGTGACCGATCCTGGACAGGCGGCACACCTGGTTGAGGAAACGATGGCGCAATTGGGTGGACTCAACATCCTCGTCAACAATGCGGGTATCACGCGTATCGGGGAATTTCTCGAAACGGACATCGATGATTTCGACGCGGTCATCGACGTCAATTTGCGCGGCGTCTTCATCATGTCCCAGGCGTCCGCGCGGGAAATGGTCCGGAACGGCACCAAGGGCGCGATCGTCAATATCTGCTCGGTAACCGCCTTCGCCGGGATGGCCAATCAGATTGGTTACTGCACGTCTAAGGCTGGTGTCTTCCAGCTCACCAGAAGTGTCGGGCTCGCTCTGGCGGACAAGGGTATCCGGGTGAATGCCGTCGGCCCCGGAACCGTGCTCACCGACATGTCGGCAGGAGTCCTGGATTACGATACCAATCCCACGGTGATGAATCAGGTCCTTGCACGCACGCCGCTGGGCCGCCTCGCCGAGCCCCTGGATATCGCCAATGCCGTACTGTTCCTGGCCAGTGACGATGCATCCTATCTCACCGGCCACACGATATTCATCGATGGTGGCCGGCTGATCCAGAACATCGTCCTGCCGTTCGAGGCTGCTTAAACACCGAGGACACTGGGGAATTCCCGCGAGCGGCTCGTTGCGGCTTTCGTTCCGCAGGTTTAGTGCGCGAAGCGCTTCATGCCGCCATCGACATAGAGAATTGAGCCGCTGATCTGCTGCGCCTTCGGTGAGGCCACGAAAGCGACGAGAATGCCGATATCTTCCGGATCACCGAATACGCCAGCTGGAATGTTGGCTGCTGCAAAGGTCGCCTCTACATCACCTGGGTAGTTGCGATCGGTCTGCTCCGAGTGGATGCGGCCCGGGATGATGCAGTTGGAGGTGACGCCGTCCTTAGAATTCTCCCGCGATAAGCCTTTGGACCATGCCTGGACCGCCGCTTTGGCGCAGGTTGCGGCGTTGATGCTGATGGGTTCCATGGTACCGGTAACGCTAACGATTCGGCCCCACTTGCGCCCGACCATGCCGGGGATGAACAGATCGGAGACACGGCGCACCGCCCACCAGTTCAGGTTCATGGCGTCGATCCAAATTTGCTCGTCGCTGCCCACCGGTGCGAGTATCGCAGCGCCGGCATTGTTGACCAGGATATCTAGCCGACCAAAGGCGTCGTCCACGCCTTTCTTAAGGTTAGCCGCGGCATCGTCGGCCATGATGTCCTGGAAGATGACGGCCGGGCGGGTGAAACCTGCGGCGGCAATCTCATCGGCAATCTGTTCGAGCTGGTCGCCGCGCCGCGCCGTGATGGCCACCTTGCAGCCTTCCTCGGCCTATATTTTCGCCGTCCCAGCACCGATCCCCGAACTCGCCCCGGTGACCAGTGCGACGCGGTCTTTGAGTTGTAAGTCCATGAAGTTTCTCCTCGATCAGTGATTGATTCGATGTGATCGAAATAAATCTACACACCCCCCTCCAAACCTTCCCCCTTCCAGGTGGGAGGATGAAAAGTCTTCCCACTTGGGTCTCCTCTCCCTAGCAGGGGGAGGGTCAGGGTGGGGGTGGATTATTCGGCCGTTACACCGTTGATCATATGCGGTTGCCCTCCGCGTCCGCGTAACGAACGAGGACTTTGCCCAGGTGCTCGCCCTCCAGCTTCTGATGTAGATACTCCGGCGTGGACTCCATACCGTCCACGACGACGTTGTGCATCTTCAACTGATCGGCGCGCAGCAATGCCCCGAGGCGGTCGATGACGTAGGGGTAGATGCTCTCGTAGGCATAGCGATTAAACGCATGAACGGTGGTTTCCTGGGACCAGATATGGCGCAGATTGGCCATGTCCTTCTCGGGTGTGGTGCTGTTATTCGCCGCCACGCGGCCAACCAGCAAGATGTGGGATCGTTTGGCCAGGATTTCCGACACGGCATCCGCCACCGGCCCGCCGACCAGGTCGAAGTAAAGGTGCACGCCATCCGGGCATGCGGCCGCTAGATCTTTCTCGAAGCTATCGGACTTGTAATCGACAGCGGCATCGGCGCCGACCTCGTCCTTCACGTATGCGCACTTCTCTGGGCCGCCGGCAATGCCGACAACACGCATGCCGCCGATTTTTCCGAGTTGCACGGCATAGCACCCCAACGCGCCGGCAGCGGAGCTGACCACCAGGGTCTCGCCCGGCATTGGCCGCGCTGTCTGGGAGAAGGCTAGATATGGCGTCTGCCCTGGAGAGGATAGCGCCGTCATCCATTCCTCCGCCGTATAGTCCTGTGAGACGACTTTGAC
>Ga0115002_10000619_pt1 | contig 49833 bp, 46 predicted proteins | sample ArcticOcean_MG_C_8_FD_89576 | JGI IMG/M metagenome (GOLD analysis project Ga0115002, IMG submission 89576) | Marine microbial communities from western Arctic Ocean - ArcticOcean_MG_CB11_86 | ecosystem: Environmental > Aquatic > Marine > Oceanic | place: Arctic Ocean: Canada Basin | collected... | reverse complement strand
TTTTTGTTAACCCCTTCCTTCTTTTTTTCGAGTCCCCAAAATTTTCCTTATTAAGCAAGTGAACCCACTGTTCTAGGAGATTTGAATTTTTTGAAGAAAAATAAAGAAGAAATTAATTATTGATACCATTCAAGACGAAAAAGAATTACCGGTAAAAAGCAAGTCAAAAAGTAAAAAAAAATGCAATCGCTTAAAAAAAGGTAGGGCTCTAGAAAAAAAAGATTTCCAAGAGCATGTACAAAATACGAAATTCGATTGAAAATACATATTTCTCTATCAAGAAAATGATTTGCGCTTGAAAAATTGTTTTGAAAAAAAATCAAACAAAACCGAATAAGCATGCCAATAAATCGAAGAAATTTAACCTTCGCCCTATTAATCCCATTGCTCAAGCTGTCACTAAAGCAATAGTTGGCGCAGGAATCAGCCTCTCACTATCGAGTTTTGCGATTGCCCAAATTTCACAAAATGAAGGTCAAGGCACCCCTTCGAACGAAGTGATGGAAGAACTCCGAGTAATCGCACGACAAACAGAAAGATATCGGACTAATCAAAGCTCAATGTCAAAATTAACCGAGGATCTTCTAAATACACCACAAACAGTCAAAACCATGTCACGAGAGCTCCTTGAAGACCGCGGACTCACTTCCTTAAATGACGCCCTCCGAACAGTTCCAGGGATCACTCTAGGAGCAGGCGAATTCGCATGGCAAGGAAATGCTCCTACTATCCGTGGATTCAGCGCACGCGATGACATGTACTTAGATGGCGCCCGAGATTTCGGCAGTTATCCACGAGATCCATTCAACCTAGAGTCACTTGAAATTCTACTAGGACCCTCATCGGTTCTATTTGGTCGTGGCTCTACGGGTGGAGCTATCAATCAGGTAACAAAAAAACCAACTCTCGATGTTCTTACAGATTTTAACGTTAACGTGGGCTCCGATAATACAATCCGTACCACGGCAGATATATCACGCCCTGTTCAATTATTGGGAAATGGAACAGCTTTTCGATTTAACATCCTCTCTCATCAGGGCAAGGTAACGGATAGAGATGGCGCTAAAGCTAAACGGTTTGGTTTTGCACCAAGCTTGGCTTTTGGCTTAAATTCTGACACACAGCTAACCTTTAGCTATATGAAACAAGTATCAGATGATAGGCCAGACTATGGCATACCTTGGCTTAATGGAAATCCAGCACCGGTATCTCGTCAAAATTTTTATGGTTTTGATAGTGATTTCCTTGAAACAGATGCGGATATGTTTACCGCTAACATTAGCCATACGTTTAATAGTTCGATTAGTCTCAATGCACTAGCTCGCTATGCACACTATGAGCGTGATAGTCGCATCACAGAAGCATTAATAACTGAGTCAGTTGCCGCCGGGGCATCGCTTACAAACACTTCCATATACCGAAATGTATTTTTAGGTAGCAGTGAAGAAACGCTCATCACAACTCAGGCCACAGTTACATGGGAACTGGAAATCGGCAACATAGAACATGTTATAGCTGGAGGAATAGACTTTTCTCGCGAAACATCTAACCCAACATTTTCCTTTGGAATAGGAGCATTAGGAACATCCCTGTTAAACCCTAACTCACAAATGCCTTTTACAGGCAGCACTGATCCCCGAATAATCTCAGATACTACGGGTCAAACTTCAGCTTTTTATGTTCTGGATACGATCAAATTCAATGATCACTGGCAACTAACGGCTGGGGGACGCTGGGACCAATTCGATACAAACTACGATGCCGTGAGATTTAAAGGCCCAGCAACACCATTCAATAGTGGTGAGCTTGATGGGAATGAGTCATTCAATCAGACAGATAAAGAAGGAAGTTATCGCGCTGCGTTAGTGTACAAACCCACTCTCGAATCTAGCGTCTATGTGGCCACAAGCACATCATTTAATCCATCTGCACAAGGTCTATCATTGCTCACTACTGGCCGTGGTCTAGGATTAGGAAATCAACATTTAGATCCAGAAAAAAACCAAAGTCTCGAAGCAGGCGTGAAAATAAATCTTAATGAAGGCGCTTTGTCATTTTCTGGCGCCGTGTTTGAAATTCTAAAAAAGAACGCACGAGTAGCTGACCCAAATAATCCTGGCTTTAATACACTAGGAGGCGAGCACCAGGTAAGAGGTATATCGCTAGATATGAATGGTATGGTCGGACCAGGGCTCTTTTTAACTGCTGGGTACACTCACCTAGATACAGAGGTTACCAAAGCAGCGCCTGGCGCTGCGGTTGGTGCAGCACTCGCTAATGCGCCTGAACACTCTTTGTCTTTATGGATTAATTATCAATTTAATGAGCGCCTGGATTTCGGCATGGGCGCACGGCATATTTCAGATCTGTTAGCTCAAAATACGGGAAACGGGAAATCAGTTCCAAGCTATCAACTGTTAGACGGTATGGGACGTTACTTATTATCTGATACTGTTTCTTTAAAACTGAACGCAACCAACTTGACTAATGAGTATTACTTCGATCAATTACACCCTTGGCACATTGTACCGGGCCCAGGCATGACAATAACCTTTGCACTTAATGTGATTTTTTAACGCTATGCTTATACGCATCAAAGGTGTACTGACTGCAGAAGAAATTGCACACGTCCTTAATGCACTTAAAGATGCTCCTTGGGCAGATGGTCGCCATAGCGCTGGGTATCTTTCCCAAAACGTCAAAAATAATGAGCAGTTACCTGATGACGACCCCATTGCTAACGGGTTGGGAGAAATAATTCTCAATGCGCTTCAGAAAAATGTCATTTTCACCTCAGCAGCACTACCACTCAAAGTGTTACCACCGCTGTTTAATCGCTATAGCGACGGTCAATCTTACGGCGGGCATATCGATGGGGCGGTTCGGCCTATTGCCCGAAGTTCACATAGCATTCGAACAGATTTATCGGCAACTCTTTTTCTTAGCGACCCTAAAAGTTACGACGGTGGTGAATTAGTCCTTAAAGATGCATTTGAGGAACGTGGCATAAAATTCTCGGCAGGGGACATGGTGCTTTATCCTGGCACGAGTGTACATCGCATAGAAGCGGTCACGCGTGGTGTACGCCTAGCCGCTTTTTTCTGGGTACAAAGCATGGTTCGAGACACCGCTCATAGAGAAACTTTATTTCAGCTTGACTCCGCTATACAGCAACTAGCAACCGATATTCCGAAGCATGCGTCTCTAGTAGAACTAGCGGGTATCTACCATAATCTACTTCGTTCCTGGGCAGACACATAAGTAAGTTTCTTGTATCTTCAGCTTGATCTACTTCCGAGATTCAATGTTAATCCACGTCCATGTAGACCGAAATAATTAATCTAATGAAAACTTCGATATCGGCATATAGAAAAATTCTCTGGGAAGTCATTTTTACTATTGCTCTACTAGGCTCCTACACAAACGCCTTTAGCCAGGTTGGTGAAACTGTTGTTGAGTTAATCACAAAATCTGTGCCGATAGGACGAGGTACTCCACCCGTGATCGATGGGAAATTAGATGAGGCTGAGTGGGAACAAGCAACATTAATAAATGATTTCTATCAAATAATTCCTTTTGAGTATTCAGACCCATCTGAGCCAACAGAAATACGTGTCTACTATGGCGACGATGCTCTATATATTGGTGCACGCATGCATGACTCACAACCTGATGCGATAAATGCAAACGTTCTCAGACAGGGCGCCATGATTTGGGGTGATGACTTTATTTCAGTCAATCTTCATCCCTTCAATGACAAACGAACAGGCTATCGCTTCCAACTCAATCCGAACGGTATTCGAATGGAATCGCTCTTCTATGAAACAACCGGAAACGACTGGAACTGGAATGGTATTTGGCATGGCACAACAAGCAGAGATAAAGGGGGGTGGACTGCTGAAATCGAGATTCCCTTTAAAACCCTATCATTTGATCCTCAGAGTGATACTTGGGGCATCAACTTTCAAAGAGATATAGGTCGTGACGACGAGCGAATTGGCTGGGTCTCTCGAGATTCAATTCAAAATCCTAGCGTCGCTGGTGAAATCACAGGGCTTGAGAACTTACAAGTTGGTAAGGGCCTGGACATCGCCCCATCAATTGCTCTGAAGCAAAACAAGAACTACGACGTTCCTATTCAAAAGTCCAGCATGGAGCCTTCGCTCGATCTATTTTACAAAATTACGCCAGCGCTCAATGCAGCACTTACATTGAATACGGATTTTTCTGCTACAGAGGTAGATGATCGGCAAGTAGAGCTCACCCGTTTCAGTCTATTCTTCCCGGAGAAACGTACATTTTTTCTAAGAGACTCTGACATGTTTCGTTTCGCGCGTATTGGGGGCAGAGTGCGGGGCGGTCTTACTGGCACCAGCACCATCTCGCCATCAAATCTTGAAAATGGTCGACCCTATTTCTCACGTCGTATCGGTCTGAGCGCAAATGGACAACCAGTGGACCTTGATATTGGCACTAAGCTGAGTGGCCGCATTGGACGTTGGAATGTTGGCACGTTGGCCATACGGCAAGAACAATATGGCGATATGGCTGCTAGTGATATTTTCGTTACTCGTATTGCCACCAATGTGTTAGAAGAATCTTCGGTTGGTGTAATTGCAACAAGCGGTGACCCCAGGTCCAACCTCGACAACTCATTAGTAGGCTTTGATTTTCTCTACAACAATACAAGGTTAGCGAATAATCGTTCACTTCAGAGTGAGGTTTGGTATCAGCAATCTGATACAGAAGGTGTTGACGAAGATCAGAGGGCTTACGGATTGAGGCTCAGCGCTCCTAACAGGCTCGGCTGGCGGGGTGGGGTTGGTGTTAAACAAATTGAGGACAATTTTTTTCCTGCTTTAGGATATGTCAGTCGATCTGGAGTGCGTGATCACACATTAGACGCTGGCTATGGTCTTCGCGTATCTCATCCTTTTTTTCGAACCTTATACTTTGGAATGGATGCAGAGCGAATCAATCTAATAAAAGGTGATCTGCAAACGCTAGTCTTAACTTTCAGAGTTCTAGAATTTGAATCTAATACACGAGATCATGGACACCTTCGAATTCATGAGACAAAAGAGGCGCTAATTGAGCCTTATATGATTTGGGCGCAAGGCGTTAATAAGGTCATCATCCCTATCGGTACCTATTCCTTCAATGAAGCTGAGATACGCTTCCAATCTGGGCAGGTTCGAAAATTATGGGGAACTATTGGCTACCGGTCAGGAGGATTTTACGATGGCCATCGACAACAGGAAACCGCCGGTATTGGATGGCGTCCTTCTAGTCATTTTCAATTGACTCTTGATTACACCGTTAATGATGTAGAACTGCCTTACGGAGATTTTAGTACTGAATTGCTCCAACTGAGAAGCGACATAATTTTTTCGTCAACTATGTCGTGGAGCACGTTACTTCAATACGATAATTTAACCGAGACATTAGGAATAAATACAAGACTGCACTGGGTTCCTAAAGCTGGCCAGGAAGGTATTATTGTCTTGAACCACAATCTTCAGGACACCGAATTGAACAATCGATTCAAGTCAACGTTGGCAGATCTTGCTGTTAAATTCAACTACACTTTTCGATTCTAAAGCTGTGGAGAGGACCATCTGAGCTGGATGAACATTCTTACGTGGTCATTCTCTTACAGTCTGTTCACTGTCTCTGACTTCAACATGGTCCCGTACTATCGGAGACCATGGAGAACCACTCTCATCCGCCGTTATGAACGCACTTAGTTCAGAAACGACTTCTTTGTATCGATCCTCTTCCACGATGTTCCTTGTCTCACCCGGATCGATACTTAAATCGAAAAGCATTCTTGCTTTTATCTCTCCTGCTTCATCACGCCAATCTGTATAGCGAAATTGATTAGTACGAGCTGAGGCTCCATCAAACCAACGGCTTATCGATGCTGTTCTAACCGCCACCTGGGGATTACTTAATATTGGCACAAGACTCACACCGTCTAAGTTTTTTGGGATTGGCAATCCACTCAATTCTGTTAGTGTAGGGAACAAATCGAGAAGACTCACCACTGCACCATTACGACTATGCGCATGATTAGGGGCACGAATGATGAGGGGAGTCCGTAAAGCAATATCGAACAAAGCATGCTTATTCCACATAGTATGTTCGCCAAGACTCCATCCATGATCACCAAGTAAAACAACGATTGTTTCGTCTTCAAGCTCAAAGTCAGTAAGGGCCTTAAGCACCTTCCCAACTTGGGCGTCTGCGTAGCTTACAGCCGCATGGTAAGCATGAATGAGTTGCAACGCTTGCGCCTCTTCCAGCAGCCCTTCTTGTGGAATACCCGCATAGGCACGAAGCTCAGCTGAGTTGTGGATAGGATTGGAAGGCACTCCTTCTGGTGTCCGGTAATAAGTAGACGGCAAAGCAAAATCCATCGAATCGTATAACGACCAGTATCTCTCGGGCGCAGTAAACGGAAGATGTGGTTTTCGAAAACCAACCACCATCAGAAAGGGTGAATCTAGCTCTCTTAATCGTCTCAGGTCCTCAATCGTCTTATCGGCTACTTTACCGTCTGGATAATCGGAGTCGGCGGCATCCAGTCGTTCGAACGCAGGTCCGATGACGCCAGGCGGATTGTCCAAATATGCGCGCTGCAGGTCGTCTCTACGTGCGTTACGCGCTAAAGCACTCGTCCAGGTCCCCTCTGGATTCCATGCAGGCTCACTCCATGCGGTTGCGGAATCCAAAGTGGCATCGAAGACTTTACCGTTGCTAACAGTGTGATAACCATGCTCTCGAAAGTAGGCGGGCAAACTTTTGGCGCTCGGAAAATCCGTATCTAGTCGTGAGTTGAAGTTAAGAAATCGCGCGGTAGTAGGTTTCCTCCCCGATAGTAAGGCTGCTCGGGAAGCCCCACAAACAGGAACGGCTGTAAATGCATTTTCGAAAAGCACGCCGGTCTCTGCCAGAGAATCAATGTTAGGCGTGAGGGCGATTTGATCGCCATATGCTGCCACCTCTGGACGAAGATCATCTACAATTATCACTAGCACATTGGGTTGATCCGAATCCTGCGCAACTGTAACTAGAGACAACAATCCCAGTAGACTAGCGACGCTAAAAACAAGCAATTTTCTCATCAAGAAATCTTTTCAAAGTGTTTTTTGAGTAACCGATTTCGGTCAAGAGTTACCAGCTCTAAATAGTCAATCAAGCGTTTCATCCGGTGGATGTATGCATCGACCTTCAAGGGATCACCTCGGCACTCCCTTCATACCAGCGCACTTCCATGTCCGGTCCTCCCTCGGAAAGGATTCTATCCTCAGCCGCCCGAAATAATTCATAGACAACCGAACCGTCCACGGCTTGCGTACTTTCAATGACGCGGACCGGCTCGAACGAGTCCGGCGCAGCGGCAGCCGTAGCTCGTACCAGCTCCGGCACGAACGACCACACGATATCTCGCTGGGTCTCGACTACCGTCCACGCTCCATTCGACAGCACCATATCGATCTCGATCTCATAGCCGTTTGGCAACGTGCCGGTGACCTCGTACTGGTCACCACCAGCATTGAGTTCTCCGCTCGTAATGGTGACACCGGGCGCAGCGATCAAGGCAGCCGCCGCGATATCTGACTGCGTTGTTTCAGGGACAGGCGGCGAGCACGCCGCTGTAGCCAACGCCAAGAGGATCAGTACGTATTGAACCTTGGTCATGGGTAATCTCCTATGCCTCAAGTCTTCGTCTAAACAAAAAGTTCACAGTACATAAAACATTAGAAAAATGGCGCGCCCGGAGAGATTCGAACTCCCGACCACCTGGTTCGAAGCCAGGTACTCTATCCAGCTGAGCTACGGGCGCACTCTAAAACAGTATTTTATAACTATACATCTAGTTCAGTGCAATTATGATCAAGATATACCAATAAAATCAAAATAATGCATATGAAAATAATGCCCACACGAAACACCTATCGCGCCTGTTTTTTTGGTGTAATTCTCTGCGTTGTCGGCTGTACTCAGCACCAAGTTGAGTCGCCATCAGGCGCCTACCAAGCCACAGGTTTTAAGATAGGCGAACTCACGCATCATAGCGCTATCATCTGGACCCGGTTAACCTTAAAACCCGAGAGAGTCGGTACTGAAGCTCCAATGCCAACCTTTATGTATAGAGCTCCTAATATGGCCGAACTACAGGAAACACCACCCGGTCGATTTCATCCGCACGATTGGGTTCCGATTGTACGATATGAAAAAGGTTTTTCTATCAACAATATAGAAGGTGCAGTTATTGGTTCATCGGGCGAGGTACGGGTAGCTTATCGGCCCATCAAATCCGATAATTGGCAGTCAACTGAATGGGATACTGTAGACCCCGAGCATGACTTTATCCGTCAGTTCACACTACTTGGACTGGCGCCTGGCACCGAGTACGAACTACTGGTTGAAGGCCGCGCTACCAATAACAGTCCTGTTACCTCAGCCCTTAGCGGCCAGTTTCGAACTGCACCAATACCTGATGAACCTGCACGTGTAGTCTTTGGGTCAACAACTGGCACAGATTATGAAGATCAGGACGCCATTGATGGTGGATTTCGAATCCACCGGGCAATGATGAATATGGAAGTAGATTTTTTTGTGCATACTGGTGACATTGTCTACTACGATGATTGGGCAAAAAATATTGAACTTGCTCGCTGGGGTTGGGGACGCATGTTTAGTCTCCCCACCAATATTGATTTCCATCGCCATATTCCAACTTACTTTATGAAGGATGATCATGATGCGTGGCAAGATGATACTTGGCCGACTCAACAGAGCTCCTATATGGGCGAGTTCTCATTCCAAAATGGAGTAGAAATTTTTAAAGAGCAGGTCCCTATTGGAGACAACACTTACCGCACCTTCCGCTGGGGAAAGGATCTGCAAATATGGCTTGTGGAAGGAAGAGACTATCGTAGCGCTAATACAGATCCTGATGGGCCTAATAAGACTATTTGGGGAGCCGAGCAAAAAATTTGGTTCAAAGAAACTGTAGCAGCTTCCGATGCAACATTTCGCATCCTCATTAGCCCTACACCGGTTGTTGGTCCTGATAATTTGGACAAGCTAGATAGTCATGCAAACGAGGGTTTTAGCACGGAGGGAGGTGAATTAAGACGTTTTCTTGCTGAAAATAATATGATCGTCATCTGTGGTGATCGACACTGGCAGTATGTATCGGTAGATGAGAAAACAGGGCTCCGTGAATATGCGACTGGGGCTGCCAGTGATGCCCATGCAGGCGGTTGGATTCAAGGAGATGTAAGGCCTGAGCACCTATATGTAAATGTAGTAGGCGGGTTCTTATCCGTCACAGCAGAACGACAGAACCTCGTCCCGACCTTAACGCTGCGCAATCATAACGTCGATGGTGAGATTTTATTTGAGGACAGACTGATCAGATGATCAGTCCAGAATTATCATCTATGACGATTTATCAGACCCGGAAAACCCGGCTTATCTAGGAGAACATCAAAACGAGGATCCGATAGGACCCCGTTTAATGAATATCTACCCGGCGAGGATAAATAAGTTTCCAATTCAGCGATAGCACCCTCGTAATCCCCTGCTGCCGCTAGAACTCGGGCTGCCGATAACCGATAACGTGGAGCGGAAAATAGGTCATTCGATACTGGAGGCACCTCAATCACACGGCGCGCCATTCGAACTGCAGATTGTTGTGCTCCTAAGTAGGCAAGCGCCTCCCCTAAGGCTATCAGCAAATCAGGATTTTCGAGGTCTGTTTCAAGATCCTGCTCTAGGATCTCGCGTGCATCTTGGAAATAGAGTTGTGCGATTTCAAAATTTCCTGCCCAGTGTTGAGTGAGTCCATAAGCAAGGGGTTTGGGCATATAACCTTCTTCCCACACTAGCGTATTGCTTACCGTTTCATCCAAAGCCTGCCGTGCTGCCGCGTAATCTCTCTGAATGAATGCTGCGAGCCAGCTCATCCATGGTCGTCCAGAACCCAAAAAACTCCGGCCTGCCACAGCAAGCGAACTCGAATCCCCATCTCGGTGCAAACGAATCATTGCCTTTTGAATTTGTGCGGGTTCATATTCTGGCACTTGTTCAAGCGCCTTATCCATAAATGATTCCGCTATCAGGTAGTCGCGGCGCAACAAATGCGTGAGTGCCTGCTCTTCAAGCAATTCCACATTCTCAGGTTCAATCTCTGAAGCACGCTCCAACTCATATAACGCAGCATTCCATTCCCCGATGCTGCGATACATGAATGCGCGTGTTTTTAGCAAATTTACATTGCCGGGAAAGTGAGGTTCAGCAATTGCCAATTCTTCAAGCGCCCGCTCATAATCACTTGAACCACGATAATAAACATAGGCGAGAGCAAGATGTGCCTCTGGCAAGTCCGCATCAAGCTGAAATGCCCTATCTACTGTATTACGAGCCAATGTTAAACGCTGTTCCGTAGGATCAGTGCCAACAAAATACATTGCGCTATGCGCTTGCGACAATGCAGCCCATGCAATGGAAAACTCTGGATCTTCCTCCACGGCTCTTGTGTGCTGAGCTATGGAACGCTCATGATCACCATCTAATCCATGATCAATCCCATTCAAATAGGCATCGTAAGCGACTTGGCTGGATGTCAATGGAATAATGGGGAGCACTATTTCAGACGTTTCTAAAGTTGCTGGAATCAATACCTCACGCAGATACAACTTAATAAACAGCATCACTCCCAATAAAGAGCCAATTAGAAACCACACCACCACGCCATGGGTAATCCCTTCCGAAAACATGATCCGTGTTAACCTCAACTGGTTCCCCCCTACCGCTCTACATGCCTGTCCTCTGGGCTATTCACATCACTAATTATTAACTTCGTTGCCTCTAGTCGATGCTTTTTATACGTCGCATTATCTTGATAGTTATAGTTACGCTTAGACTAACCGTCCATTCTCAGACAAGAATACCGCCAATTAGCAATATTCCAACAGTAAATCCAAAGCCTTACTTACCTGTACTGGTGTTTTTCAGCTATCCTACCAGTAGGGATACTTGTTCAACCGCATGAGAAGGATTTCTTGTGGCTCAATTCTGCAAATCTATCTGTGTCGTTTTTCTAATACTCACTGTTCACATCACTCATGCCCAAGATGCAGAAGGATTTTCTGGTCGTGCTGGGCTCGGCTTTTTATCAACTAGCGGGAATTCTGACACTCAAAGCCTCAACGGCAACTTTGATATGTGGTTGAACTTTGATTCCTGGCGTCATGATTTAAACGCACAAGCAATCAAATCTAAAACTTCTGGCACTACAACTTCTGACGCTATTGGATGGTTCTGGCAAAGCGATTACACGATAAATGCAACAGATTATCTTTTCGGTATCATAACTATAGATAAGGATAAATTTAGCTCTTACGATCAGCAGACCCGTGCAGTTATCGGTTACGGTAGGCGGGTTATTGATCGTGAAAGACATATTTTAAATGCTGAGGTAGGCCTTGGCCCAAGGCAAGCCGATCTTAAAAACAAAACAAGTCAGAACGGTGCAATACTGCGTTGGAGCGGTGATTATCGATGGATTATTAGTGAGGTTTCCGAGTTCAATCAAATGCTATCCATAGAGGGCGGCTCAGATAACTTTTTTCTAGAATCATCCTCAGCTGTAAACACAAATGTTCGTGAAAATCTTGCACTAGTCACTTCTTTTACAGTTAAGAGCAACTCGGATGTTCTCCCAGGTTTCAAAAAAACAGATACGTTTATTGCAATCTCTCTGGAATATACCTTCTAAAACTAGGAGATAAGGCTTTCCAATGACCGCTCACCCGTCATTGTTTTCTGTCGCAGATGGTACAGGCACGCCCCTAGCTCACCGTATGCGTCCGAAAATATTAGATGATTTTCTTGGTCAAGTGCAATTACTTGGAGAAGGCAAACCACTCCGCGAAGCGATAGAGCGAGGCGTAATCGGAAGCATGGTGCTTTGGGGGCCTCCAGGGTCAGGCAAGACAACACTAGCTCGCTTAGTTGCTAACTATACTGACCGAGAATTCAAGCTTTTTAGTGCTGTTACTGAAGGGGTTCCTCGTGTACGAGAAATCATTAAAGAGGCTCAGCAGCGTCGGACTATTGAAGGTTGCAGCACAATTCTCTTTTGCGATGAGATTCACCGATTTAATAAAGCCCAACAAGATGCCTTTTTACCCTGGGTTGAGGAAGGCGTTATTACGCTTATCGGAGCCACTACTGAGAATCCATCTTTTGAACTAAATGCCGCCTTACTTTCACGGCTCCGAGTTTTCGTCCTTGAACCGCTGAAACCGGAACATATAACCTCCATCATTAAAAATGCCATCACATGTCTGACAAATGATTTGCCTGCAAGTAAATACCCGATCGCAGTAACAAAAAATGGAATTACGCTTCTAGTGCGTCATGCAGACGGCGATGCTCGTCGTGCACTCAATACGCTCGAGTCGGTATGGGATCACGCCATTACACTCGAATCGCCACCAGACACTTTATCAGCTGACTTTATTGAATCTGTACTTGAACGAAGACTTGCAAGATACGATAAATCAGGCGAACAGCACTACAACCTTATATCTGCACTTCACAAAGCCGTGCGAGGGAGTGATGTTGAAGCTGCGCTTTATTGGCTCGCGCGGATGATTGAGGGTGGAGAGGATCCAATGTACCTCGCACGCCGCGTAGTCAGAATAGCATTAGAAGACATCGGTCTAGCCGATCCTCGAGCGCTGCAAGTGACGTTACAAGCAAAAGACGCTTATCATTTTCTCGGTACACCTGAAGGCGAATTAGCCCTGGTCGAAGCGGTGATTTATCTTGCTACAGCCCCAAAATCGAATCGCATCTATGAGGCCTGGAATCGAGCCCAACAAGCGGCACGAGAGCACCCTGCTGAACCGGTACCAAAACATATTAGAAATGCGCCTACTACTCTAATGAAAGACCTAGGTTACGGTAAGAACTACCGTTATGACCATGCTGAAGAGGGACATGCTACGGGCCAAGAATATCTGCCAGACTGTCTAAAAGGGGCAAAGTGGTATGAGCCAACAAATAACGGCTTTGAGAAAACAATAGCCGAACGGATAGCTTGGTGGTCTAACCAAAAAAAAGAGCGTTAGATAAGAGCAGCTACTGCACGTTTGGCCATCACTGTAATCAGATGCGCACGATACTCAGCCGATGCATGCATGTCCTCATTGAGGCCGTCCGCTGAAACAGCAATATCCTCGATAGCCTCAGGGGAAAAATTGGCTTTCAGCGCCAGCTCCATCTCTGGTACACGAAAAACACTAGCCCCAGCACCAGTGACTGCAACCCTCATACTATCCTCATGCTCCGCCACCATTACTCCAACAACAGCGTAACGTGACGCAGGATTAGGAAATTTCATATAAGAGGCGCGTTTTGGGATTGGGAAACGAACTTCTACTACCAGTTCATTCACTTTCAACGCTGTTTCGAATAAACCAGTAAAAAAATCATCAGCAGCAATACTCCTTTTATTAGTCCGCACTGTTGCGCCAAGACCTACGACCGCAGCTGGATAATCAGCTGCAGGATCTGAGTTGGAAATAGAGCCACCGATAGTGCCGCGATTTCTCACCTGAGGATCACCTATTGATTCGGCGAGATCAGCAAGAGCTGGAAGTACACTTCTTATCTCTAGCGCTGCTGCAACTTGAGCATGGTTCATCATCGCGCCCACGACCAACATATTTTGTTCTTGGCGAATGCCCTTTAAATCAGCTAATTCTGATAAATCGATCAAATCAGAAGGATTCGTGAGACGAAGTTTTAATGCTGGAATCAATGTCATGCCGCCAGCCAGAAACAACCCTTCTTCGGCTTTTTCAGATATTGCTATAGCTTCTGAAAGCAAGTTAGGACGTTGGTAAGAAAAGTTATACACGCCTGTTAGTCCTTCATAGCCTCAGCACCGGCGCTGATTGCCTTTACGATATTGTGATACCCGGTGCAACGACAAAGGTTCCCTTCTAACCACTCTCGAATTTCCATTTCACTCGGATTAGGGTTTCTAGCCACTAGATTTAACGCGCTCATGATTACACCAGGAGTACAAAAACCACACTGTAATCCGTGGTAATCCTTGAATGCTTGCTGCATGGGGTGAAGGTCCTTGGTGCCCGCAAGACTTTCAATCGTCTCAACCTCCATCCCCTCTGCCTGCACTGCCAGCATCGTGCAGCTTTTTACCGACTGTCCATTTATATGAACCACACAAACACCACACTGACTCGTATCACAGCCAACATGCGTACCGGTCAAACCAAAGTGATCACGGATAAGTTGGACCAATAGTGTCCGAGGCTCGACATCAGCGGAAACCGTCTTGCCGTTTAAAGTTAAAGCTACCAACATTGTCATTTCGCGGCTAAGAGTACACTTTTACCTAAGAAATAGGGACACCTTTTAACCAGATATAAGCAAGGCAAAGCTCTCCACAAAAAACAGGCCCCTTTCGGAGCCTGTTATCTGATTTTTCACCTAAAAAACTAGGTTCTAGGGATCATAGCTTGCAACCGGCGGTAGAAATGATCCTGTTCGCTGCGGTGGAATCTCCTCAGCTACCACAGGCAGAATTAACGTTCCTATTCCTTCGATAGTTGCTGTTATCGTTTCTCCAGGCTGCAAGAACCGTCGCTCGCGATAGGCCGTGCCATTACCGGTGCCTCCTGATGTACCGTTGTTCAAAACATCACCAGGATACATAGTGATAATAGAAGTACCATATTCAATCAGTTCGTAAATCGAATGAATCATGTCACCTGGACCTGCTCTCTGCATAACCTCGCCATCTAGCTCAAGTATTTGTTGCAGATTCTCCATTGGATCACCGTAAAACTCTTTTGGCACAATCCACGGCCCGAGAGGGGCGAATGTATCGTGACCTTTACCCACCAACCAATCTGAACCCGGTCGAGAATTTGGAGGTCGTCTACCACGATCGGAAATATCTAGGCTGACCATATACCCGAAAATATAGTCCTGGGCATTATCGGCAGACACATATTTAGCCGTACGACCGATGACCGTGGCAAGTTCAACTTCCCAGTCAGTACGGTCCCGACCATAAGGCAGTACAACTGAATCTCCCTGACCAATAACAGCGCCCTCGGTCGGCTTAATAAATAGATACGGAATTCCTCTCTGAGCACGTCGGCGCTCTGCGGCTGCTTCCTGCTCCTCACCGGTAGTTCCGGACTCTTCCACGTGACTATAGAAATTAACCGCGGCATTTAGCATTTTACCCGGCATGAGGGGAGCCAAGGTTCTAATATCGTCGACATCATGTACAAAGTCAGCGCGCGTACGTGCACTGAGCCGATCATTACTTACGACATAGTTGACGATCTCATAGAGACGATACTTCAAACCGTATTCGTAACGTCCGATGAGTTCCCGCATATTTCCTGGCATAGGAATCGCCGGATAATCTAGATTGTTTTCTAGGGCCATATTGGCAGCATTGAGCTCTACAATGAGTTCATCTCGAAGAACAATACCTATGGTCTTGTCTCCCTCGCCGTCAATTTCGAAAGTGCCAAGCTTAAAAGGCTCGGCACTGTTCATCGCACTCTGCGCAGATACAAGCGCAGGACTCATGCAAGCCGTGAATACGATTAGGAATAGGGTGCGTTTCATTTTTCTCCCCTCAGTAATTATTATGTGCAAACATGCCATTAACTAACCAATAACTTTCGCTTTTGACAGTCACGGTGTCAAGCAACTTTAACATTCTTTAATGACCAGTCACTTAAGCGTTATTTATATACAGGGGTATTTTAATAACGTTAAGAGCCGTTTTTAGTACAGCTTGATGTGGCCGTAAGTTGCGACAAAAAAAAGAAAGAGTACAGTCTTGTACTAGCAGGATAGACCTAAAAAGGTACTTGGAACTAGTCTAATTCATAATAATTAAGCACGCTGGAAACATTCATGAACACATCACTGTTCAGCCAAATAATTCAAATTACATGAATATCCAAACGAACACCTATAGCTCGGAAGCAGGCCTGCCTCTTGAAACATACTAACCAGGAAGAGTTATGAGATACCTGATATTTACGCTTCTGGTTCTACCAATTACCGGATCAGCTCATCATTCTCGAGCAGAATTCTCAAGTGAACGTGAAGAAATCGAGGGGATTGTGGTCGAAATTGCCTGGCGAAACCCGCATCCCATACTAACTCTGAGCGTTACCAATGAGGCGGGCGAGGAAGAGCTCTGGGAAGTGGAGTCGTGGTCGTCGGCTAATTCACTTAGCCGCAAAGGCGTTGTGGGTGATGTATTTGAAATCGGCCAGACGGTACGCGCTGCTGTCCGTCAATCTGGTCGACGGCCAGGGATGGTACTTGGAGAAAGCATCTCACTAGGTAATGGGACTCAGGCAGTCCTTAGACCAGGCTATGAACCTGTTTTCCCTGGTGAGGCTGTCTTGGGAAACGAGTCGGAACTAGCTGAAAGCGAAAATTCCAATGGTATGAATGGACAGAATCTAGGATTATTCCGTATCTGGAGTCTAGTGGACCGGGAAGGTCCAGGAGACCTTCCATTAACAGCCGCGGCGTTTGCGAACCAACAAAGTTACGACGAACTAGCCGATCATCCAATGTGGAACTGCGATCCTATTGGCATGCCGGTCATCATGGACTCCACCCTTCCCGTAGAATTCATAGATCAAGGTCAAGAAATTCATCTCCGCATTGAGCAGGGCGATGCGTTACGTGTCATACATATGCAACCGACTAATAATACAGTGAACATGCCTTCCTCGATCATGGGGTACTCAATTGGTCAATGGGTAGGTAATACTTTAGTCGTAACAACCACAAACAGTAGCTATCCATATCTTGATGACGATGGGGCTGCAAAAAGCGAAGATATGCAGATCGATGAACGCTTTTCTCTAGGCGCTGATGGTAATACGCTACGCTGGGAAGCAACCCTGACCGATCCGGTTTATTTAAGCTCGCCCATTAGCATGAGTATGGACTGGAAATGGGTTCCAGGAGAAACGATTCAAGCATGGAACTGTCTTGAATCAAGCTTGGGTCGCCAACCCTAAATGGAAGCTAGATTTTCCTAAAATAAAAATGTTTTGGAGAGCGCAATGTTTACAATAAAAAAAATCTCGTATGGTTTGTCTTTATTACTTACCTCAATGGGCTTACTAATACCTATAGTGACTGCAAGTGCTCAGTCCCTACCAAACCCCTATCGAATGGTAGATAGCTGGGCGCAAATGCCTGACGGCAGAGAGATGGGTGCATTTGGTGATATCACTATGGACCGTGACGGCAATCATGTCTGGGCTATCGTTCGTTGCGATGCCCCTGTGGAGATGTTTGGATGGGAGTGCCTCGACTCAGATCTAGATCCCATTCTTAAATTTGATCTTGACGGTAATCTGATCGATGGTTTTGGTAGCGGGATGTTTATTTGGCCACACGGTATTCACGTTGATGATGATAATAACGTCTGGGTAACGGATGGAGTTAGAGACGACAGAATACCAGAGGGGGATCCGCGGGGTCATGCAGTATACAAATTCAGTCCAACTGGAGAGCTATTAATGACTCTCGGGACTCCAGGCACAGCAGGTAGTGGAAATTACAACTTCATCTCGCCGAGCGATGTCATCACCGGTGACAACGGTAATATTTTTATTACTGATGGCCACGTCACCGATGGCAACAACAGGGTTATGAAGTTTACAGCTGATGGTACGTTTATCTCATCTTGGGGTAAAACCGGTTATGGTCCAGGCGAATTTCGTGAATTACACTCAATTGCAATGGATTCGCGAGGCAGACTATTTATTGCTGATCGTTGGAACAGCAGAATCCAACTGTTTGATCAGGAAGGAATTCACTTAGCAACATGGACACAGTTTGGACGTCCGAGTGGCATTTTTTTTGATGAGAATGAGCGAATCTATGTAGCCGACTCTGAATCAGACAATCTACAAAACCCAGGATGGGAGATGGGGATCCGGATTGGAGATGCTGAGTATGGATGGGTTGATGAGTTCATCCTATTCCCTTGGGCTGATCCACGTTCACCTATGGGGAGTGGCGCAGAATTCGTTGCGGTTGACCAAAACGGTAATCTCTACACTGGAGAACCTCGCCCTCGGCAAGGACGAAAATACGTCAGGGTAAGACCCTAGCGAAGCGGACTTGCCGCTTACTACTCAGTCCACATAGCTGAAAAATTGCTGGCTATGGGGAGAGTTAGCGATGAAATTTAGTGCCTTACATAGAAGTCTAAGCCCGTTCGGGTTGTGTGTTGGTTTGCTTTTAGTTGGTGCGCCTCTTGTTTTAGCTCAATCAACAAGAGTTGAAAACGCTGAAGAGATCATAGTCCGTAATAATTTTGGGACGACGCATCAGCACAAAAACTATTTTATCACCGTCATTTCAGGCGTCGTAGGTAAAAAAGGTATCCCGAATAGGATAAAAATAGGCGATAGAGTCACTGTCGAAGATGTTACGAGCGATCGAAACTGACCGGACAAAAGCCTACCTCGGTTTTCCCGAATCTCTATTCGCACGTCTAAATAGTATTTGGCCAACCCTAATCAACATGGGCACTTGTACACAAAACCGTGTTGCCCGCTCTTTTACCAAGCCATAACCGTACAGGAAATTAGCTCAGTGGTTCAATGACCCTTGCGGACCGAGTGCATCGTCCACCGAATGGGCGCGCGTTCTTTGAGTGTAGGTCTCCCGCGCCTTAACCATTACATCAAATAGCCGTTCAATTGCGGTGCTGCCGGTCGTGGTAAAAAGAAACGGCAGAAACGAATGAACGAAGCAGCAAACTGCAGCCCTGGCCAGGGTGGCGCTGAACCAGAGAGAGGCACGCATGTGCTCCAGATAGGTTTCGCCAACAGATTCCGGATGGTTATTGAATAATCTGCTGAAAGGCATATTCAGTTCCGATCCTGTTATCCCAAGATTCGATAATAATACTTATTACTATATATTATAATGTTATTCATATAAAGAATAAGTCACAGAAACATGCTATCGAAAAGGTGCGTTCAGCCTAAAAAAATAACTAACGATAAACAGGGCCAACAATATCTCGAAGCGAGCACTCAAAAGGCATAACCGTGACCCCTGATCTATAGATCCAAACGTTTTCCCAGATAGCAGGCTCTACCAAGTTCTGAGGATCTTCGACAATCACCTCATAAGATAAATGAGTTTCATCCTCGCTTAATGTGTAACGCTCTAGGATTTTTGCGTTCGAACTCATAGGAACGCCATCTCCATCAAGCAGCGGAAAATCGACTTGAGTCGTTTCGACAACAAGGGTGTTTGCTTCAAACCTTCCAACTGAATACCCCAAGTGATCAGGCTCATAGTTTTGGATCACCTCTCCCTCTATCATATGAATTATGCGTCTCGCGTCCCATTCCTCGATTCGCTGAATAATTCTGCCATCCTCCTCTAAGAATTCCATAGGGTACGGATTCAAAACAGCGTTGGGCATGCCAGGTGGTATACACCTGAGGCCTGGGTCATCAGTCCTTGGATTAAAGGCTGCTCTCGCTATTCTTGCAGCAGGCGTGAGAATAAGCGGGTTACGCAGTTGGTACAGCTCACGATAGCCCCATACCTTGAAAATGCCGTGACCCCTTAGGTCGTTTTCTGCATACCCATTTCCAGTAGAGTCAATCTCAGTTTTCCAGCGAAAAGTGGCCTCCCGATCTGACGTAATCACTTCTACCCCATTTGGCAAAAGCACATTAGAGATGAAGATAGCAGGCTCACCCCTGCGAGACCCTGCCCCGGCGGCTCTAATACGATCGCCAATGCTTACAGAATTGGCCGCAAACCCTCTTCGAACTAAAGTGTTTGTAGTGCCGCCTTCAAGCTCCCAGTTTTGGGTAGTTCCATCCTCTCCAACAACTGCTAACGTCAAAACTACATGAGGATTTTTCCAAAAAATATCAGTGACTATCCCTTCAACCTCAACCATAGTTGCTCGGTCAAAGAATGCTGTAACGGAATGGTGTGCCACCGAAAATGGCACGTGCGCTATAAAACAGAACAACAAGAGCGCTATTCTCACGGAGTTCTCCCCTGTCATGATCAGAAATAGGGACGATCTATGAATCAATTGTACTCCCGTAAATATTTAGCGAGGTCCGGTCACAACCCTCGTAGTCAGAGCCAAGGCCAGCTAAACTCAATTAATTACTAATGATGTGAAAACCTCAGTGGATAACTTGTTCGAAAACCTGCGTGTATTGGTATTACCCCTCCCGGCCTTTGTGCATACGCTTGGGGGACTTCTGGCACTACTAATTATTTCAGTGCTGTCCGATTTAATCGTAAAGAGGCAATTGGTCAGGATAGTCATGGTTGTAGCGGAGCGTACAACCCATCAATGGGATGATATTCTGCTGAAACACAAGGTGGTAGGCAGGCTTGCTCAGACAGTACCCGCACTCGTAATTTATTTTGGCATTATCTGGGTTCCAGACTTAGGTGATTTACTGCCAGCCCTCATTCGAAATATTGCCCTCGCCTACCTCGCCCTTATGGTTACGCTTTCTATAGGGTCAGCTTTGACCGCAGCTAATGTCATCTATTCTACGTACCCGATTTCTAAAGAACGCCCGATAAAAGGGTACGTTCAGGTTACAAATATTGTTGTTTATGTACTTGGCTCTGTTCTTATTGTATCTGCGCTGATCGACAGATCGCCCGTAGTGCTTCTGACTGGACTAGGCGCTATGACAGCGATTGTATTGCTGATATTTAAAGACACAATTTTATCCCTTGTAGCTAGCATCCAACTGACAAGTCTCTCAATGGTCCGGGTTGGTGACTGGATTGAAATGCCCCAGTACAACGCAGATGGCGATGTTATTGACGTCGCGCTGCATACCGTTACTGTGCAGAACTGGGATAAAACCATCACGACAATACCGACTCATCGATTCATTGATGAGTCATATAAAAATTGGCGCGGAATGTCGCAATCAGGTGGGAGACGCATCAAACGTTCGGTCAGAATTGATGTGAGCTCAGTCCGATTTCTAGAAGACAATGAAGTTAAGAAATTCGAAGAATTCGCTTTATTGCGCCAATACCTTTCGGAAAAACGAACCGAAATTCATACATATAACACCGCACTGAATGCTCCAGATACCACTAACGTAAACCTCAGGCGTCTGACAAATCTTGGCACTTTTCGGGCCTATATTTGGAGTTATCTTAAAAATCACCCAAAAATTCACTCTGAAATGACTCTTTTAGTTCGCCAATTACAACCTGAAGAAACAGGAATTCCAATAGAAATTTATTGCTTCACTAATACAACCGAATGGAACAGTTACGAAGGAATCCAGGCAGATATCTTCGATCACATTCTGGCCCAATGCGATGAATTTGGTCTAAAAGTTTTTCAGTCCCCTAGTGGATCCGACGTACGAGCTTTGAGAAGATTAACCTAAAATTATCGGCCAGTAGCTATTATCTGTTTTTTGTAGATAAAGCCGTGTGTATCCCCACTTGTATCTACAAAATACCCCACGATGACACCATTCTCATTGAGATCCGTGATGACTGTGGAGACAGCGCCCGGAAAATCCATTGTGGTGTATGACCTGGCTCTCACCCAGAAACCATGTATCCCAGTATCATTACTATAACTACCAACAATGTCGCGACGATTATTTATTCCAAAAGCTCTAGTGAGAGCAGCGTTTGGGTAGTGGATCTTCGCATAAGTCTTGTTGCGCAGAAAAAACCCATGTCGAACGCCCGCATCATCCTCATATTCTCCAACAACATCGCCAGTGTTGTTTAAATCTCGGGCGATAGTCGTTACTGCACCCGGATAGTTTACTGATAAATATTCGGTTCTATTTAAACGAAACCCATGCACTCCACCATTGATATCCTCATACTGTCCGGCAATATCCCCTCGAGTATTTATACCAAATCCATAGGTGCTAATAGCCTCAGGAAAATCAATTATTCTCATGCCATTTATTTGCGTTGTAAAAGCATGGCGCCGTTCAGCGGAATCCAAATAATCTCCAACTAGACTGCCATGCCGGTTGATCCCCATCACACGGGTATCAACGGAATCATCAATATCGATAGTTCGAAAAATGCCCTGTGAATTCAACACAAACCCATAATGTCTTCCATTACTAGCGGTAAATGTTCCGGACACTACACCCGATAAGTTAACTCCAAGCACCATCGTAGATGTGGCACCAGGAAAATCTAGCGGCACATAGTCCTGACTATGCACTAGGGTAGAATAGCAAACTAAAAGAAGAAGACAGACACGTCTCATAGCATTATGTCCCTCATGACATGAAATATGATATTGCCGCTCCTATCAGGCGAACATACAACAAAGAAGCATTTCTAACATTTAATTCTCCTGAAACACTAGAGCCTAGGTCAAGAATTAATAATAATAGAACTCTGGATCAGGCCAAGTTCTTGTAAAGCCTGACCGCAGAAACTCGAAAACTAATTTATACAAGACTAAACATTCACAAGCCAATTAAATAGCTCAAAGAAAGTGAAAAAAAATATTCTTGTAACACCAAAATGGACTGAGGATCGCCTCAATGACCCAAACATTCGCCTCATTGAAATAGGATCAGAAAACGATAAAGCCTATACCAAATCTCATATTCCAGGTGCTATATGGTGGTTCTGGAAAGATCACTGCTGGCATGAAACTGACCGCCAATTTGTCACCCCAGAGAAACTCGCCAAAAACTTAGGTGATGCCGGCATTGGGCCTAATACTACTTTGGTTCTTTATGGAGACCCAGTCCAGTACGGTAACTATGCCTTTTGGGCATTCACCATGGCAGGGCATGCCGATATCCGTCTGCTGGATGGGTCTCGAATAAAATGGCAGCAAGAAGGCCGAAAAATGACTACAGAAGTCTTGGATTTTCCCCCGGTGCTCTATCCATATGCCAACCCAAATAGCTCAATGCGTGTTGGCCAACAAAATATACTTAGCAATTTAAATAACCCTCACCGCTTATTACTAGATCTTCGATCACCGGAAGAATACAGCGGCGAGCGTGTGATTGAATATGGGTCTTTCGATCATGGAGCCCAACGAGCTGGGCGTATACCTGGTGCCCGACACCTCCACTACAAAGACTTACTGAATGCTGATGACAGCTACAAATCGGCAGAAGAGCTGCGGACCATATTCAGCATGACCGGGGTTACAGACACCCCTGAAATAGAAATTGTCTGCTATTGTCGGTTAAGCCACCGTGCCTCGCTGGCATGGTTCGCTCTAACCCATATCCTTAGTTACAAAAATGTTAAAATTTACGATGGTTCATGGACAGAATGGGGTAGCATCGTTGGCGTCCCCATCGAAAAATAACACAGCCCACTAGGCTTTAAGCAAGCAGCTAATCGATTGACTTGGATTAACGAAGCGGGCCTTCCTCTAACCTTTGAATCACCACCGACTCCAGGCTGGTCAGACTGCCAGCGCGGCCCACTGCTAAGGCGGTTTCATTATCAGCCCCGTTAAGTTTCTGCTGTAGAGACAACAGTGCGCCCGCACGGTTACCACTTCCGCAGTGGACTAGCACTGGGCCTTCCGTATGACCAAGCGCCTGATTCAGAAGCTCCGCGTTCTCATATGTGATGCCGCCCGCCCCATCTACAGGTATAGAAACGTACGACATACCAAGTCGTTCAACTTCTATCTGCTCTTCAAAACCGCGATCTTCCTCGGGACGACGAAGATCGATGATCGTGGCATAACCCGAGTCCGCCAATACCTGTAGAGCTGTAACATCTGGTTGAGCTGCTGTAGTCACGCTTTCCAAAGGCTCCCCACGATTACGTAACGCCCCATCTTGGGCATAGCTAGCCCAAGTAAGAACTAATAGAAACGTGGCTATCAGCCTTCGCAAAGAGAAATTTTTTTTCATAATTTGTTCCCAAAAAATCGTCCAGATAAAAGCCCTTATCGTAGCCTTTGCTGGTATTGTGACACACTTGAATATCAGTTCATTGTAGGGGGCAAATCAGCACCATCTGGCGGCAACCTTCGCTTCCCTCTACCATCCAACAAAACCTATAACCTTTTTTTAAGAAACTGAGATACTAATGACAGCCTTTGCAAACTCGAAACGACTAACCTCTAATGGCGCAAAATCTATGATGAGCGCAGCCATCAGGGAAGCTGAGACGCTGGGAATTCCCGCCACCGTGGCTATTGTAGATGCCGGCGGCCATCTCCTGCTGCTTGAACGGATGGATGGAGGTCGCTTCCACACTGTACATTCTTCGCTAACTAAAGCTGTCTGTGCTTCATCCAACCGTCGTATAACTACGACCAAAGGCGCCCAAGGCCAAGACCTAGACGTGCTTCATGCCATTGGGCTCTCTCTGGCTGCGGGCCCCGAACGTTGGACAGCAATGGAAGGAGGATACCCTGTGTTTGTGGGACAGGAATGCGTTGGCGGTATTGGTGTCAGCGGCGGAGATTGGGAACAAGACCAAAGGATCGCTGATGCTGCAGTTGCAGCTATCGATGCAACAACGGGCAATTAAAGCATTGCGAAATATCAAATTTGTGAGTCTCTTCTGCTTATTGGTTTGCACATCAGTAGGGTTTTCACAATACCCCGAACAAGCCATTGAGTTCGTCATACCCTTTGATGCGGGTGGCGGTGCTGATATAGAGGGACGACTACTCGCAGACCAAATGAGCAATATCCTAGATGTGCCAGTTGTGCCAGTTAATAAGCCTGGAGCGGGAGGCGCGGTTGCCTACACATACCTGATGAATGCGGCACCAAATGGTTATGTTGTAATTTGGAACTCCACATCGATTCTAACCATCACAAATCTTGGATATGTTCCTTTTACATATGACGAAATGGATCATATAGGACGCGTAGAATTTCAACCGCTGGTTTTAGCGGTAAGCACAAACTCTCCTTGGAGCGATCTTGAAAGTTTCGCGACAGACTGTGCTAGTGGCAATTCAGTTGTAAGACTTGCTAACTCCGGTACCGGTAGCGGCACGCACCTGGGTGCATTGTCGATAGCCAGTGCAATAGGCTGTGAAGCTGTGCACTTACCTATCGGTACTCGACGGCGGAACGCAGCGGTTTTGAGCGGGGAAGCTGACGGCATGATTGCGCCACTCACAGGAGTTATAAATCTTGTCAAAGCAAATCGGCTGAGGATTCTGGCTACACTAAGCGCTGAAAGAAACTCGGTTATCCCTGACGTCCCAACTGCCACCGAACTCGGTGTCAATTCGTTGTTTGATCTTTTTCGAGGCCTATCCGTTCCAAAAGGTACACCGAAAGAAGTTATACAACGTCTCGCCGATGCCATGATAAAAGCAGCAGCCTCTGAGGAATTCACGGGTTTTTCTAAAGATGTAGGCTTCACTATTGAACCTATGGCGCCAACAGCTTTCCAAGCACTGCTTGCCGCCGAGAATGATAAAGTAAAGATGATTCTTGATAATGCCGGGTTTGTTAGGTCAAACAGCAACTAAATAAGTATTTTTACTAGATGCCCCAACGAAATCTTATTGCAGGAACCATACTAACGACATTGGGTATTCTTTATGGCATTTTGACGATTGGGCTCCCAAATCTCAGCGTACCTGGAACACCTGGACCAACATTATTTCCCTGGCTTATCACAACGGGGTGGCTTGTATTATCGTTAGCGCTGCTTTTCTCCGGGGTGCTAGGGGTACGCAACAAGCCGAAAGAAACACGCAAAAGTAATATTTCTAAAAAATCTGGAATAGCGGTGATCGGTTTTCTAGCGTATCTGATACTGCTACCTTTCATGGGATTTATGCTATCAAGCATTTTCTTTTTTGCTGGCCTTATGTGGATGTATGGCGAACGCCATAAAATCAAGATTGCCCTAACATCCATTGTTATTCCTATCGTAATTTTTTATTTCTTCACGGCCGGATTAAGCATTCCTCTCCCAAGTGGGCCTTGGTGAGACGTCACATATGAATGACGACATTCTTCAAGGATTTCTCCAAGCTATCCAGCCCTCAAGCTTAGCAGCAACAGCGATTGGGTCTTTTCTAGGGATCGTTGTCGGGATGATTCCTGGCATGACAATTTCATCGGGCATAATCATTTTGCTGCCACTGACTTTTGTGCTCGATCCTTCCATCTCAATCTCTCTGCTCCTCGGCCTCTATGTTGGGGGCATGCTTGGCGGTAGTTTTTCGGCAATTCTTTTAAATATTCCGGGAACCCCCTCCGCTGCTGCCACGGCTCTGGACGGATACCCACTCTCGGCACGGGGTGAACCGGGACGAGCTTTAGGTGTTGCTGTCCTAGCAAGTTTTGGGGGAGGACTTTTCAGTTTCCTGTGTTTATTTTTAATCGCACCAAGGCTAGCAGATCTAGCCCTAAGCTTTAGAGCGCCGGATCTTTTTAGTTTGGTATTCCTCGGGCTCACCATAATTTGTTCTTTCGCTGCAAAATCCTGGATAAAAGGGTTATTGTCCGCAGTGATTGGTTTAGCAATTGTTACCATTGGCCAAGACCCAATTATGGGGACTGCTCGCTTTACCTTTGGTGATGTAAATCTACTCTCTGGGATTAACTTTCTGGCCGCACTTATTGGGCTTTTCGCAGTACCGCAACTCATACAAAGTCTCGATGGCAAACAAGTAATAAATACCGAAAAAAGAACAGTATCAATTTCACTTAGGAACCTACTGCCGATGTCGACCGATCTTCGACGCATGTTCTTGCCAGTAAGCATTGGTGGGGTCTTAGGCTCAATATTAGGTATGTTACCGGGTGCTGGCGGGCCTATTGCGGCCTTTATGAGCTATGACTATACCCGCAAAACAACTGATAATTCTGAAGAATTTGGCAAAGGTGCTATTGAAGGAATTGCAGCTCCTGAGGCAGCCAATAACGCCGTTACGGGAGGGGCATTAGTCCCCATGATGACGCTTGGAATCCCTGGTGACCCAGTGACAGCAATACTCATTGGTGCGCTTCTCATCCATGGGTTGGCACCAGGCCCTCTGCTCTTTATTGAACGTGCTGATTTTGCATATGGGATTATTTTCTCGTTCTTTTGGGCAAATATCTTTAATTTAATTATTGCACTTGCAACTCTACGCCTACTAGTGAAACTCGTAGCTACACCACGCACCATTCTTATGCCTACAATCGGTATCCTATGCGTGGTTGGCTCTTACGCTTTGCGTAATTCGTTGTTTGACGTCTATGTAATGTTTTTTTTCGGATTGCTTGGTCTGACTATGAAGTGGCTAAATATACCTGTAGTACCGCTATTACTGGCACTGGTGCTCGGGCCCCAGCTAGAAGAGAATTTACGAATTGCATTGATAAGCTCTCAGGGTGATCTATCAGTATTCTTCTTGTCTCCCTTTAGTGCCTTTTTTCTTGGCCTTGCTGTTATTTCGGTGATCTGGTCAATTAAAAGCTCTCAAAGGGTGAAATCAAAAAACTTAACTACGTCACTTAAACATGGGATTTAAAGAAATGAGTTCAGAACCGGTTCGCGTTGCAGCACTAGGTATGGGGTGGTGGTCAGACGTACTAGCAGATGCGATAGGGCGCACCACTGATCTCGAAATAGTGTCCTGTTACACACGATCTGAGGATAAACGAGCTGCGTTTGCCTCAAAATATAACTGCAAAGCAGCATTAAGTTACGAAGAAATCCTTGATGACGATTCTATCCAAGGGATCATTAATACAACACCAAATAGTGTCCATCTTGAGACAGTACGGCAAGCAGCAAAAGCAGGAAAACATATTTTTCTCGACAAGCCCATTGCAAATACGGTTGTAGAAGGCAAAAAAATCACAAAAATATGTGCTGAGAAAAATGTCATTCTTTCTGTTGGCTATCAACGGCGGCGTGAAAATCAGTTTCGTTGGATGAAAAAACAACTGGATGCGGGTCATTTTGGCAAACTGATCCAAGCAGATGCCAACATAAGCCGTGACCGCTTAGGCAAAGTTGATCTTAGCTCATGGCGCTATCAGTCTACTGGAATGCCCGGAGGCGTAATACTGCAGATTGGAGTCCATTACACTGATGTCCTCGGCATGTTAATGGGGCCCATTAAAAGGGTGTCAGCCATGTCTGCACAGCTCGTGCTTCCAGGTGACAATCCAGATATCGCCAACCTGATTATGGAGCATGAAAATGGAGCAATCTCTAACCTAACCGCAAGCTACGCCTCCGCATCTGAATACTATTTGATGAATATTTATGGCAAGGAAGCTACCGCCTATTACGACCTCTTTGGGGGTTTAAGGTATATCTCTCGTGGAGATAAAGAACCACAGCCTATCCCATATGAAAAAAATGATGCCATAGTTGATGAACTAGAGGAGTTTGCTGCTTGTATAAGAGGTGAGACAACCCCAGAGGTAGGCGGCCAAATGGCTACCGAGTCACTTGCCGTGATTCATGCTGGAGTCAAGTCCGTCAAGGAGGGACGGACAGTAGATGTGGCAGAGATCATGGAATCTTCAGATGAGTAGGTTTTAACCCACTAATCTAGAAACGCCATCCAGCATAGCGGCTTAACAAACTTATTTTCGGCTAATATTAGCTTCAGTCTGTATAAAATTGTGCTGCGCTGACTGAATCAATCCTCTAAAGCTGGCGCTAATTCTCGGGTAACATAGCCTGCGATATTTCTTGCCTCAGCAGATGTGAAGATCCCAGTAAAGCCTGGCATTTCATTCCGACCATTAGCAATCAACCGCACTACCTCTCCAAGACCTAACCCAGGTGGAATTGGAGGGCCCACGTGTCCTGCTTGCCCATCTTCACCATGACAAGCCACACAAGCCTGCGCATACAGAGCCGCTCCTGATTCAATGTTCGGCGTGCCAATCGGTGGGCCAATCACATTTGCTGTATCAAGTTGTGACGGCAAGACAGGATCAAGGGTGCCATTAAGCGAAAAAAGCCAAACACTATCGCCACGAGGAGAACCAGCGAATACATTACCGGCAGACAGAATAGCAACATACTGCTCACCCTCATAAGCAAAAGTAGCAGCGGTAGCATTCGCTCCAGCACCAGTTTGAAACTCCCATAAGGCGTTGCCAGTATCAGATTCTAGAGCCATTAATCGACCATCACTGCGCCCAACAAAAAGAATCCCACCTGCTGTCGCAATCGAACCTGAATAACAACGATCTTGCCAACGCTGCCACCAAGCAACTGTATTTGTTGTGGTATCCATCGCTGCAAAAACACCTGATGGTCGAATTGAAGAAGCACCACCAAAGCGCCCTCCCATGTAACGTTGCCCACTCGGTGGATTATCTGTTTCCTCAGGATTTACTTCATAGAAATAAACTCGTTCGCTTGCACAAACAAAAAGAAGTTGGCGTTCAGGATCGTAAGAAGTTGGCGGCCAATTAGCGCCTCCGCGTGTACCAACAACACGATCTGTCCAAAAAGGAACAAATACATGTTCATCATAAGGAAGTGAGTAACCTTCGGGTGGAACAGAGATAGTATTCGGCTTAAAGGGTTCGCCCTTAGGGATAGGCTGAGTCGCTGCCGTAGCTTGCCGGGGCTCCTGTGGCACAGGAACTTCGTCAATACCAATAAGCGGCTCCCCTGAAACACGATCAAGAAGATAAACCCAACCAGTTTTGTTGAATGACGCGATAGCCCTGCGAGACTCACCCTCAATCTCCGTATCGAATAGAACAACTGGAGTGGCAGAGTCAAAATCCCAAATGTCATGATGTACTTGCTGAAAATGCCAACGATACTCGCCAGTCATCACATCAATCGCAACTGTGGACACTGAAAATAAATTATCCCCAGCTCTTATTTCCCCATTGAAGTCTGGTCCAGGGTTTCCCGTAGAGAAGTAGAGGAGTCCTAGATCCGGGTCTATAGCTGGAGTCTGCCAAACAGTCGCCCCACCATGCTCCCACACATTGGAATCCTGCGGCCAAGTATCATGTCCTATCTCACCAGGCCCTGGCACCGTATAAAAAGTCCAAACCAGGGAACCATCGCTGGCATCATAGGCTTTAACACGGCCACGAGTGCCGAACTCTGCACCTGCAAACCCCGTAATAACCAGCCCCTCATAATAACGGGGTGCTGACGTGATGCTGTAACCTTCTTCCCATCGTTCCGCTTGGATAGACCAATCCACCTCCCCGGTTTTGTAATCAAGGGCCACAAGCTTCCCATCAAGCTGTCCTACAAATACCTTCCCTTCACCAATTCCTAGACCTCGGTTCGTCCATCCACAGCAAATCGTATCTATAGCTAGATCAAGCTCAGCTTTATACTGCCAAAGAATTTCTCCAGTCTCGATACTAATCGCGAATACGTCGTCCGCACCCGTAACAATGTAAAGCAAACCGTCGTAAACAATAGGTTCGGCTTCTCCAGAGTACTGCGGCCCCACACCGGAGCCACCAAGCCGAGTTCTCCAAACACCCTTAAGGTCGCCAACGTTACTACGATTGATTTGTGTCAAAGGTGAGTAACGGCGGTTGTATAGATCACCACCATTAGTAACCCATTGAGTCGTCGGCAGACTAGCCAGTTGTTCAGGTGAAAAAACTGCTGCCTGTTGGCCAAATACAGTCAGCGACAAAAACATGGAAATACAAACTAATAATATGCGTGCCATTTCAGTAATTCTCACTATCGCCTCATAATTTATCCTAGAGATACTAACAGCGATACCACACTAACTAATAGTTAAGCGTAAATTTCTAAAAACATGATGAACTTCAAGTTGTCTAATCAGATAATCCGCGCGCATAATTTCAAATCTCTTAGCCTTGGTACTTAAAACACTCGTGCAGTTGCAGGACACACCTATTAGCTATTGTTGGATATCCATTGCTTTGCACTGGGCAGGGGCTATTGCCATCGTTATGTTGTGGTTCATTGGAAATGCCATGAGCGCAGAAAATATTGGGGAACTAGAACATGCTAATTTAGTGCACATACATACCTCTGTAGCCACTGCGGTCTATTCCCTTTTGATGTTACGGATTGTGCACCGATTCACAGCAGGATTCCCTAATACATTGTCAGATGAGCCTTGGAGCCGACGCATACTTACCCGTTTAGTTCAAAGCTTACTACTGATTGGCATGAGCGCCATGCTGATCTCAGGTCCGTTAATGGTCTGGGCGAATGGTGATGTGATAAGTGCTTTTAACTGGGGCGGCATTCCTAGCCCTATAGATCCAAATACGGGTCTACATGAGCTTATGTTAAAGATTCATCAAATATCACGTTGGATACTCCTTATAGGGGTATTAGCACATGTTTTTGGGGTTTTCATGTCTGGTTCAGAAACATTAAATAGAATATTGATTACACCTCAATCTTCTCGAAGGATTCGTACTGACTAGTCTTTTGATCAAAATAGAGAAGCTAACTCAGCATTATTCGCTAGGATGGTAAACTGAGGCGTAGGAATTTTAATTTCACTAAAAGCAGTTCGGTCCACATGGATAAGGGAAAATTAGCAAAGAGGGTTATGTGGCTGTGGCTTCTAGCCTCGGCTCCTTTGGTAGCTCAAATCACTTCTTTTGATATTGACTCAACCAATACAACACCAACGTCAATCGTTAGACAGTCGCTTGGAGGAGCACTCTCCACAAGAAAAAGCCAGGCGGGCATAGAATTTATCTACGGGCAACTGCCAACAATTGGAGAAACGCTAGGCATGCGTGTAAACCGCCTAGAAGTTGAATCCCCAGTATTACGGCTTACCGTTGGCGAACCTTTTAACTTGGATCAACTTGTAGTGAGTGCTTATGCAATAACGGGCGAACTAATAGAACGAGCACCACTCAAAATAGAGATTGAAGGGCCAGAAGGATTGGTAAATATCGAAGCACTGAAGCAAGACGGTAAAAACCTTCACCCTATTACTCCAGGAATAGGGCGACTATGGTTAGAATCAATGCTGCCATCATCTAAATCAGAGCCCTTCTCACTACCGGTCGTGCTGATTGTGCGCAGTCCTCGTAGCGTCAGGCCCAGATTAAGCTTAAAAATTTACGAAAACTCACCAACCTTCCCAGAATAGAATCTCAATCCACCTGCAACACTTACGGCAACTCCTGAACCTGTAAGCTTGACTCGCTATTCAAAGTCGGTCGATCAAAAGGGAAGGTTTCATTTTTTACACGGGGGTCTGTCAGACCATTCCTCAAAAAAGCTTCTAGATCGTAAGGCACATAACCTGTGATGTTAAAGTTATAAGCACCACCATTTGGTATGTCATCTCGACCGGGAAGCGCAATACCATTATCGTAAAACACAATGGCCTCACTCAAGCGACTAAATTCACCCGTGTGCATAAAACGGGCCTTTAAACCGACATTACGCAGACTCGGCACCTTCACTTCACCACCATCTTCTTCTACACCGGTTATAGCTCGACGTCCCAGGTCATACTTCGACAGCCTTAAGCCAATATTCAAGTAATCATTATTTGTAAAAAGCGGTGGCTCATGGCAGTTGACACAACGCAGTTCCTGGAAAACACGCCAACCATAAATAGCATCTTCGGACAATGCATTTTCGTCTCCTGCCATGTAGTAATCCCATGGTGTTTGGTCCGCAACCAGCGTTCGCTCATACGTTGCAATTGCGAACACGATGCGCACAGGTGTAATGTCCGAATTTTCAAATGCTGCTTCAAATAAAGAGGGATAGTCTGGGTTAGATTGAATAGCTTCAGCCATGTCCGGCGGGATATTGCTGGCAAGGGCTAGGGGCCTTACCATCTGGAGTTTACTAGTAAGGTCTTCCCAGGTTCGCTCAGGTCTTGCCATCTCAACTGGGTTAAACAGAGGCGAAATTACCTGGCTTTCGAGTGAGCCTCCACTGGCGATAACTATTTCCCCTGTTAAGGGATCTACAAACTCTGATGTGGCGCGACCATCCCAGAATTGCTCTGCTGCCCAAAGAGCTCCAAAATTTGATGGCGTCAATCGCGGCGTAACCTGAGGCTCAAACCCGAACATTGAGTGCTCTACAGAATCACCATTTTCATCCATATGCACCACACCAGGAGAACCCCAAATATCATCAATCGTGCCTTTATCGCTGCCTGTGTATCTACCATACCTAGGATCCCCACCACCAAATGCGGGTTGATGGCAGGTGCCACACGCGACGGTATTATTGCTTGAAAGTTGTTCATCCCAGAATAGAATTTTTCCAAGAACCCGTTTGGACTCAGTTATTGGATTTTCAACCGGTACCGGCACAGGTGCGAGCTGTGCCGAGGCTTGCCACCAGAACCCGAAGCCCAAGCCAATAAATGTCGATAAAACAATAATTCTTGATGTCATCAATTGCAGTATTCCTGTTCTAAACACGCATTTCACTCTATTCTCGACTAACCCAACCAACAGATTCATATTAATGTCCGTATCCAAGCAACCTAGCCAAACAGTTCTTAAAGAACTAGGTCTTACCCAGGCTAAGCTTACTCGCTTTGAATCTGGGATTATCAATGACAGTTGGCGTGCAGATAAACCAAATCAAGAAACTCTTGTCCTTCAGCGTGTAAACCCCATTTTTCCAGCTACCATCAATAATGACATTTATGCAGTAACACAGCACCTTCAAAAAAAAGGAATGCTCACACCTCGACTAGTACGCACCCCCAAGGGAGAACTATGGTTAGAGGAAAATAATAATCTATGGCGCGTCCTGACTTTTATCCCAGGCATCACTCGAGATGTTCTTGAAAAACCTAGTCAAGCTGAAGAAGCAGGTGCTTTTCTTGCTCGTTTTCATATTGCTTTAAGTGATTTTAAACTTCCGTTTTCAAGTCCGCGCATAGGAGTTCATGACACACAAAAACACCTCGATGCACTAAAAATTGCTTTGATACAACACAAAGCACACCCCCGCTATAGTGATATCGAACCTCTAGGAAGAAAAATTCTCGAAATCGCATCTGCTCTTCCCAAGCTGCCAGCATGTGCTAACCGCATGGTTCATGGCGACCCCAAAATATCAAACTTTATTTTTGATGCAGTTACCGATCAGGCAATGTGTCTAATTGATTTAGACACTATTACCACTATGCCAATCATCTTAGAATTAGGTGATGCTATTCGCTCTTGGTGCAATATAAAGGGCGAAGAAAATCCTAATGCTTTTCTCTCTATGCCTTTTTTGCAGTCATCAATGACAGGTTATGCGCGAGAGGCCAAAGATTTTTTAATAGAGAAGGAATGGCGTGCGTTACCTGCTGCCATCCTCACAATTACAGTAGAACTAGCTGCCCGATTTGCAGCTGATGCGCTCATGGAAAACTACTTCAGCTGGGACCCGAGTCGTTATGCGACTGCAAGTGAGCATAATCAACTGCGCGCCCAGAGTCAGATCCGCCTCGCACAGAGCATTCAGACTCAGTGGAATTCTATCCAGAATGTTATTTGGTCTAGCGCAACCCTTATTTAAAAAGGCTAAAAATTAAGCCTGCTCTAGTCTAGTGCCATGCTTATTTGTGAATAACTAGGGCAATCTCTATCCCTTAATTTTCAATAGACAAACCATAAAATAACGTTCTTCTTTGATGACACTGTCATGACAATTAATAATCCAAAATCCCTAGGCTTTACAGCATGGTAGAAGATCTCGGAATCGTTGGCATATCTTGGCGGCAAAACGATAGTGAAGCACTCGAAGGCTTCTCATTATCAGGCAACAGCATTGGAGAAAGGCTTGCGCTATTTGCAGAGCGTGCAGAACTTTCTGAACTTGCCTATCTAGAAACGTGCAATCGAGTAGAAATTATTTTTTCGAGCAATCCAGAATCTACTGTCCGTGATATCCGCCCCTTAGTGTATGAGTTTTTTACCGGTCGATCTGCAAAATCAGGAGAAGCTGAGCGCTCACTCAAAGCGTGGAGAGGGGAAGGTGCTTGTGAACACCTTTTCCTTGTAGCAGCAGGATTAGACTCTGCCGTAGTGGGCGAAGCTGAGATTGTGGGACAAGTTCGCGCCTGTCATGAATTTTCAAAAAACCTTGGGTTGAGCGGTCCTCGTTTAGATCTTCTTTTTCAAGAAGCTTTGCGGATTTCAGCGGAAATTCGGGGTGAAACGGCTCTGGGAGAAGGTCGCGTTTCTCTTGCGGAAATTGCAGTAAACCATATTCAAAAACGCATTCGGAAAACACCAGGCCGAGTAGCTCTAATTGGAGTATCACCAATGACTGAGCGATCAGCTATGTCGCTTAAAACAAAATTCTCTGACGAAAAAAACTCACTAATTATCGTAAACAGAACCTTACACAAGGCGCAAACTCTTGCCGACCAATTTGGCGCAGAAGCAATGGGTCTAGAAGATTTTTTCCGAGACCCTCCCGCAGTTGAAGCAATTCTCATTGCAACTAGCTCAGATAAACCATTGCTTACCGAGACTATTCTCGAGCGAATATATTTAAAAGCAAAGTCTGACCAACCACCGCTACTCATCGATATGGGCGTTCCGGCAAACATAGAAAAAAGCGCCTGTGAAACATTCAATCTTAAACGTCTCGGTATGAACGATATTGTGAACGAGGCTAAAACAAACCGTAAGGCTCGACTTATGGAGACTGCCCAAGCTCGCCATCTAGTTGATGAAGCGCTTAGCAGAATTCATGATCGCTTTGCAGAACAATTATATGGCCCGCTTTTAGGCGCTTTACAAAAACGATTCCAACATACAGCCAAAGAAGGCGTAAATCGTTTGCTCAAGAAAGACTTAAAAGGTCTTGGAAAAAATGAACGCGAAGCTATAGAGAACTGGGCTGAAGTTTTAGCGAGACGCTTCGCTCATATTCCTACGCTTGGCCTTAGGGGATTACTGCATAATGGTCCAGAAGGTTCTCTTGAGGCTTTTCTTAAAGGTCTTGATCCAAAATTTGCCGATGAGTTACGCCTTGCATTAAGAAACAGCTCAAAAACCGTACAGCTAAGCGAGTGACAGAATCATGATTATCCGTATCGGGACAAGAGGATCCTATCTAGCTCGCACTCAATCTACGACCATAGCGAAACAAATCCAAAAGCTAGGCCATGAAACCGAACTGGTAATCATAAATACTTCAGGCGATCAATCAAATGCCACCTCTTTTGGGGCAATTGGACCACAAGGTGTATTCGTTCGTGAAATCGAACAAGCCCTATTGGATCATAAAGTGGACATGGCTGTGCATTCTTATAAAGACCTGCCCACGAAATCACCAGAAGAATTGATAATTGCAGCCGTACCGGCGCGCCTCGATGCCGCAGATGTTCTTGCGATGCGTAAAGAGGTAGTAACAAAAAAACAGCATATCTTGCCCATCATCCTAGGCGGAAAAATCGGTACAGCCTCAGCGCGCCGCCAAGCATGGCTAAAACATCTACGCCCAGATATCGCCGTTGAACCAATACGCGGTAACGTACCAACACGTATAGCTAAATTAAAAAAATATTTTGATGGGATAATCCTGGCTAGTGCTGGCCTAGAAAGACTAAAACATAGTCAGTTAGATGATGCCCCCTCCCAGCTAAATCTAGACAACGTGATAATGCATCGTATTGACCCAGAAGTATTTGTGCCAGCGCCAGCACAGGGTGCTTTAGCCTTGCAATGTCACCTAGCTAACAGCGAACTCGAAGCTGTCCTTCAAACTCTTGATCACAGCCATACCCGCCAATGTGTTAACGCAGAACGAATCCTACTTGCCCGTCTTGATGGAGGCTGCGATTTGGCATTTGGCGCCTACGCAAGTCCTGACCCGATTACCAAGAATGCATTTAATTTAATTGCGTTACTCGAACACGATGGTGAACTTCTATTTTCTAAGGAACACGGCACTAATCTAATGAAACTAGTCGAAACTGTTTGGCATACCTACGAACAAAAACTGGGGTGATAACCAAGCCATGACAACATTAACAGGACAACGCATATTAATAACACGGTCAACAGAAGATTGTGACGCTTGGGCAATAGCTTTGAAAAAAGCAGGTGCTATACCAATTATTTTTCCTTGTATCACCTGCGAGGAAATTAAAACCTCAACGGTAATCAACAACCTCATCGAAGATTTAAAAATAGCCGATTGGATTGTGTTTACTTCTCGTCGTGGTGTGTGCTCATTTGCAAATATTTTAGAAAAAATTGGGAAAAACAGTTTATCAAGCCAAACAAAAATTGCTGTTATTGGTCCAGCCACAAACGATAGCGTCATTTCATGCTTTGGTCGGGTGAATCTTATATCCAGGGACGGAACAGCAGAATCTTTAGGAAAAACACTCGCTTCCGTTTTGCAAAAAACCATTCAAAAGCGTGTTCCGAAAATCCTTATCTTGCTGGCTGAAAATGCTGGTAATGCATTAGAACAAATCCTCACTGAGGCAGGGTGCAAGTGCACGCGCATAAATATATATCGCACGGTCCCTGCCAGTACACCTGCTACAAAACAACCCCTATCGAAGCTCAGTGCAGATAAAATCCTTCTAGCGAGCCCCAGTGCTGTAACTGGATTAATAAATCAAATTGATCTGGATATATTTACAGAGATATTTACGATAGGCCCATCAACAAGCCAAGCGGCACGAGCTGCTGATCTAGTAGTGACAGCAGAAGCTAGCCGTCCGAGTCTTTTCGGGCTCATGGAGACAATGCGATGAGTAATGCAACACCATATTCTCCAGGTCGTGCACGACCTAGGAGATTGAGAAAGAACCAGATAGTCCGTGATCTAGTAGCCGAGACACATATCTCGCCCTCACAATTTATCGTGCCACACTTCGTGCTAGGCGCCAAAAATGCAAAAAAGGCTATTCCTTCCATGCCAGGAATTTCGGAACTTGGCATTGAGAATCTAGTCAAAACAGTCGAAGCTGATCTAAAGATAGGAATTCGCTCCGTACTTCTTTTTGGGCACCCTGATGATGCAACTCACAAAACGCCAGATGGCAAAGCTGCATGGGATAAAAAAGGTGCGGTGCAAAGAGCTGTAAGCAGACTTAAAAGAGAATTTGGAGACAATCTTGTCGTTATGACTGATGTATGTCTTTGCGCCTACACAGATCATGGCCATTGTGGAATCGTCGAAAAGGAATATGTGCTGAATGACGCTTCCCTCAGACCGCTGATACGCACTGCTTTAAGTCATGCAGAAGCAGGTGCAGACGTGGTCGCTCCATCCGATATGATGGATGGGCGCGTGGCTGCCATTCGTGATGGTCTAGATCAAAGTGGACACGAAAATGTCATTTTACTTGCCTATGCCGTGAAATATGCCTCCGGGTACTACGGTCCCTTTCGAGACGCAGCAGACTCGGCGCCTGACAAAGGGGATCGGCAAAGCTATCAAATGGATCCGCGCAACGTACTTGAAGCCTTACGCGAAGCAGCATTAGATGAGCAGGAGGGAGCAGACATGCTGATGGTAAAACCCGCCCTCGCCTATCTTGATGTTATTCAAACAATTCGCAACGCAAGCGCTTTACCGCTTGCCGCTTACAATGTATCAGGGGAGTATGCCGCAGTAAAAGCAGCAGCAGCTAACGGATGGCTTGATGAAGCACAGGTAGTCAGAGAAAATCTGATGGCAATTCGCCGTGCTGGTGCTGACCAGATCATCACCTATCATGCTCGAGATGCCATCAAGGGAAAATGGTTGTGACTGACATTCCGAAAAATGAGCAGTCTGAGTTTTGGTTTAAGCGAGCCCTAAAGTCGCTCCCTGGTGGAGTTAGTTCGCCAGTACGCGCCTTCCATGGCGTGGATGGTACACCTCGAGTTATTCATTCGGCAGTCGGATCGGAGACTATAGATGAAGATGGAAATTGCTACTTAGATTTTGTGGGATCCTGGGGGCCTCTAATCTTAGGGCATGCGCATCCTATTTTGACTCAAGCAGTTTGCGATGCTGCTCAACGGGGAACTTCTTTTGGCGCCCCATCACGGCCAGAAATTGAACTCGCAGAAATTGTTACTGAATCCTACGCAGGAATAGAACAAGTTCGGTTTGTGTCCTCCGGCACAGAAGCGGTTATGAGTGCAGTACGACTCGCGCGTGGCGTCACTGGACGAGACTTGATTGTCAAATTTTCAGGTTGCTATCATGGACACGTAGACTACTTGCTAGTAGCTGCTGGTTCCGGCTTAGCAACCTTCGGCAAACCATCATCCGATGGGGTTCCAAAAACTTTTACTGAACTCACTCGAGTCCTCCCTCTCGATGATGATGATGCAGTAAATGCACTATTCCAAAAAGAAGGAACGAAAATCGCAGCGGTAATCATCGAACCTGTACCAGCTAATAATGGGTTGTTACTTCAGCGTCCAAAATTCCTAAAAAAACTACGTGATCTTTGCACTACGCATGGAGCACTGTTGATTTTTGACGAAGTTATTTCTGGGTTTCGCCTTGGCCCTGGTGGTGCTGCAGCACAATACGGTCTAAAACCAGATCTAGCCACATTCGGAAAGGTAATTGGGGGCGGGATGCCAGTAGGGGCCTTTGGTGGATCAAGGGAGGTCATGAGCAGTTTAGCTCCGCAGGGCGGCGTGTACCAAGCAGGGACGTTATCAGGAAATCCGGTTGCTATGACTGCAGGGTTAACTACGTTGCGTTACATGAAGGAGCAGCATGGTTGGGAAATGCTAGAACAACTTGGACAATACCTTGATGATCAACTAAACAAAGTTATTCAACAAAGTCCTGTACCAGCCAGTCTTGCACGAATAGGCTCGATCTTTTGGATAGCCTGGGGATCACACATACCTCCGCGCAGTGCGGAAACCGTCAATGAGAACGCTGCTATTCACTATAAAAAAGTATTCCATGGGCTACTTGAACAGGGGATTTCGCTCGCACCATCAGCCTATGAGGTAGGATTTCTTTCTCTTGCTCATACTCGCAAAGACATAGATCGCTTATCCAACAGTCTCGCTAATGTATTAGATAATAATTTCTTAGATATTAGGGCTGCAGATAGGCATGCAGAAACCAATGAAATTACCGGGAGCACTCTATGACACTAAAGCGTGACCCTACAAAGGCGCTGCAGTTTGGTTTTCTCACGTTATTAATTTTTTCAACCGTTTTGATTTCTTTTTGGATAATGGATCTAGCGGGCACGGCAAATGATGATCGGGACCGTATCGTCGCTCTATACGAAGCGGATGCAATTGCAGTCACCGCAGCACTAGCCGAGGCAGCAGAAAGATTGCCAGATTTGATGCCTCACCTAGAAATTAACCCAACAACCAGTACAGCTAGTGTGAGACTGGAAGCAGTTCAGATTCTGCATGATAGAGCTTCTTCAAAAATAAACCGCTACACCTGGGAAGGAGGGTTTTTTTTACTAGTATTGCTTGGTGGAATGACCGTCCTTACACGCACGATACGGCACGATACTGAACTGAGAAAGAGGCAGCAAAATTTTCTTGCAGCTATCTCACATGAGTTTAAAAGTCCCCTAGCTAGCATGCGTCTCTCAGCTGAGACATTAGTGATGCGCACAAACGATTCCGATGTAAAACGTCTTGGAAAACGAATCCTTATTGATGGAGAAAGACTGCTACGCATGGTGGATAACTTGCTAGATACCACACGCATTGAAGACGGCAAGCTGACGCTTAAAAACGAACCTATTTCTCTCCAAGAAATTACCCAAGCTACCTCTATAGAACTACACGAACGTGCACTGATCAGTGGAATTGATATACAAATCCAGATTGCAGCCAATCTGAACATCGTCGCTGATCGCACTACGCTTGAAACCGTTCTTCGCAATCTCATGGACAATGCCATCAAAGCCTGTGCTGCAGGAAGCGGAACCTATGTTGAAGTGAGCGGCAAACGTTTAGGAAAATTTATTCAATTCTCAGTAAAAGACGACGGCGTGGGCTTTCCACCAGAAGATGCGGTTATGATTTTTGAGAAATTCTACCGGATAGGAGATGAGCTCAGACGTTCCACCCCTGGAACAGGCTTAGGTCTTTATATAGTTCGCCAGCTAATAGCCCTCTCAGGCGCTCAAATTAAAGCCGAAAGCGAAGGACCCGGAAAGGGCGCAACTATTAAGGTTATCTGGCCAATTGCGGAGATGCCATGAACCGATCAAACTTATCTCATATCCTCATTGTAGAAGATGAAAAACACCTCGCTGAAGGAATCCGTGAGAATCTTCAAGCTGAAGGCTATGAAACCACTGTTGCTCATGATGGGGTCGAGGCCTTCGAACGAGCAATGGCTGGACATTTCGACCTAATCCTACTCGATGTCATGATGCCCAAGATGGACGGCCTAAAAACATGCGAAGAACTGAGAAAAAATGACATACAAACCCCGGTGTTATTTCTGACAGTCAAAAGCGACCCGGAAGATCGCATTAGAGGCCTAGAAGCAGGAGGGGATGACTATTTGGCAAAACCCTTTCACTTAAAAGAACTGCTTTTACGTGTAGCCGCGATCTTAAAACGCACAGATTGGTACAACCATTCAAAAATGGAACTTAGCTTTGGAGATAATAAAGTCGACTTTCAAACGTATCACGCGAATGCATGGGATGGAACCGAACACTTGCTGACACACAAGGAAGCTATGATTCTAAAAGTGCTTGCTGATCAGCAAGGCATAATCGTACCTCGCGAAGATATACTCGACAAAGTCTGGGGTCATGAAGTGTTTCCCTCGACAAGAACCATTGACAATTTTATTGTTAGATTAAGAAAACGCTTCGAAAAAAATGCAGAAATCCCAGAATATTTTCATACCGTACGCGGCGTAGGCTATCGGTTCACGGAAGAAGCAGAGGCCATACAGCATGAGTAAAGACCGATTAATTTTACGGGCAATCCGACGGGAGCCAACCGAACGCCGACCGCTTTGGATTATGCGCCAAGCGGGTCGGTATCTTCCTGAATATCGTAAATTACGAGAAAATTATTCATTTAAAGCTCTATCTCAGTCGCCGGAATTATCAACCGAAGTGACTCTGCTTCCAATGAAACGCTACCCATTCGATGCTGCCATCATTTTCGCTGATATCATGAGTCCGCTCCCCGCTTTGGGGGTTGAGTTTGATTTTAATCCGGGTCCAATCGTAGCAAACCCGATTCGAAGCCAAAAAGATATTGATTTACTTATACCACCTGACCCAGAAAAACTGGGGCCTGAGGTTATCACCGCACTCCGACAAACACGTTCATCTCTTCCAGAAGATACTGCATTACTTGGTTTTTGCGGTGCACCATGGACGTTAGCTGCATATCTGGTGGAAGGACGAGGAGTTAAAGATTTCCCTACCCTGCGAGCATTTGCTGCCGCACAACCTGATGCTTTGAGCTCTCTCCTCAAGAAACTATCTGATGCTATGGCTGTGTACCTTATCAACCAAGCAAATGCTGGTGCTGATGCGGTTCAAATATTTGACTCATGGGCTGGAATTCTGTCTCTCGATGATTGGGAACGTCTTATTCGCCCACACTTACAAACACTACTTGAGAAGGTAGGTGACGCCGGCATCCCAAGACTTCTATTCCTTCAAAATGCACCGCATTTAGTGGATGCCTATGCAAGCCTTCCTGCAGAGGTTCTTGCTGTCGATTGGAGAATAAACCTTGCAGATGCACAAAAACGCTACGCTAATCATGCCGTGCAAGGAAATATAGATCCAGCGATCTTGCTCCACGGCCCGGCGTCCACCAAAATAGCAGCTAAGCAATTACTTCAACGTGTTAAGCCCACAGGACATATTGTAAATTTGGGTCATGGCATCCTGCCTAAAACACCACTTGAAAGCGTTGAAGCACTAGTTGACGTTGTACATAACGAGAAACTGGAATGACAACTCACACTACAGACAAAACAAATAAAACAGCTCTATCTGGCAAGAGTAAATCATCAATGGATCTCAGCGAGAAGGGAACAAAAGATGGGCAGACTATTTCTATAGACCGACGACTATTTATGAAGTTCACAGTTTTTAGTCAGTGTTTGGATGTAGAAACGGCTAGCCAAGCACTATCTGATGAAGGAGTGGAAGGTGCTCTATACCTCGATGCTAATGATCCAAAAGGTATAGGTATTGTGGCGCTCTCTGAAGATCCCGAATACTTTGTGCGAGAACTCAGACATGTTTTCACTCAACAGCCATTTGAATCGATGGTACACAAGAATGAATTCGACATGCTCGGACGCACCTACTCCATTGGATATGAACCCAACCTAGAAGATGCGTTATTTGAAAAACCTCGCTCCAAGGTTCTGAACCCAGATTTTTCTTGGGGTGTATGGTATCCACTGCAACGTTCAAAGGCCTTCTATGTTCTGCCAGAGGCAAAACAACGTCAGATTCTAGCGGAGCACGGTTCCATTGGTAAACGTTATGGATTTGCTGGACTTGCCGCAGATGTTCGTCTCGCCTGCCATGGACTTGATAAAAACGATAACGACTTCATTATCGGTCTTCTCGGGCCCAATCTGTTTCCATTGTCGGCTGTTGTACAAGAGATGCGTAAAACAGAACAAACTTCTCAATTTCTTGACCGCCTTGGGCCCTTCTTTGTCGGAAAGGTTGCCTGGCAAAGTTCCATGACTGGATAAATCATGGAGTCTTCCAAAATCTTTGACAATGAAGCACACGAGTACGATGCAATTCTAATAGTGTCTTTCGGAGGTCCTGAAGGGCCTGACGACGTAATGCCATTTTTGGATAATGTGCTCAAAGACTTGAACGTTCCATTGCCAGTTAAGACTCGAATCGCAAAACGCTACGAGCGCTTTGGTGGCATCAGTCCCATTAATCGCGAAACACGCTCTTTCATCGAAGCCTTGGAAATTGAACTCCAAAATAATGGCCTAAAACTTCCAGTCTACTGGGGAAATCGCAACTGGCATCCTATGCTGCCGGACACCTTGCGGCGCATGGCTAATGATGGAATCAAGTCTGTGATTGCTTACGCAACTAGCACTTTTAGTTCCTACAGTGGCTGCAGAAAGTATAGGGAAGATCTTTACGAAGCCATTCAACGCATTGATGATCCTCCTCATATCGACAAGCTGCGAATGGGTTATAATCATCCAGGGTTCATTGCAGCAGTAACTGATAGAACGCGCGAAGCACTTGAACATACACCAACTTCTCAGGAAGAAGTGGTATTAATATTTACTGCACACAGCCTGCCGCTATCGATGGCCCGCTGTACTGACTATGAAGCGCAGTTGCGGGAAGCATGTGGTCTTGTCGGCCAAGCTGTGGGAATCAATGCATGGCAGCTCGCCTATCAAAGCAATAATGCTTCTTACGGTGAACCATGGCTCGAGCCAGATATCACAGAAGCACTTAAAAAAACTAAAGCCTCTGGGGATTCTAAAGTAGTAATCGTGCCTATAGGTTTTGTCTGCGATCATATGGAAGTAGTGCTTGACCTAGATATTGAAGCAAAGGATCAAGCTGATAGTCTTGGTCTGCAAATGGTCCGAGCTGGTACCGTAGGGAATCACCCAGCCTATGTTGCGATGGTGCGTGATCTTATTATTGAACGCATGAGTAAGGATCCTAAACGCCAATACCTGGGAAACCGAGGAGCAAATGGTGATTACTGCGCACCCAATTGTTGTCTCTCTGGAAGACCTGGCAACACAAAACCCACACTCTGCGGCATTGGAAACTGATGGCAGATGTTCATCATGAACAAGCTGTTGTTATAGGTGCTGGACTCGCGGGACTAGCAGCTGCTGTATACCTCGAAGAACATGGGATCAGCGCCCAAGTCATTGAGGCTCAAAGCCGAGTGGGAGGAAGAGTGCATTCCATGAACCAACACGGTGGCAATAAGGAAGCGGGTGGGACTTATATTGGTGCAGGGTACAAATCAGTTATTAGAGCCGCCAAAAATCATGGAATTGAGCTCATTGATGTCACGCCCACACTCGAATTTTTTCGGGAGCAAGAGCTCGTATTGAACGGAGAGGTCATCCGTCAGTCGCAGTGGCCTAACCATCCTGCCAATCCTTTCCCAAAAAAAGACAAATCTCTAATGCCATGGAACTATAACAGGGTGTTAACTGTCCGAGAAAACCCACTGAAAACGCCAGAACAATGGTTGGATACAGACCAAGCATATAACGATATTTCCTTGCATGAATGGATGCGGGGACTTGGTTTATCCGATGATGCAATTAGCCTAGCCTATGGAATGAATGTGAGCTTTGGAAGTAATGCTCATGATGTATCTGCATTATTAATGTTTTTTCGTGCCGCTTTCTCATCTGCGCAACGTAAACACTCTCAAAATGGAATCATCGGATTCACAGCTCTAAATGGTGTGCAACGAATCCCTGAAGCTATGGCTAGTGCACTCAAAAAAGAAACGCATTTAGGCAAGGTCGTAAAGAGCATAAATGCTACGGGCAGGTCTATAGAAATTCGCTGTGCCGATGACACTATCTATAAAACGCACCATGTTATTTGTTCGCTACCCTTGGGGGCCTTATGTGATGTTGCAATTAACCCGCCGCTTAGTGAGCTCCAACGTCAAGCAATCCTAGAAGTGCCATCACAACCTACCACCCAGGTTTTTTTAGCTCACAAGTCAAAATTCTGGGAGTTTGATGATCTCAAACCAAGCATGTTCACAGACGGAGTCGCTGGGATGGTTGCTGCCGCTCGAAACGGGGAAAATCCAACCGAAGTCACTAGCTTTACGGCCTGGACTATGGGCTCAAATGCAAAACGTCTGGACGCTTTGCCGGCAGAAGCAGCTGGTAAACTGGTAATTCAGGAAATTGAAGAAATTAGACCTTCTGCACGAGGACAACTTGAGTTCCTCGGATTGAAATCCTGGGGTACAGATCCTTTTGCAAGGGGTGGATGGGCCTATTTTCGACCCGGACAGATTACTCGTTTTTGCAAAGCAATGCGTGTGCCTCACGGAAAAATTCACTTCTGTGGCGAGCACTTGAGCATTGCTAACCGAGGAATGGAAGGAGCCATGGAATCAGGAAAACGGGCTGCCCAGGAAATTATAGATAAAGGCTAGAAAAAACAATACTTTATACTGGAAAAGCTAGTTAAATATCGTAGTTATTGCTTGGCGCTCTTTAAAATATTTCTGGTATCGCTCATCCATCGCCATACGGGATCGTACTACTACATCAAAGGAACCCATAAGACCAAGCAACATTTCTGAAGTTTCTCGAACGGCTTGTTCGCCTGATTCTGCCGCTGTCATATAATCTACTAGTCCCTCCTCTACAACAAAATTCTGTAGTAAGGGCGCAGAACGTTGACGAACCATAATTCTAATTCCACAAACGGATGCCATGCCGAGATCATTGATATCATCAAATATACAAACTAGATTTTTCGTAGCCAAGCCGTATTTTTTGGATACCTCCTGAATAACCTTACGCTTATTTCCTGACGCCTGATAAATAGCATTGAAGTGTTCGCGCTCGGCAAGAAATCTTGCCGAATTGTTTGTCTCTCCAGTAATAATTGCAGTTATAGGTAGGGAATTGTTTGAAAGCCACAGGCCATAGCGCAGCATATTGGTTCCCATTGAATCAGCCTCACTATATGTGCTCGCCAATCCGGCGCCTTTCACACCGTTATTAAAGACACCGTCCCAATCAAAGATAAGTCCCCGCATAGTTTCTAGGCGAGATGCCAAGTCAGATGGATCTGTAAGAAAGACCCCTCCGCGGGAGGTAAAATACTCCGCAATTTTAGAGGTGTTGTTGCCCAAGTAGTCCAAGCTTTATTAGATCTTGAATATCAAGAACACCAAAGGGTATCTGTCCATCAATTACTATAATGCTATCTACTTGAGAGTCCTTAAATAACTTAACTGCCTCATCAAGAAATGCCTCTTTTTCGATAGTAACTGGAGATGTTGAAAAACCAATCTGATCGAGGGTTTTTTCAAGAATTTTGTCCCCGTCTTGTTGAAGACTTCGACGCAGATCACCATCTGTAAATACTCCTGCAATTGCCCCTTTTGAATCCACAAGGGTGACCGCACCTAATCGTGATGTGGTCATTTTTACCATCGCGGAATTTAACGTCTCAGACGGCATACAGACAGGATTTTCTGATCGTACTACATCACTAACACTCTGTGTCATCAACTGCGTATGTTCCCAGAATTGAGCAGTGCCAGCATCAGTAAGAGAATTTTCACAAAGGCGGTTTATTACACTGAAAGGTGCCGTACAGACATGAACACCTGCAAGCAAGGCTTGGCGAACATGCTCCGGGTAGCGTACCGATGAAAACATCACTTTAGATTGATAGTTATGTCTATCAATGACCTCAACACACTGCTCGTAAAGCTTTATTGCATCATGACCTTGATCCTGCAGGCGTCCTGCTAAAGGACATACAAATGCTGCACCAGCTTCAATGGCCATATACGCTTGGTTGAGCGTGTAAATGAGATGCACATTGACACGATGCCCCTTCGCAGTCAGTCGCTGACACGCTACTACGCCTGAATTAGAGATAGGCACCTTAAACACAGGCTCTTGCTCTAAAGGCAAGCTCAGAATCCTATCAGCTTCAGCAACTATGGCATCGGGAGTATCTCCTAGTGCTTCCACTTGTAATTCTGGGACCATTCCAGATAATTTCACAATGGCACTATCGATGTCGGTGATCCCATGACGGTGCATAAAGGTAGGCGTTGTAGTAAGCCCTTTGATAAAGCCGAACTCTAGTGCCTGTTCGATTTCCTTAAAATCAACTGAGTCTAGGTAAAGATCCATTTAAAGCTCTTCTAGTGAACCGTTTGGGCTCTTACTAAGTTATGTATCTCAAGAAGTGGTTTCACGAATTCTGTCAATTCATCCAAATAGTATTGACTCGCGGCATCACAAAGCGCTTCGGGAGGGTTAGGATGTGCTTCAATAAAGATGCCATCTACACCAGCGGCGACACCTGCCCTAGAGAGTACAGACAGAAATTCTCGGCTGCCTCCGCGTGGGTCTTTACTTGGTATTCCATACTTACGGATTGTATGCGTAATGTCGAAAACCACGGGGTAACCAATCTGGTTCAACAAAAGGAAGCTACGAGGATCTACGACTAGGTCGTTGTAACCGAAAGTATAGCCGCGCTCCGTAAGTATTATTTTTTCACCACCAGAATCTTCAATTTTTCTCACAGGCTTAGACATATTATCCGGAGCAATAAACTGGCCATGCTTTAAGTTAACAACACAGCCGGTCTTAGCCGCCGCTACCACTAGTTCAGTCTGCATACATAAGTAGGCAGGAATTTGAAGAACGTCTACCACCTCTGCAGCAGGCGCTGCCTGATTTGGATAATGGATGTCAGTGAGGATAGGCAGTTCAAATTCTTTCTTAATCTTCTCCAGCATTCTAAGACCCTCATCCAGCCCCGGACCCTGGTAGTATTCGAGAGAACTACGATTGTCCTTAGAGAAGGATGACTTGAAAATCAAAGGAATTTTTAGCTCCTCAGAAATCCCTTTGAGGCGCTCCGCGGTTTGCATCATGAGTGCCTCTTTCTCTATTACGCACGGGCCACTAATAAGGAATAATTGGTCTGAACCGCAATTGATATCAGCAATTTTGACGTGTTTTTTTTTCATTAAATAATTTTTATGTCCCTAGTATTCTACCACTAGAAAAAAGGTGCCTTTTTTTGGGGTCTCTCACATAATGGTTCCGCATGAAAGAATCCGTTCTAACTCTCAGACTTCCTAAGCATCAACAAAGCTACAAAAATCGTAATATTAGTCTCACGTCAAAAAAAAACGCTAGAGTCGCCAAGTAAAAGACCAACCATATAAATACTAGCAATGAAACGCTATTTGGCCTAAATCGTCTGGCGCAGAGCCCCTTAAAAAAAATAGTAGGAAGCAGAAAAAAAATAAGGCTAAAGGAGCACTGTACTGCAACTACAATGAACCAGTACCTATCAGCAAAGACCCCGCTTGTCAGATTTCTGACTAAAATATCTGAACCGAGCGCTATTAGCGCAAATAATATGGTCGAGGGATCTCTTACTGCAAAGTCAAAAAATAACCATGCAGACACAACCAATAGAGAGCTACCATAAAGGGTCTCCTTAGGAGATGGCAGCTTTAATTGATTAAGGTCCACACTGTTCTTGTTCTATGCTGCTCATCTCGTAGGCCGCTCAGATGAAACGCAAGAGCGCATCACCTGGCGACCAACGAGATACCTTCATTGTCTGAAGGCATCTAATTTTAGAGTCAATAAACCTGTCTTAATCAGCTGCGAAGCAGTAAAACAAGCCAGCACCACCGGTTGATACCAGATCAGACTGTGAACAACTGCGAGTGCTGTGCACAGAATTCCATGAAGCACTCGGTCCACCTAAACGATCATGATGGCCAACAATAGCGTTACCTGCCTCGTTACTTGTCCAGTTACTGCAAGTAGTCGTAGCACCACCTCCGGCCCCAGGCACCATGCTTCCAGTCATTAATCGGCCTGAGCTGTCAGAACCGGTCAAAATATCATGCCGATTCGGCGAATCACCGGCACCATTTACCTCATCTCCATTCTCATCAAGTGCATTGGCCTTACGAACATTGTTGCGATCCTCATGGAGCCCATCAACATCCCAAGCGACGTAGGTACCAGCTGCGTTGTACCATGGTCCACTGCCGATACGATCGCGCGCATTAACTGCCGGCATTCCGTTTGCAGGAGCTTGGCTAAGGTAAGCCCGCCATGTTC
>Ga0115002_10000616_pt1 | contig 49910 bp, 40 predicted proteins | sample ArcticOcean_MG_C_8_FD_89576 | JGI IMG/M metagenome (GOLD analysis project Ga0115002, IMG submission 89576) | Marine microbial communities from western Arctic Ocean - ArcticOcean_MG_CB11_86 | ecosystem: Environmental > Aquatic > Marine > Oceanic | place: Arctic Ocean: Canada Basin | collected... | reverse complement strand
GTGGTTGCGACTACATGTCGTCGCTGCGCTCTGAGCGACCGGATGAGGTGTGGCGCGTCATAGGCGAGACGTTCAACGGCTTAGCGCAGTAATAGCCGTCCAAGTTCAAACAAAGAAAAACCGCCCCCTCCCAACAAAACGGGAGGGGGCGGTTTTCGTTAATTCAACAGGTGCAGATTAGGCGACGTCGAATCGATCAAGGTTCATCACCTTGTCCCACGCTGCCACGAAGTCGTTCACGAACGTCTGCTTTGCGTCGTCACATGCGTAGACCTCTGCGATGGCTCGAAGTTCGGAGTGCGAACCGAAAAGCAGGTCTACCCTGGTGCCAGCCCACTTAACGGCACCAGCCCCGTTCTCGCGACCTTCGAACACGTCTTCAGAGGAAGATGCTGCCTGCCACTGGATGCCCATGTCCAGCAAGTTCACAAAGAAGTCATTGGTCAACTTCCCTGGCTGCTTGGTGAACACGCCGTGGGCTGATTGCCCGGTATTCGCGTTCAGTACACGCAAGCCGCCAACCAGAGCCGTCATTTCGGGGGCGGTCAGATTCAGGAAGTTAGCCCGCTCAACCAGCAACACCTCTGCTGATTTGGTTTGTCCGGCTCCAAGATGGTTGCGGAACCCGTCTGAGGTGGGTTCCAGCACATCAAACGACTCCACGTCGGTCCACTCCTGTGTCGCGTCGGTGCGGCCGGGTGTGAAGGGAACCTTCACGTTGCTGCCGGCGTCCTTTGCAGCCTGCTCAATGCCTGCACAGCCAGCGAGGACGATCAAGTCGGCCAGGGAGACCTTCTTTCCACCGGCGTTGAACTCTGTCTGGATCTTTTCCAGTGCCTGGAGTGTCTTGCCCAGGTCTGCCGGGTTGTTCACTGCCCAATCCTTCTGAGGCGCAAGTCGTACTCGTGCCCCGTTCGCCCCACCGCGCTTATCGGTGCTGCGGAACGATGCCGCAGATGCCCAGGCAGTCGAGACGAGTTGGGAAACGGACAATCCTGATGCAAGAACCTTAGCCTTGAGTGTAGCGACATCCTGATCGCCGATCAACGCGTGGTCGACATCCGGAACAGGATCCTGCCATATCAGCGTCTCTGCAGCTACCAAGGAGCCGAGATACCGGCTGCGCGGTCCCATGTCACGGTGGGTCAGCTTGTACCATGCCCTGGCGAACGCATCTGCAAACTCGTCCGGGTTCTCAAGGAACCTCTTCGAGATGGGTGCATATACCGGGCCCATCCGCATGGACATGTCCGTGGTGAGCATCATAGGGGCGTGCGTCTTTGATGCGTCGTGCGCATCCGGCACAGTTGCCACTGCAGCGGGATCTGTGGGAGTCCACTGCTGCTTGCCGGTAGGGCTCTTGGTCAAATCCCAGTCGTACTTGTACAGGGTCTCGAGGTAATTGTTGTCCCACTTCGTTGGAGTGGAGGTCCAGGCTCCTTCCAACCCGCTGGTGGTCGTATCGCCTGCTTTGCCGCTGCCGTGGCTGTTCTTCCAGCCGAAACCCTGCTGCTCGATGGCAGCACCTTCAGGTTCCGCTCCAACGTCGCCTTCGGGGCCAGCGCCGTGCGCTTTGCCAAACGCGTGGCCACCGGCGATCAGGGCAACCGTCTCCTCGTCATTCATCGCCATGCGCTTGAATGTTTCCTGGATATACTTTGCTGCTTCAGTCGCGCTTGGGTTGCCGCCGGGGCCTTCCGGGTTCACGTAAATCAAGCCCATGTGGTCTGCTCCAACGTGTCCCTGCAGTTCCGCCTTGTCGTTGTGGCGCTCGTCATCGAGCCAGCCGGTCTCAGCACCCCAGTCAGTCTCATCAGCCTCCCAGACGTCCACGCGTCCGCCAGCGAAACCGAAGGTCTTGAATCCCATGGACTCTAGGGCGCAGTTGCCAGCGAAGATCAAGAGGTCAGCCCATGAGAGCTTCTGTCCATATTTTTGTTTGACGGGCCAGAGCAACCGACGAGCCTTGTCGAGGTTACCGTTGTCAGGCCAGCTATTGAGGGGCGCAAAGCGCTGTTGGCCAGAGCCTGCGCCGCCGCGGCCATCCGTGATTCGGTATGTGCCTGCGGCATGCCATGCCATACGGATGAAGAGCGGCCCGTAGTGGCCGTAGTCAGCTGGCCACCAGTCCTGGGAGGTCGTCATTACCTTGTCGATGTCCTTCTTGACTGCACCGAGGTCAAGTGTCTTGAATGCTTCGGCGTAGTTGAAATTCTTGTCCATAGGGTCTGAAAGGGAAGAGTCTTGGCGGAGAGCCTTCAGGCTCAGTTGATCCGGCCACCACTGCTGGTTCGTAGTCATTCGGTTTCTCCTTTTGGCTATTCGCTGAGTATTGCTTAGTTGTGCGGCATATGGGTCGCACGTCGTACAAACAGGATTCCCATTTCGCTGCCAGCCAAAAGTATCGTTGTTCATTCCACTTGTCAACTATTATAGAGTGGCTGTGAATCATCATGAAGCATAAGATAATCGCGCCGAAACACCGAATGGAACTGCGTAAGACATCGAATTAGCCCTTCAGGAAGACCTGATGTAGGGTTTACCCGTTTGACCCCTACGACTTCCGGCACGTAGAATAGATACAGGTTTGTTATGGTGAGCGTGGCCTAGCGGTAAGGCGCCTGTCTGTGGCACAGGAGACCGAGGGTTCGAATCCCTTCGCTCACCCCACTCATCCCACTGGATTTCCCTGATTTAATTCACTATGCGGAATGACATGCAACGATTTGTTGACCTTTGCCCGGAACAAGAAACGCCATTCCTTCTCATGGACCGTGCTGCCCTTCAATCCAGGGTTGAGGATTTCCTAATGCATGCCAAAGACTGCGGCGTCTTCTACGCGGTGAAAGCCAACTCTGACCCTCAGATCGTTCTGCTTGTTGCAAATGCCGGAATGGGTTTCGAGATATCCTCCACCGCGGAACTGGACTTGCTTCTAAACCTGGGCGTGGACCCCAAGAAGATCATTACCAGCAACCCCATCAAGACACCCGGATTCATTGAGAAGATGTACCAACATGGCGGACGCCAGTTCGTCTTTGATTCCGTGACAGAGGCAGAGAAGATTGCCAAGTTGGCTCCTGGCTCTGACGTAGTTGTTCGGCTGACCGTTGAAAACCTTGAAAGCTCCTGGCCGCTGACAGACAAATTCGGCGTGGGGCCTGAGGAAGCGGCTACGCTGCTCCTCCAATCACGAGACCTTGGCCTGAACCCTGCCGGCGTCACGTTCCACGTGGGCTCGCAGTGCGAGGGCGTCCTGAGTTGGCATGCAGCGCTTGAGCGAGCGGCTGATGTATGGCGTCAGGTGGCAGAAGGCGGAGTCAACCTCAAGCTGTTAAATATCGGCGGCGGCTTCCCCGCCCACCATGGCGTGGATGCCCCATCGGTTGAGGCCATTTATGACATCGTGTTCAAGCGTGTTGCCGAGTTGTTCCCATCGGACATTGTGCTTGAAGCCGAACCGGGGCGTGCGCTTGTCGCCGACTCGGGTGCGCTTGTGGGCTCCGTGGTGGGCAAGGCCGGACGCGATGGTGAGAACTGGCTGTACCTTGATGTGGGCGTGTTCAACGGCTTGATGGAATCGGTGGGCAATATCCCCTACATCTTCACTCCCCTCGAAAAGAACGGAAGCGAAACCGTGAAGTGGGTCGTCGCTGGGCCTTCCTGCGACAGCTTTGATGTCGTCGCCAAGGACATAGCACTGCCAGATATGGCTGTCGGTGACAAAGTGCTCATCACCCCCGGCGGTGCCTACACAACGGCGTACGCATCCACCTTCAATGGCGTCCGAATCCCTTCGGTCGTCCTGGCATAGCCATGTCACGATACGACTTCAAGGAACATGACCCTTTTGCTCCCATCGTCTACACCTATCCAAACACTGCGCTGCTCCATCGGGAGACCTCCAAGTATCAGGACATCCAGATACGCCAGCACCCGTACTTCGGGAGGATGCTGATTCTGGACGACGTTGTCCAGCTGACGGAGCGCGACGAGTTCTTCTACCACGAGATGCTGGTTCACCCCGTGCTGCACACCCATCCTGACCCCAAGCATGTGCTCATCATCGGCGGAGGGGACGGCGCTTCGATGCGAGAGGTGCTGCGTCACATGGGCGTTGAGAGCGTCACCCTGGCGGAGATAGACGAACGAGTGGTCGCTGTCAGCCGAGAGTACTTTCCAACCCTGCGTTCAGGGTTTGAAGACCCGCGTGCGGAAGTGGTGTTCACCGACGGCATTAAGCACGTGCAAAACCCACCCAGGAAATACGATGCCATCATCGTTGACTCTACGGACCCTATTGGCCCAGCAGAGAACCTCTTCTCCGGGGATTTCTACAAGGCTGCAGCAGAAGCATTGACCGAAAACGGACTCTTCGTCACGCAGTCGGAGTCCTTGATGTTCCATGCCGAGTTTGTTACAGAAGTTCACAACCGCTTGAAAGCTGCCTTCCCCATCGCAGATTGCTATGCCCAGGCAATAGCGACCTACGCCGGGAATTGGTGGACGTTCTCAGTGGGATCCAAACAACTGAACCCCAGGACGCCGCAGCGCAGACCACGAATGGCCACACGCCTGTACTCGGCAGAGGTGCACCGAAAGGCGTTCTTAGCGAAGTCGATCATGAAGAAGCTGGCAGCCGGAACCATAGACTGGTAGGGCTTCAACCTCTTGGTTCTGTGCTACGCTGAAGTAGGCGATACGCTATAGCGTCAGGGGCACGGGATGCGAAGCACAATACGACTCGGTAAGATTTTCGGCATCCCCGTGGGCATCAACGCCAGTTGGTTCATTGTCATCGCCCTCATCACCTTCCTCCTAAAAAGCCAGTTCAGCCTTGAGTTCCCCCGATGGAGCCCCGGCCAGACATGGCTCCTTGCGGGAATGACAGGGCTGCTCTTCTTCGGCTCCGTCCTCGCCCATGAACTTGCGCACAGCGTTGTTGCCACCACACGCGGTATCCCCGTCCGAGGCATCACGTTATTCGTCTTCGGCGGGGTCTCAAACATCGCCCACGAGGCGCGCCGACCCTGGGTGGAGTTCATCATCGCTGTTGCAGGGCCGCTGCTGAGCATTGCCCTGGGCGGTGTGTTGATGGGCGTCGCCTACATCACGTTTGACTGGAACAACTCCGTTTACATCGTCGCGCTGACCCTGGGTTGGACCAACCTGGCGCTGGGCGTTTTCAACCTGCTGCCCGGGTTCCCGCTGGATGGCGGACGGGTTCTCCGCGCGATCATCTGGGGCATCACCGGCAATTACCGACTCGCTACCGGCATCGCCGCACGATTGGGCCAGGCCCTTGCTGGAGTCTCTGTGGTGGGGAGTATCAGCTGGGCCATTCTCTCCGAAGAGCCTCTCCGGTTGTGGAGCGTACTCATTGGCGTGTTTCTGTTCTCTGCAGCCAGCGCGACGATTAAAGAAGTTCGCCAGCGTGACCGCTACGCGGGGGTGACGGCCGGGCAAGTTTCCGAGGCAAGTTGTGTCACAGTTGATGGAGATACGCTCGTGTCGGACGTTGTGGAGCATTACGCCCTGGTGCAGGGTAAGACGTGTTTCATCGTCAGCGATGAATCGAGCCCGATAGGCGTTATCCACCTTCAGACGATTAGAGACATGCCCAAGGCTCTTTGGAGCACTAACACTGCAGCACAGGCCATGACTGCTATGGACGCCCTCCCGTGGGTGGAGCAAACCACGGCGGTAGTGGATTTGCTGGATGATTTTGAAGACGATAATCCTCCGCCTGCCGTTCTTGTGGTGGAAGGCGAGAGGGTTGTTGGGGCGGTCACGAAAAGCGAGATTGAACGCTACATGAAGACTCGACAGGACCTGGGAATGTAGTTTGAAGCTGTACCCATGCTAGAATATACGGGTTCAGCACGATAGAGATACGGGGGAATAGTGGAAGACAGCGGACAACATACAGTTTACCTTGACCATGCGGCAACCACGCCACTGAGGCCAGAGGCTTTAGAGGCGATGCTTCCCTATTTCACTGAAGTCTTTGGCAACCCGTCCAGCATCCACACTATGGGCCAGCAGGCTCGTAAGGCGCTGGAGGCATCCCGTGAGGTCGTAGCCAAGGTGTTGGACTGTCGAGCCAGCGAGGTGGTGTTCACCGGCGGCGGCACAGAGTCCGATAATGCTGCGGTCAAAGGCGGCGCTTTTGCTTTAAAGCAGACCGGCAACCACATCGTCACAACAGCCATAGAGCACCATGCAGTCCTCCACGCGTGCCACCAGTTGGAGAGCTTCGGGTTTGAGACCACCTACGTCCCTGTCGATTCGGATGGCTTAGTCGACCCGGAGGCTGTCGCCGCCGCAGTGACTGACCAGACCGTGGTTGTGAGCATCATGTACGCCAACAATGAGATCGGCAGTGTGCAGCCGATTAAGGAAATTTCGCGCCTTGTGCGAGCGCGTGCCGAGGAGATGGGTCGAACCATCCTCATCCACACGGACGCAGTGCAGGCAGCCGGGTACCTGAACCTCTCGGTGAAAGAGCTTGGCGTGGACATGCTGAGCCTTTCGGCCCACAAGTTCCACGGCCCCAAAGGCGTTGGGATACTCTACGTGAAACGTGGCACCCCCTTCGTCCCGCTGCTCATGGGCGGCGGTCAGGAACGGGAGCGACGTTCCGGGACAGAGAACATCGCGGGCATCGTGGGGACGGTAATGGCACTCAAGCTCGCCGAACAAGAGCGAGCTGCCACCTCGGCCCACTGCCGTGCGTTGCGCGACCGAATCATCGCAGCGATTCCGGAGTTGGTGCCGGGAACCGTGTTGAACGGCCACCCAAACAAACGCTTGGATAACAACGTGAATGTCTGCTTCCCCGGTTTGGAAGCGGAGCCCGTGCTGCTGGGGCTGGACCTCAAAGGCGTCTACGCTTCCAGCGGTAGTGCCTGCTCAACGGCGTCCCTGGAACCGTCCCACGTGCTGACGGCTATAGGGCTCCCGGCAGACATCGCCAGGAGCAGCCTTCGCGTCACCCTGGGGCGGGAGACCACAGACGAAGACATCGATTACTTTTTAGAGACGCTTCCAACGGTTGTGAAGCGTTTGCGGGAGTTACCATCCTTTAGCCCTCATCGCGCGTAGTACGAATTGGCACGTGCATCATTGGGACATCTGCTGTATTGTTATGCGCGTTGTGTGTGAAATGTCGGTTCATCAACAGAAGCTGCAATTTACATTGCCTAAATCGCAAATCCAGTATCCAAGTAAAGGCAACAGGAACTAATGAAACAAAGAAGAACAGGACTCTTGGTACTGGTAGTGACCATGTTGACATTGCTGCTTGTCGCAGCATGTTCGGATGATGCAGACGGCTTTGACGGCGTCACGCTTGCTGGCAGAGGACTGACCATGAACATCAGTGATGTGCAGCAAGTTGATGAGTTGAACTACCGGGATACGGATGGCCTGTACTACAGCGTAGGTCCTCCTGCCGATGGCCATGAACTGGTTGCTGCCCGGGTGACCATCTGGAACACTCGCTCCGGCAGACTGTCCCTCTTCGTTGATGAGAAGTCTGCGTTGCTGGAGTCTATCGATAGAGAGAAAGCCTTCCCGATCAACCCGTATGAACAACGGCAACTGCTCTCATCCGATCCAGCCGACACGGCCAGATTCACACCCTTCCTTTGGGGACCGTCAGATCTTCCACAGGACTTCAACATCACTGGGTGGATGGTTTTTGAAGTACCTGAAGATATAAAATTCGAGGTGTTTGAGTGGGAACAGGTTGATTTTTTGACCTTTCCTATCTCCGTGAACTAACTGCATCCATGCGGCGAAATGAAGCGTACATGAACATGGACGCTTCAGAAGGTAGCTAGAAACGGTTAAGGTCGCTATACTGTAGCGCTGTCAGACGAGCGTTAGGCGATGTATAGCGCTCGAGCTTATGCAAGGGATATTTGATGCCTGAACTAATGATAGAGGTCAAAGGCCTCACTAAATACTACGGAGATCACCTGGCAGTGGACGACATTTCGTTCGAGGTCAAAAAGGGTGAAGTCGTCGGATTCCTCGGGCCTAACGGTTCCGGGAAGACTACGACTATGCGCATCCTGACCGGGTATCTGCCACCGTCTAGCGGGAGTGCCAGCATCGCTGGGTTCGATACGATGACCAGCTCGCTTGATGCTAGACGCCACATCGGCTATCTGCCTGAGACTGTTCCCCTCTACACGGACATGACGGTAGAGGACTATCTCAGGTTCCTTGGCACCATACGTGGAATGCGCAAGGACCGCCTGAAGATCCGTATTGACAATGCTATTGAGCGCGTGAAGCTTGGTGATTATCGGAAGTCATTCATCAGCAAGCTATCAAAGGGGTATCGGCAGCGCACCGGGCTGGCCCAGGCCATACTGCATGAACCAGAAGTGTTGATCCTTGACGAACCTACTGTGGGCATCGATCCGATCCAGGTAGTGGAAACCCGACAGTTGATCAAGGAACTAGGGCAGGAGCAGACCCTGCTGTTGAGCACCCACATCCTGCCGGAAGTCAGCGCCACGTGCGATCGCGTCATCATCATCAATGAGGGCAACATCGTGGCAGAGGATACGCCGGACAACCTGGCCGTCAGGCTTCGAGGAACGGAGCAGGTACAGGCGGATATCAGGGGGCCGAGCGCGGAGGTCATTAAGGCCATTCGGGATATTCCTGGTGTGACCAGCGCAAGGCATATCGAAACCGCCACAGGCTCCCGCTACAACATTGAGTCAGCATCTGGAAACGATGTCCGTGAAGCCGTTGCAACAATGGTGGTCAACAACAGTTGGGGCCTATTGCAACTGAGCGTTGTCCCAATGAGTCTTGAAGAGATATTCCTGGAACTGACCGGTGGTGAAGAGCATGAGGACGCATAGGCTATGAAGAACGTATCATCCGTAGCCGTACCAAAGCTCTCAATGTCAGGGGTTGTCCCATTTCTTCAATCGACATGGCGAAATACCTGGGCAATTTTCTGGAAAGAAACTAAAACCTATTTCACATCCCCAATGGCATACATTATTGCAGGGGTATTCCTTGCGATTACGGGCTATCTGTTTGTGCAGAGCATCAGCACAACGTTCCCGGAGGCAAGCATTCGGGGTTGGCTTGAGCCCAGCACCACTGTCTTCATCCTCTGGTCTCCCGCATTGACCATGAGATTATTGGCAGAGGAGCAAAAACTGGGGACCCTGGAACTGCTTATGACCTCGCCTATCCGTGATTTTGAGATTGTGATAGGGAAGTTCTTTGCGGTATTGGTCATCCTGCTCGCCACGCTGTCACTCACGCTGTTTTACACGATGATGCTGTTCTGGTTCGGTGACCCGGACATAGGCCCTCTACTCAGCGGTTATTTGGGGATCATCCTCTTTGGAGCTGCAACCCTAGCCGTAGGAATGTTGGCCTCTTCCCTTACGAGTAACCAGGTGGTTGCCGCTGTAGTCAGCTTTGGATTCCTTCTATTGATGGTACTTACGAACCAGGCGGCGGATATCACCACAGGTTTGTCCGCTCAGATACTGGAAGGGTTTTCACTCAGCGGACATTTTGAGGATTTCTCTCGTGGAATCATAGATACCAATAACATCGTGTACTACTTCAGCGTGATTGCTACGTTCCTCTTCCTAACTATCCGAAACATTGAATCACGGCGGTGGAGATAGCATGGCCCAGGAAAACACACAGCAAACCAGCTCATGGGCTCGAATCAAGTCGGTATTGTCGGCTGCAGCCCTTCTTCTCTCGATAATCGGCTCAGTCGCCCTGGTGGGCGGCGGAGCACTTTGGCTTTGGGCCGATGACATCCGAGACTTCGGTCTTGGCGTCATGGGTGTCGGACTTGCCATCCTGATAATCGCCGCCGTCTTTTCTACGGTGAACATCAAGGAAGCCCTTTCCGGGCAGCGGGGACGATTCGCGATAAACGCTATCGTCATGATCGTGGCCTTCGTGGGCATCGTCGTATTCATCAACTTCATCAGCTATTTCAACGTGGGCCGTGCGGACACTACTGCTTCCAAGCAGTTCTCTCTTGCCCTTCAGTCTGTCCAGGTGTTGGAGAACTTAAACCAGGATGTCCACGCCACGGCGTTCTTCATCCCCAACAAGGTTAATACGGCAGCCGATCGGCTGTTGGCAGATGACCTGATGTTCGAATTCGAGCGTCGATCCGGCCGAGCGTTCACCTATGAGTTCATCGACCCAGAGAGTGACCCCTCAACAGCCGCACAGTTTCAGCTGACCCAGTTCCCCGCAATCGTTTTCCAGGCGCGGGACACAGGGCAAGGTGTGGTGCTGAACGTACCACCGTTGTCTGAGCAGGATCTGACAAGCATGTTGCTCATTGTCACCGGGGCTGAACAGAAGCAGGTGTACTTCCTGACCGGCCACGGTGAGAGGGACATCATCAACGCTGATCCGGATGACGCCTCAGGCTTCGCTTTTGCCGCTCGAGGTGTTGTGAACGATAGCTATGGCGTTTTACCTCTGAACCTGGCGCAGACCGGATCGGTGCCGGAAGATGCGGCTGTTGTTGTCATAGCCGGCCCCACTCGTAACATGGCTTTGGTTGAATTCGATGCGCTCGATGCCTGGATCAAAGATGGGGGCCGAGCGATATTCTTGCTTGACCCGCCGGTGCCCAACAGCTTCCGCGCATTGCTGGAGCCCTGGGGCCTGGCCGTTGGTGACACTACGCTGGTGGACGCCGGCAGTTCGCTGTTCGGCGATGCCAGAAGCCCTTTGATCCAGAGTGGCCAGTACATTGAGGGGATACCCATTACCCGGGACTTGGATACGACGCTCTTGCCACGATCCACGCCTATTGAGGTCTCACTTGCGCCGGAGAAGATCCCTCCGTGGGTTCAGTACACTCCACTCGCCAAGACGACCACGTTGAGTTGGAAGACTTCAGACCCTTCCCGAGACACCTTTGACCCGGAGGAAGGAGACGTTCTTGGGCCGTACGTTGTGGCCCTGACCGTCCATGCGTGTGGTGTTGTTGATGTGGAAGTGGATTGGACATTGGTGCCCGGTGGAAGAAGCCTTGGTTGTGCTGGTTCTGAGGGAACGAAGTCGCCAACTACCCTGGTGGTGTTTGGTGACTCTGACTTTGCCGCAAACAGCTTTGCAGCCTACTCCACAAACCTGGACTTCTTCCTGAATTCTGTGAACTTTGCTACAGAGGATTTCGGCCTCATTTCTATCAGGCCAAAGCCCTTCGCTTTCCGAGAACTCGTTGTGACCAGCCAGGAGTTTGACTTCATTCGATTCTCCAGCTGGTTCTTGCTGCCAGCCGCTGTGGGCCTGGCAAGCGTACTAGTATGGTGGCGGCGACGCTAACTCCCAGGAATAACTAAAGATACAGGACATCCATGAACACCCGTGCAACCGCAACACTGTTGGCCATACTGGCAATCATCGCTGGTCTCTGGTTCTTCGTTATCAAAGAAGGCGAAGAACCGCGAGAGGTGAGTGATGCGTTTTGGTTCTACAAAGTCGAAGAAGAAGACATGGAGCTTATCTCCATCCGGACCGAGACAGGACAACAGACATTCTCTTACAGGGAAGGCCTAGGATGGTATTTCGAAGGCGAACAGCAACCACCGGTGGACACCGCTCGCTGGGGTGGCGTGACACTGGTGTTAAGCGGCCCCAGAGCTAGACGTGTGTTGACGGAAGAACTTGGTGACCTCAACACCTATGGGCTGGACACGCCTTCAACCGTGCTTGAACTCACTCTGAGAGGCGATAGGGTCCTCACAATGAACCTTGGCAACTTGACACCGGATGGTACGGGATATTACGCAAACCAGGATGGGGATAGTAACCTCTACGTCATCGAGTCTGTGTGGGGCCAGGTCCTGCGGCGTCTCGCGTTTGAACCGCCGTACCCGCAGTGGTTCTACAAACTCGTCCCTGCCCGCGTCCTCTACCTTGGCGTCACCAATGGCACTGAGACGTCTGACTTTGTGAAGGACGGAGCCAACAACTGGCGGTTTGCCAACGCAGAACGCTCACCGATAGACCCGCTCAGGTGGGCAGAGATTGTGCCGTTGCTTGATGGGCCTCCGTCACTGGGCATCCTCGAAGAACGGATAGATGACCTGGCTAACTATGGCCTGATTGAACCCAGGTCAACAGTCATCGTTGAATACCTGCCCCCTCAAGGCATTGAAGGCGCAAACTGGGAACTGTTGTTGGAAGTCGGCAGCCAAACACCAGATCGCTCAGCCTACTACGCCAAAGCCGTTGGGCAGCCTGCGCTTTTGACCATTGATGCTTCTTGGTACGAGACGATGGATCGCCTACTCACCGAGCCTCCAGTGGTCGAAGGCGCCCCGGTCAGCTAAGCACGCGATTATGCCCTAGCACTTAGGGATTTTACACCCTCGCTTGCGGCTATTCTCTCCTAACATTCTGCATCTGCTTGGCTTGCGGCTACCTACACCCTCGCCTATACTCCACAGGTTTCACAGCACATTCAAAGGGAGAGTACATTGCGCGCTGAAATATTGGCCTTTGGCACGGAAATCCTCATGGGCGAGACGCAGGACACCAACTCAGCCCACATCGCCGCCAGGCTTCCGGCCCTGGGCGTTGAACTGCACACCGTCACCGTCATGGCGGACGAAGTCGACGAGATGGTCGCTACCCTGCATAGAGGGATGGCGCGTTCTGACGTCATAATCTGCACTGGCGGCCTTGGACCTACCAAGGACGACATCACCCGAGATGCCATTGCCATAGCGTTTGGTGAAACCATAGAGACAGACCCGAAGCTGGTTGCTGACCTGGAGAGTTACTTCAAGGGGCGAGGCCAGGAGATGCCGCAAAGCAACACCAAGCAGGCTACCCGCATCCCCTCTGTGACCATCTTGCCTAACCCAATAGGCAGCGCACCCGGCTGGTGGGCTGAAAAGAACGGCATCATCATCATCGCCATGCCCGGAGTCCCTAATGAGATGGTCCTCATGTGGGAACAGCAAGCCGCACCGCGCCTCAAGGAGCGTTCTCAGGGCACGGTCATCCTCTCCAGAACCTTCAAGACCATTGGCCTAGGCGAGGCACTTGTCGGTGAGCAGGTCGGTGAGCTGTTCGGTCAGGAAAACCCATACCTTGGTATCTACGCTCGACAGGACGGCATCCACCTCCGCATCATCTCCAAAGCACCTACGGAGATGGAGGCCCGCGCCCTCATGGAGCCCATGGAGGCAGAGATAGTCAAAACCCTTGGACCAGCCATTTGGGGTGTCGACGATGAGACGCCGGAGGAACGGGTTGGCACGCTGTTGCAGCAAAAGGGCCTGACCATGGCAGCAATGGAATCGTGCACCGGCGGGCTTCTGGCAAGCGTTGTCACCGATGTCCCCGGCTCATCGGCCTACTTCCGGGGTAGCCTGGTCACCTACGCCACAGAGGTGAAGTCCATTGCCGGCGTTGATGCTGACCTCATTAAGGAGCATGGCGTTGTCAGTGCCAAGGTCTCAGAGGCAATGGCAGAAGCCGTCCGTGACGGACTTGAGGCCGATGTTGGTATCGGTATAACCGGTGTTGCTGGTCCTGGGCCGCAGGACGGCATCGAAGCGGGAACCGTGTACGTCGGCGTTGCAATGAAAGGCATCACCCAAAGCACAGAGATGCGCTTTCCGCCCAATCGCCCCCTGGTAAAGCGACGGGCCGTTGTGCAGGCGTTGCTGTTGGTGTACCGGATGTTGCTGGAAACACCCCGCTAGCATCGCAGAAGCGATTTCGTTGCGCGTATGCCCGCCCTCGCCGTATACTTTTCCGTACGGGCGTATCTATTTTGAGTATTGCTCGCCCTTATTACCGTGGAGGGAATCATGAAGGTCGGTATCCTGAACGTCACTGGCTACGCGGGGAGTGAGCTTGCTCGTATCCTGGCCAACCATCCTGAAGCTGAGCTGGTGAGTGTTACGGGACGAAGCGAAGCCGGTAAACGCCTCTCAGAGGTGTTTCCCCACCTGCATGCCACTGACCTCCCAATCGTTGAAGACATAGAGGAGTCTGTGGACATTGTGTTCTCAGCCCTCCCCCACAAAGCCAGCGCAGAGGCGTGCGGCCCCTTCTACAAGCGCGGCGTGAAGGTTGTGGACATCTCCGCCGACTTTCGACTCAAGAGTGTGCCTGAGTATGAGGAGTGGTACGGCGTCCAACACCCGTTCCCTGAACTCATGGAAGACGCAGTCTACGGCCTCACTGAGCTGCATCGGGCAGAGGTCGCGGCGTCCGGATTGGTAGCCAACCCAGGGTGTTACCCCACCGGTGCCATCCTCGCCCTTGCCCCTGCGGTCAAAGCGGGCATCATCGATCCCGATGTCATCGTCGATGGCAAGTCGGGCGTCTCCGGCGCCGGGCGTGGACTTGGCATGACCACCCATTACTCAGAAGTGAACGAGAGCGTACGGGCGTACTCAATGGACGGCCACCGCCACCTGCCGGAGATATCCCAGGAGTTGGAGTTGGTAGCCGGTCAGGAGGCTCGTGTGACCTTTATGCCGCACCTCATTCCCATGACCAGGGGGATCCTGAGCAGCTGCTATGCATCGCTGAAACCTGGCGCGCTGCCAAGTGGCCAAGCCGGGATTGCTGCACTCCGTGAGGTCTACAACGACTTCTATCGCGACGAGGGTTTTGTGAAGGTTGTGGCCCAGCCGCCGCACACCAAGCACACCCTTGGCAACAACGACTGCGTTATCTACCCGACTATCGACCTGCGGACGGATCGCCTTACCGTGGTCAGCGCCATCGATAACCTGGTGAAGGGCGCAGCGGGCCAGGCGGTACAGAATATGAACGTGATGTTTGGGCTACCAGAGTCCACAGGCCTGAAAGCGCTGGCCCTCTACCCATAGCCCAAGCTATACTGTTTTTAGTGTTTCGGAATGCCCTCATCGTCTAGCGGCCAAGGACGCCACCCTTTCAAGGTGGAGATCGCGGGTTCGAACCCCGCTGGGGGCACCACTTCCGCACTATTGATATGGCAAACGCCGCTGTACCCAGCACAGTCACAAACCCCGCAACCAGCAGTGCCATCGGCGCGTCCGACACCTGGGCTAGACCACCCATCAGCAACCCACCGATAGCGGTCACACCCCACGTAAGCTGGTGCAAGCTCATGACTCGCCCTCGAAACTCCTCGTCCACTACGCCTTGAACCATGGTGTTGTTGACCGTGAGGAACATCACGCTAAAGCCACCTACAATCGCCAGCGCCCCTACGGAGGCGGGGAACCAGGTGATTTGGGAGAAGATCATCAGACTCAACCCCAACCCGGCTCCGGCAATCAGATGGATCCTTGCAGCGTTGTTGAGTGTACCCACTCGTGCCAGTGTTGCTGCCCCGGTTAACCCTCCAACACCAATGGATAGCAACAACCATCCGTATCGGCTCACATCCCCGGAGAGGACCTGATCGGCGAAGACGGGGAGCAGCGTCTCAAAGGACATTCCGAACAGCCCTCCAACAATACCCAGACCCAGCAGGTAGAGAATGATACGGTTCTTGTTAGAGTACGCCATCCCCCCTTTTAACCCGCGCCAAAGCCATCCCTTTGCAGGGGTGGGTTTCTGGGGCAGAGGCTTCATCATGAGGAGCATGGCCACCGTCAATACATATGCCATGCCGATGAGTAAGAACAACGCTTCCAGACCCCAGAAGTTGACGAGCGGCGCGAAGAACCCCGGGCCGATGATTGCTGACCCTGCCGAAAGGAATGAGTAGAGGGCGATTGCATTCACCAGGTGGTGCTCAGCAACAAGGTTTGGCAGCATCGCCTGGCGGGATGGGATGTCGAAGGACAGAAGGACGCCTGTACACAGAGATATTGCGATGAGGTGCCAGGGTTGGATGACGTCCGTTGCAATGAGGGCACTGGTGAGCAGTGCCAACCCGGCAAACATCCCTCTTGTCACGGTAACAAGCCTCAGTCGGTTGACCCGATCCGCAACTACCCCGCCCCATAGTGACAACAGAAGCACTGGCCCCAAACTGGAGGCAGTCACCACACCCAACATGAACGGCGAATCCGTGAGGTCATGCATCAGCCAGAGTCGCCCGTAGATCAACGCCCACATGCCTATGTTGGAGAATGCACCGCCCAACCAGAACAGGCGGTATTCGCGATATCCAAAAGAAGTAAATAATCTGGTTCTGGGTGTGTGGTCAGTCGGCGAGTCAGGCTGAGATGACGTCATGAGGTGATGTTCTCAGCATGGGAAAATGCTGTCAATCCAAGCCCCCAGCTAAAGAGCGGAACGCTCCCGCTCAAGCAACTCAACCCTGATGTTGCCTGGCACGTTCACGAAGGCGATCTTCAGTCCTGGCCTCAGCTGGTAGGGCTCAGCCACGAACTCCGCACCCTTCGCCTTCAACTCAGACGCCGCTTGCTCGATGTCGTCTACCTGCAGCCCGAAGTGGTCCAGACCTACATAGGGGACCGAGGGGCCGTCAGGCGTGTTCTCATTGGCCTTGGCTAGGAAAATCAGCAACCCGTTGATATCGATGTCGATACGCGACTGCCCGTCGGTCTGCACCGATTCCAGGATGGTTGCGCCAAACATCTTCTCGAAGTACTGCGCCGTCGCCATCGGATCGCGACTCCGCAGGTGCATGTGGTCGTATTTATAGGTTGTCATGGGGCTACTCCTTGCCAGTTCGTTGGGTTTATTACTTCCACTCCCAGACCTTGCCGGAGAGCGGGCCATCTTCCCTGACTTCAAACTCGGTGACTCCAGTGACGGTGCCGATCCGGGAGAACGCAGGCGATGTTGACTCAAAGAAGATCGCACCCCTGTATGAGACCACACCCTTACCGTCCGGCGTGCCTATTCCCTGGCTGGTCCAGGAGATGATGCCACCATCACTGGCTATGGATATGCCATGGGTCTCGGCAAAGAAGGTTCCGTTGGGCCTGGCGACAGCGGTATAGGTTCCTGTCTCAACAGTCTCCACTCCAAGGAGCTTCCCGGTGCCTTGGTAGGAAATCTCCATCCGCGGGCCCTGCCCGTCCGGCGGCAGCACACGCCAACCAACTTTGTTGCCTGTCACTTCATGTATCACATCGCCCAACATAGATGCCTCCACGCCTTGGTGGAGCGAGGCTAGCACGCCCCCCTGGGTAGGGCAAGTGCTACCTCCCTTGACACCCCTTTCACGCATTCATAAACTGCTATCAGATTATGTACAGAGGAGGCGAACGTGCTCACACAGTTCGATAACGACACACTCACCAAGGTAGGCCCAGGCACGCCGATGGGAGAACTGATGCGTGAGTATTGGTTACCTGCGATGCTCTCAACTGAACTTCCCGGGCCGGACTGCGACCCGGTTCGTCTTCGGTTGCTGTGCGAGGACATGATCGCCTTCCGTGATACCAACGGTGAGCTGGGTCTCATTGACAACTACTGCCCGCATCGTCGAGCAAGCCTGTTCTTCGGTCGAAACGAGGAATGCGGGTTGCGCTGCGTCTACCATGGGTGGAAGTTTGATGTGAATGGCAATTGCGTTGACATGCCCAGTGAGCCTGCTGAGAGCAACTTCAAAGACAAGGTGAAGATCAAGGCCTACAAGCTCACTGAGCGCAACGGCATGATCTGGGCATACATGGGCCCTCGAGAGACGTTGCCGCCCCTGCCTGACATTGAGCCCAACATGATGGAAGAGAGCCTGGAAGGTAACTCCGCTGGATTGCGGAACTGCAACTGGGTCCAGGCTATGGAGGGCGACATTGATACCGCCCACCTCAGCTTCCTACACATGGGCTTGGTTTCTGCAGAGGACGTGCCCCCTAAGTCGTTTGACTTCTACAGCCAACGCGACCGCGCTCCCCACTATCACGTGGTGGAGACGGACTACGGCATGATGTATGGCGCATACAGGCCCGCGGAAGAGGACACGTACTACTGGCGCATCGCCCAGTTCATGATGCCTTTCTACACCATTCCTCCCGAAGGCAGGCTTGGTCAGAAGATCGGTGTGCGCTGCTGGGTGCCTGTGGACGATGAACACACGATGTTCACTAGCATGTCCATCCGTAACTCCAATACTTCAATGAACCGACAGACTAGCAATGGCAAGGCGATGGTCGGCCTTGGCGGATCGCAGAACCGACCAGAGAACGGCACCGGCTTTCTTGAGCGATGGCGCTATGAACCCGCCAAAGAGAACGACTACCTAATCGATCGTGACGCCCAGAAGACCCAGAGCTTCACCGGCATCGTTGGTATTCATATACAGGACCAGGCGATCACGGAGAGCATGGGTACTACCGAAGATCGGACCCGTGAGCGGCTTGGCACCAGCGACACCATGATCATCAAGACTCGACAGCGGCTTATCAACGCTGCTAGGGCCCTGCAAGAGGGTGTTCCAGCCCCTGCCGTTGATACTCCGGAGGTCTACCAGGTTCGCTCCGGTGGCGTCATCCTTGACCGCAAGGACGACTGGTTAGAATCGACCGTAGAACTTCGCAAGGCATTCAGGGTTCACCCTGATTTGGAGAACGCCACTAAGTAACTTCTAAAGCGTTGAACCAGGTAAGGCCCTTTCCGCTGGAGAGGGCCTTACTCATAGACCCAGCTAATGACTTTCTTGACCCGGGGTGGCGGGCAATTTCGTATTGTTAAAGCCAGTAAGGGCGTGTGCGTGGGTATTCTCCGGACATTGAGTGTCGTCAACCGCGATGGTCAGACCATCATGGTCGCCCGCGCCCTGCGGACGTTCGCCCACAGCGCTGCCTCCATAGTGTTGGCCATCTACCTGGATATCAGAGGTTTCTCCCTTGCGGAGATTGGTTTGTTCCTCACTATCGGAGGCTTTGGTGCTGCTGCGTGGACGCTAGCCACAGGCATGGTCGGAGACACCGTAGGTCGCCGCAAGATGCTGGTGGTGATCAGCCTGTTCACCGCAGCCAGCGGACTCTCCTTGGCGCTTACTCCTGCGTACCCAATCCTTGTGGTCATCGGCTTTATCGGGGCGTTCACGGCTATGGCGGAGGTTCTGGCGCCACCGGCCCGCTGGAACAGGCGAGCCTTGCTTCAACCGCCAGGTCTGAACATAGAACAGAGGCGTTTGCACTCCTTGGAATCATTGGGACGGTTGGAGTGGCGTTGGGTGCCCTGGCAGCGGGGATACCCGATCTCCTTCAGGGTGTCTTTGATGTCGAGGAAATCAGATCCTATCAGGTCCTCTTCTTAGCGTACTCAGTAGTGAACCTGCTGGCCGCAGGGTTTTATGCCTCAATCTCCTCCGAAGTCGAAATTAAAGATGTCGCCACCCGGTGGGTGAACCCGTTCAAGCTCAAATCGCGCCGCAAGATATTCACCCTCGCTGGCCTCTTCAGCGTCGATAGTTTTGGCACCGGTCTGGTCGCACAGAGCCTGGTCGCGTATTTCTTCTTCACGAAATTTGGCATTGAACCCGGGTCTCTTGGCTTGATGTTCTTCGGGTCTGCCGTACTGACCGCTGTGTCCATGGGAGTTGCTGTTCGGTTGGCGCGAAGAATCGGATTGGTGAACACGATGGTGTTCACACACATCCCCTCAAGCATGGCGATGATCGCTATACCGTTTGTGCCCTTTGCCTGGCTGGCCGTGTCCCTGTGGCTCATCCGGTCGTTCTTCCGGCAGATGGACGTACCAACCAGTCAGTCGTACACCATGTCCATCGTGGGGCCGGAGGAACGCTCGGCAATGGCCAGCGCCGGGAGTGTCGCTAGAAGCAGCGGTACCGCTATGGGTCCATCGGTGGCATCAATCCTCTGGACAACAGGCTCCAGCACGGTGCCCTTTGTGGCCGGTGGTGTCATTAAGATCATTTGCGACCTGGTTCTGTGGCGGTTGTTCATCACGGTAAAGCCGCCAGAGGAGTCGGCAGAAGCTCCCCCTAAACCCAGCCAGGGTGTAGAGCCGACCTCCTCATCAAGTTCAACGAATCGACCAGACTAAACCCTCGTCGAAATTCACCTTTACTCCTCGTGCATTCACGGCTTCACTCCACTACACTAGATACTCCTCCGCATCCTGAATTAAAGGCACCTGCCGTGAACGATTGGGCTATTGAAGCAAAACGGCTGGCCCGCTCTTTTAGTGACGTTGAAGCAGTAAAGGGCATTGACCTCTCTATCCCCAAGGGGCAGATATACGGCTTTCTTGGGCCGAACGGCGCAGGTAAGACCACCCTGATACGTATGCTTATAACCCTGCTGCTGCCCACAAAGGGAGAGGCCCGTGTTGCCGGGTTTGACCTGAGGTCTGAACCCAAACAGATTCGACTTCGTATTGGCGCAGCGCTCCAAGAGGCAACCCTTGACCCAAAGCAGACGGGCCTTGAGTTCCTTCGATTGCAGGGATACCTCTACGGCTTATCGCGACGTCAGGCGGACCAGCGTATTGATGAGCTTGGCTCGCTTGTAGATATCGGCGATGCCATCAAACGGTTTATCAGCACCTACTCCGGAGGGATGAAACGACGACTCGATCTGGCTGCGGCTTTGATTCACAATCCGGAAATCCTGTTCCTCGACGAACCGACCACAGGCCTCGACCCGATCAGTCGTAACCGTGTGTGGGAGGAAGTCCGGCGCATAAACCAGGAGCTGGGCGTCACCATTTTCCTGACCACCCAGTACCTGGAAGAGGCCGACTCCCTTGCCGATAAGGTGGGCATCATCAACCACGGGTTGTTGGCTGTTGAAGGTACTCCCGCTGAACTGAAGCGCTCTATGGGCTCTGACATCATCATCGCCGATGTTGGAACCGACACGGAGTCAGCCATCGATGCCGTCAAAGCTCTGGACGCCGTTGGACAGGTGGAGTCCCACGGCACGGAACTCATGATCCGGGTCTCCAACGGCGCCGCGCACATTGGGCCGGTGGCCCTTGCCCTGCATCAACGAGGTGTGGAGGTCAAAGAGATCAAGATGCACACGCCCACCCTGGACGATGTGTTCCTGAATGTTACAGGCGCACGTTTTGAGGAAGTGGCTGCAGCCGAGGACGTTGAAAATAAGTAGCATCGTGAAAGAACAGCAGGAAATACGGGCCAAACATTCTGGCTTCCACCGCGACGTTGTGTCAGTTGCCGGTAGAGCGATGCGTTCCATTCCCAGGGACATGGAGGCCATCGTTCCCGCGTTGGTATTTCCGGTGTTCTTCTTCTTTGTGACTATCGGAGCGCTGGAAAGCCTCATTGAGCAAGCACCGGGTATCGACTACAAGGCCTTTCAGCTTCCTGTAGCCATCGTATTCGCAGTAACCGGGATATCGCGGGCAGTCACGCTGGTCACAGATATCCAAACAAGCTATTTCGATCGACTTATCCTCTCACCGGTGAATCGATTGGCGTTGTTGATGGGACTGATGGTTGCTGACTTTGCGCTAGTGGTTGCGCTGACCCTCCCGGTAGTCGTTCTTGGCTTCATCGTGGGTGTCGAGTTTGAAAGCGGCCCCCTCGGTGTGATGATGTTCATCCTGATTGCCGGAATATGGGGCCTTGCCTACACGGGATTCCCGTATGCAATCGCGCTTAAAACCGGAAGCCCTGCAGCAGTGAACAGTAGCTTCCTTCTCTTTATGCCTTTTGTGTTCCTGACCACCATCTACCTGCCCCAGGATCAGATGACCGGTTGGTTCGGCACCATCGTGGCCTACAATCCCGTTACCTACCTGCTGGCTGCGTTGCGCTCTCTGATAACAGAGGGCTGGGAATGGGATGTTCTTGCGAAGGGGCTTGGAGCGATTGCCGGTGTGGCTGTGGTGAGTATGGGGATGGCGTTCATGGCTCTTCGAGGCCGCGCTCGACGAAGCTAGGCCCTGCAGGGCTTCTGCTACCTGGTGATTCGCTTAATGACTCTATGCACTCCGAAGGGCTTTGTTAGAAAACCGTCACAGGGGTAACCGCAAGGTAGCTTGGGTCCAGGGCTGAGCCCTGGCGTGGTATCATATCGCCGAAGTATTCCAAGCTAACAAGCACGTACTTCAACAACTGACAACACCAAGGAGTACCAGGTATGAGAGGACTAGAAGGACGCGTGGCCGTGGTCACCGGCGCTGCAGGTGGCATGGGCGCCGCAGCTGCGATCCGACTCGGCGAAGAGAAGGTGAAGGTCGCGCTCTTCGATATCAAGGATTGCTCGGAGACGGTCAACGCGATAACCGCTTCAGGCGGTGAAGCTCAGGCGTGGCAATGTGACACCACCGACGAAGCCCAGCTTGCGGAGACTATGAAGGCCGTTGCAGACAAGTTCGGCGGCATCAACATCCTGGTCAACAACGCCGGGTTGCTCTCCCCGCGCATCCCTTTCATGGAGTGGGAAACTGAGCAGGTTGAGCGTTTCATGGATGTGAACTACATGGGCTACGTGAAGACCACTCGCGCCGCGTTCAACTACATCAAGGACGGCGGGAACGGACGCATCATCAACGTTGCATCCAGAACCACCTTCGCCGGAGCGCCGGGCCAGTTCCCTTATACTGCTAGCAAGGGCGCAATCCAGGGTCTGACGTGGACTCTGGCTAAGGAACTTGGCGTCGATGACATCACGGTGAATGCCGTCATGCCCGGTCAGGTGGCTACACCCGGAACCACGCCTCACAGCGACGAAGAAGCGTTCAACCGCACCATGCAAGGCCAATCCATCAAAAAGCGCGTCTATCCGGAGCACATGGCGGCGCTCGTCGCGTTCGTGGCCAGCGACGATGCGGCAATGATTAGCGGCCAAAGCATCGTGTGCGACGGCGGCGGGCTACTTCGATAACCAGGACACACATACAGGGAGGGGACCATGAAAGTATCAAGGATCAAGGACATTCCCAAGGAATCAGCGTCATCCAAGCTCTTCACCAGTGATCAGGTCTTCCGGCAGCCGCTGGCCCCGGACAGCAAAGACTTCAACGCCTCTGTGGTCAGCTTTGGCCACGGGGTCCGAAACAAGTTCCACACCCATGAGAGTGACCAGTTGCTCATCGTGACCTCCGGCAAGGGTGTCATTGTCACGGAGCACGAGCATGTACAGATTGAGGCAGGCGATGTGGTGTTTGCTCCCGGCGGCGAGAAGCACTGGCACGGCGCGGACGGCGATAACGAGTTTGCTCATATCACCGTCACTCGCAAGGACAGCAAAACCACCCAGCTAGAGGACTAGCTGTCTTCACCAAAGCCAACTTAGGGGATGAGAAACGTCCTTCGGAGCTGACCTCCGGGGGAGAGGTGATGTTATGACCAGCCCGGGAAACGCTCTGACCAAGACGGAAAAGAACCTCTGGAACGCCATCGTTGCTGAGGCTGTGGCCAACGTGAAGTATCAGGCCTTTGCCCAGCAGGCGTTGATTGAGGGGCATCCTGAGGTGGCGCAGATATTCCAGGAAGTGGCAGGCGCGGAGAACATCCACGGCATCAACCACCTCCGAGTTGCCGGTGACATCCAATCCACGCTTGAGAACCTGCATACCGTGATTGCTGGCGAGGCCGAAGAGGCCGCTACGCTCTACCCTGCCATGATTAAAGCCGCCCTCGATGATGGTCGCCACGATGCTGCCGATACCTTTCGTGTTGCGATGGATAGAGAGAAGAACCACATTGTGAACTTCACACAGGCGTTAGAGGGGCTTGAAGAGAAGCTGGCCAGTCAACCGACACTTAACGCAGATAACGCCCCAACCCAGCCAACTGCGACCACCTCCTCTGCGATGCCTCAAAGTCGGACGCCGCAACGAACCCAGCCGCAATCCCAGACCGTTCCCGGGCGTGCGATGTGGGCTGCCACAGAAGAGGTGGAATTCGAGCGATGGCGCATCGCTGCGTTCAGTCGCATACGAGAAGTCGTGTTCGGCGCGCAGGACGGCCTACTGAGCACCGTAGCCCTGGTGACCGCCGTTGCTGCCGCCGTTACAGGCGATTCCACCACCTTTGTGTTGGTGGCGGGTCTGGCTGCGGCCCTGGCGGGCATGATTAGCATGGGCACAGGAACGTTTCTTGGCGCGCGAGCCCAACTGGATCTCCAACGCTCAGAGATTGAGAAAGAGGCCAAAGAGCTTCAGGAACACCCGGCGGAGGAGCTTGCGGAGCTTGTCTCCCTCTATCAGCGTGAAGGCATGAGCTTGCGTGAAGCCAGAGACCTGGCCGAGCACATCGCATCGGACAAAGACCTCTGGCTGCGGACCCTGGTGGAAAAAGAGCTTGGCATCAGCATGGACACCACCTCCAACCCGCTGAAAGATGCCCTAGCAATGTCTTGTGCGTTCATTCTGGCAGCCATGATTCCCATCCTTCCCTACTTTTTCCTGGACAGGGCTCTGGCCATCCCGGTATCGATAGGGGTTGCGCTTGCTGGCCTTTTCGCCCTGGGTTACGGAAAGGGAAAGTTGGTGCAGAAGTCACCTATAGTGCAGGGATTTGAGATTCTAGTGATCGGTTCCATTGCGGCAGGCTTAGCGTTCCTTATCGGAGACGTTGTGCCTCGCCTGGTATGATGATTGTCGTTATGTAAATTCGACTTATGTGAATGGAGTTTTTAGAAAACAATGCCTTTCGGTTTATTCAAACGTAAAGACACCAAAGAGAAGACACAGAAAAGCCTGGAGAAGAGCCGCTCGACGTTCTTTGGTCGACTGACCGACCTGTTACGGCGTGGCCAATCCGGCGAGGATATCTGGGACGAAGCCGAGGAGTTGATGATTGGTGCGGACGTCGGCGTTTCCACGGCGATGGGCATGTTGGAGCGCGTGCGTGAGCAGGTTGATGGCAAGCGTGGTGATGTGGATGTGATTGCCACCTTGAAGGCAGAAGTGCTGACTGCTCTCCAGGCTGCTACCGGCGATGAGGCTTCTGAGAATGAGGCGGTGCCCAAGCCCCAGGTGTTCCTTGTTGTTGGGGTGAACGGCGCAGGGAAGACGACGACTATCGCCAAGCTGGCCCACCTCTATCGCGAAGAAGGTAAGAGCGTGGTGCTGGCAGCGGCTGACACCTTCCGTGCCGCAGCCATTGAACAACTGCAGTTCTGGGGCAAACGCGCCGGGGCAGAGGTAATCGCGCACAACCACGGAGGAGACCCCGCAGCCGTCGCGTTCGATGCATTGCAAGCAGCCCAGGCGCGTGGAGCAGATGTGGTCATCGTTGACACGGCAGGGAGGCTACACACTAAAGGTAACTTGATGGAAGAGATGAAGAAGATTGGCAGGGTGCTCTCTCGCGTCGATGAGACTGCCCCCCATGAGGTGTTGTTGGTGTTGGACTCCACCACCGGTCAGAACGGCCTCGCGCAAGCTCGAGAGTTCACTAAAACCATCGGCTGCACAGGCATCGTGCTGACCAAGCTCGATGGCACTTCAAAAGGCGGTGTGGTACTGGCCATCGCGGAGGAACTCGGCTTACCGGTTCGCTTCATCGGCACCGGAGAGGGCATCGAGGACCTGGCTCCCTTCGATCCCCAGGAGTACGTTGACGCCCTCTTTGGCGTTGATGCCCAGGCGGCTTCCGGTTAAACCGCTAGCGTTGCAATTCCGTACTACACCGTAGCTATGGATATTTTCGCCTGGCTGCTCATTATCGAATTCTTAGGCCTGGTGGCCTTTCCCTTCACGTACGTCCTGTTCCCTGTGCTGAAAGACCGCGGCTACGGTTTTGCCAAACCCCTTGGGCTGCTCATGTTGGCCTACCCCGTGTGGCTGCTTGGTAGCATGCAAATCTCCGCCGGGGCGCGCGTCATGCCGATCCTGGTGTTGGCGGCGCTCACGATAGCTTCGGCTCTGGTGGCTCGACGCAAGTGGCCGGAGATGCTGGAGTTCTTCCGACGCGATCGGGCTTTAGTCCTTTCCATTGAAGGCGTATTTCTCCTGTTCTTTTTGGGGTTCGCGCTGCTTCGAGCCGGAGTCTCAGCTATCGGCCATACAGAGCAGCCGATGGATCTGGCGTTCCTAAATGCATCCATGCTGGCATCGTCGTTCCCGCCGGCAGACCCTTGGCTGTCGGGGCACGGCATCAGCTACTACTACTTCGGCTACCTCACCCTTGGCCTGCCGGGAGTCATCGGTGGTATTTCGTCCAGCGTCGTCTACAACCTCGCCCTTGTGCTCCTGCCCGCCATGTCCGCTGCTGCGATGATGAGCCTGGTTTCTACTCTGGTGGTCCGGGCCGGCGGATCGCTGAAGGTGGCATTGTCTCTGGGTGCACTGGGCGCAGTCATACTGGTGGTGTTCGGCAACCTAGAAGGCATGTTTGAGATGCTCCATGCGTGGGGCATCGGCAGTAATGGGTTCTGGGAGAGCGTGGGCATCAAAGGGCTGGAGACCCAGTCAGACGGCTCTACATTCTTCCCGAGCGATGGCTGGTGGTGGTGGCGGTCGAGTCGCGTCATCGATACGGTTGTAGCTGGTGCTAGCCTTGATTTCACCATCCAGGAGTACCCGTTTTTCAGCACCTACCTTGGCGACCTCCATCCGCACGTTATGTCAATACCCTTCGTGCTACTGTTCCTGGCGTTCTCTTTGAACCTCCTGGCAGATAAAGCGCCGCTAACGGTCACCTGGATTCGAGCGCGATGGTTCACTGTGACGATGATCGGCCTGACCCTAGGTGCCTTGGGGTTCATCAACGCCTGGGATTTGCCTGTGTTCTTTGGCGTGCTGGTGGGTGTCATCGCCCTGAAGGCGTACGGTGCCCTGCGGGACGGTTGGCGTCGCGACTACGCCCTGGGGGCTTTGATCCTTCCTGCCATCGTACTGTTCCTGGCCGTCGTACCGTACCTCCCGTATTACGGCTCCTTTAGCGGACAGGTGAAGGGCATCGATGCCGTGTCCACGCCCGGAACCAGCGTCTTCCACTTCACAGTCGTGTGGGGTGTGTTCCTCGCAGCCCTGGCTCCGTTCCTGCTGCTCAGCCTGATGCGATGGGGGCAGTGGTTGCGTGCCAGGCTAACGGTGTACGTTGCTGCGACGTTGGCCTTGGCGCCCGTGCTACTCTGGTTTGCTATTACCCTGGTTCGCGGCGATGGGGGGCAAATCCCCGACCGCCTCTTTGTTGCGTTGCCCCTCGCGCTCATTCTTGCGATGCTGCTGGTGAGAACGATGCAGTCTTCAGTGAACCGGGATGACCTGCCATCCGTATTTACTTTTGGAACCCTGGCGGTTGGTGTGGCTCTGTTGATGGGGTCTGAACTGTTCTACGTGGTAGACGTGTTCAACTCGCGGATGAACACCATGTTCAAGCTCTACTACCAGGCCTGGGCCCTTCTTGCTGTAGCTACACCCGTAGCTATATACTACTGGTCGCTTGCCGCAGCTCGTGGGGGGCTTTGGACCCGTAGAGCAGGGGTGAGTTGGGGAGTGGTCCTGGGGCTCGGAGCCCTTGGAGCCCTCTATCTACCTATAGGGATGGCGGTAACGGTGGGAAACACGACGGGCGGAGTATACACGCTGGATGGCGCAGCGTTCCTGAACGAACGTGCGAGTGGCGAGTTCGCCGGCATCGAGTGGTTGAAGCACAACGCCAGCGCCAACGATGCGATTGTGGAAGCCGTTGGTGGCGATTACACGGAATATGGCCGCGTAGCCTCGTTCACAGGGTTGCCCTCTGTCCTGAACTGGACAGGCCATGAACTGCAATGGCGTGGTTCGTCCGAGTTGATGGACGGGCGTGCAGAGGATGTTGCATCGGTGTATCAGTCGGAGGATGCTACTTTGGTTGGGAGCGTGTTGGATCGATACGATGTCCGGTACGTGGTGTTCGGCTCCAGAGAGCGGACGAAGTATCAGGTTCAATCATTGGACCATTTGACCCCCATGCTGAATTCGGTGTTCTCCCAAGAGGACTTCACCATCTATGAGGTGGTGGATACCGATGCGTAACCCTGTTGCACCCCGCAGCCCTGCCAGGCGATTCAGGTGGCCATCGACCGTAAACATGGGTCGACCGGCCAACGTCGCCCCGGTTGTCGCCGCAACACCGCCTGAGCCAGAAGGGCCAAGAGGTCTGGAAGCCTACCTTCCCGTACGTTGGGAAATCCTTTTCTACCTTGGATTGCTGGCCCTGGCGCTACTCATGCGCGTTTGGGAGCTTGGCGACCGCTCCTTCCACCACGACGAGAGTCTGCACGCGGCGTATAGCTGGTACATCTACGACGGCCAAGGCTACGCTCACAACCCGTTAATGCACGGCCCCTTCCAGTTCCACATGAATGCTTTGCTCTTCTTTTTGTTTGGCGATACTGACACCATCGCCCGGATCGGGTACGCCATCTTCGGCACGGTCCTTGTGGCGATGCCCTGGTTCCTGCGAAGCTGGCTGGGACGCACCGGCGCTATGGTTGCCGCTGTCCTCATCGCCTTCTCTCCCACCATCCTCTACTTCAGCCGATTTGCGCGCAACGACATCATAGTGGCCGTCCTGGCCCTGGGCATTGTCATCGTCATGTGGCGGTATTTACGGGAGCAACAACCTCGTTACCTCTACTTACTCGCAGGATTCCTTGCCCTGATGTTCGCCAGCAAAGAGACCGTGCACATCATGGTCTTTTCCATGTCCATGTTCCTGGTATTTCTGTCGTTGGACGATATCAAATCGGTCTTCCTGGGGCGGATGAGGCTATCTCAGATAAGTGCTCCCGCCGTCCTTCTCCTGATGTTTGTCACACTGAGCCTGCCCCACGCGGCAGCAGCAATTTCCATCTTTCAGGAACCACTGGGCATCGTGCTCTCAAACGATGATGCATCGGCTGGACGCATCGGCATGCCCCTGGGTGCTGGGCGGTTTGTCGCAGTGTTGGCTGTCGCAGCTGCCATCGCGGTCTCTGTGAGTCTTGGGCTCATGTGGAACTGGCGCAGATGGCTGATTACGATGGGTCTCTTCGCCGCCATCTGGGTGCTCCTATTCACCAATTTCTTCACCAGCCCCTACGGCATCGTCACCGGCACCTGGCAGGGATTGGGCTACTGGGTGGCTCAGCAGGAAGTGGCACGGGGCGGCCAGCCCTGGTACTACTACATTGTCATCGGCTGGAACTATGAGTTCCTACCCATCATGGTCGGCATGATTGCTGCTGCTTGGTACGCCATGCGCGGTGATTTGTTCACCAAATTCTTGATTTTCTGGGCTGGGATGAACATCATCCTGTTCACCATCGCATCCGAGAAAATGCCGTGGCTGCTGGTGCATCTCACCCTGCCCGCAATACTGCTGACTGCTCGGGCCCTTGGCGACGTGATTGAGTCCCTACCGTGGCGGAAGATCTACCGGTCAGGGGCGTTGCTGGGTCTCCCGTTGGTCCCGCTGTTCCTCGTATTTGGCTACAGACTCATCTTCTTTGATCCGGAAACTGTCGATGCTAGTGCCATCCTCAAACTATGGGGGCTCCTGGTGCTGGTATTCGGCATCATGGGCGTGACCCTCTACATGGCCACTCGTGCCGGATACCGCGAAGGCTTTACGGTGGTCGGCCTTGGGTTGGTTGCGGTGATGTTGGTATTCGGTGCGCGCGCCGGGTGGATCGCATCCTTCCGCAACGCCGATACCCCAACGGAGATGCTCGTCTATACCCAGAGTTCCCCGGACATCGGGCGGATTGCAAAGGACATTGCCCGCATTGCCGAAAGTAGCGGCCAGCAGCAGGCTCTGTCTATCAGCGTCGATGGCGATGATGGGTATGCATGGCCATGGGTCTGGTACTTCCGCGACTACGATTCGGTGGGGTATCCCAGCTACAGCGGTGACACTCAGCCGATCAACAGTGGCGGCGGGGTGGTGTTGGTGAACGCCAACAATGGTGACCAGGCCGACCAGACGTTGCTGGACGCAGAGTTCACACAGATCCAGAGATTCAAGCATCGATGGTGGTTCCCGGAGAGCTATCGCGGCATTACGGGTGGTGACGTATGGCACGGCATCACACATCGCTCCTCGTGGCGCACTGGATTCGATTATTGGCTCTATCGTGATCTCGATACACCACTCGGATCAGTGGACGGTTACCTGTACTACTCCCAGGACCTAGCGCCGTTCATTGCCGACGATCCCGGCTAACATCGTTGCCGAGGGTATGTGCACACCGTATACTTGGTTCAGCTAGTTGATAGGGTTCTCAATCAAACGGAGCGGAATCTGACATGGCCGTAAAAGCGGGTTCTTATTGCTAACCTCTAGACGCTTTCTTTTTGGCCTCATCATGAGCGCCCTTTTTATTGGCTTCTTCCTCCTCCGTACAGACCTTGGAGAGATGGGGAATGCCCTCACATCCGCCAATTATCTCTATGTCATCCCTGGCATCGGCGCGTACATCATGGCCCTGCTCTGGCGAACGATTCGATGGAAGGTCATCCTCAAGCCCCTTGGCGATTACAAAGTCTCCCGATTGTGGCCCGTAGTGACTGTGGGCTACGCCGCCAACAACGTTCTCCCCGTTCGATTGGGTGAAATCGTTCGAGCGTACTACCTCAATATCCGCGAGGGGCCCAGCAAGACGTCCGGCCTTGCCACTATCCTTGTGGAGCGGGTCTTTGATGGGTTGGCGCTCCTGTTCCTGGTTGCAGTGGTATCGCTCTTTATCCCTGTTGCCGGCCTCTTCCAGGACCTGGGAGACCAGGCCCATGTGAACTGGTTGTTCCTCACGTTGGGCCTCAGCTTGCCGTTCTTCACCATGACCGCAGGGCTCATCGCCATGGCGATCTGGCCCAAGATCATCGAAGCGTTAGTGGCTCGTGTTTTGACGTTGCTCCCTGGACGTTTGCGGCCCGCTGCAACTGCATTATCCAGCCAGTTCCTGCTGGGCCTCTCTGCTCTGCGATACCCAAGGCGTCTCGCCGCCATCTTTCTCCTGTCAGTCCCCGTTTGGTTGTCTGAGGCGGCGATGTATTTTCTCATCGCCCTGGGGTTTGACCTTCAGGATTATTTCTCCAGCATGAGCCTGCTTGTAGGGGTGTTGATCCTGACCACAGCCACGTCAAACATGGGTACGGCTATTCCCTCTACAGGCGGCGGTGTAGGCCCGTTCGAGTTCTTTGCCCAGGCAACACTCGTCTTCTTTGCCGTGGACGTCTCTGTGGCGTCAGCCTACGTGCTTGTGCTCCATGCTGCGCTGCTGCTGCCAATAACCATCCTGGGCGTCGTCTACGTGTGGTTGAGTCACAGCTCCCTCTCAGAGTTAGCCCGGGCCAGTCAGGACAACACAGGCGCGCCAAAGCCGGACAGCGTGGGTTCAGGATGAAAGTTGGAGTAGTAGGCGGGGGAGCAGCGGGCCTGGCAGCGGCTTTTGAGCTGCTTCGGCAGGGCCACGAAGTCGAAGTGTTTGAGCGCGCACCCTTCCTCGGCGGGCAGGCAAGCACGTTCGATGTCGGCGGCGCTCGACTCGAAAAGGGCTACCACCACCTGTTCACTAGCGATGTCGATATGGCTTGGCTCATAAACGAACTAGGCCTGGGCGACATATTCGCGTGGATACCCTCGAAAGTCGGCCTCTTCCATAAAGGGCGTATCTGGGACTTCTCTACGCCTAAAGACCTGCTGAAGTTCAGCGCCATCTCGCTCATTGACCGCTTCCGACTCGGCCTGGTCACGCTCTACCTTCGACGTCGCCGTAACTGGCGCGGTTTCGAGAACGTCACCGCCGCCAAATGGCTACCGAGATGGGTGGGAAAACGTGGTTACGAGGCGATATGGGAGCCGCTGCTACGTGGCAAATTCGGTCAGCACTACAACCAGATAGGAATGACCTGGTTCTGGGGCAAGATCGCTCTACGTCTGGCCTCCCGCGGCAGGAGCCTTGGCGGTGAGCGACTCGGCTACCCGATGGGCAGCTTCGGTGAGGTGTTCGATACCCTTGGTGAGCGTATTCGCACAATGGGTGGCCAGATCCACACAGAGACCAGCGTCAAAGGCGTCGTAATGACGGATGGGAAAGCTACAGGCTTGGAAGTCGAACTGCCCGGTGAAGGGCCATCGACCCACGCCTTTGATGCAGTGCTGTCCACCACGCCTTCATGGATATTCGAGAAACTTGCGCCGGAGCTTCCAGAGTCGTATCGAGAGCATCTGACCGGAACAACGTACCTGGCCGCCGTGATGATGGTGCTGGAAATGGATCGAGCACTGACATCGACGTACTGGCTCAGCATTGCCGACAGCGAGGTGCCCTTCGTCGCAGCCATCGAGCACACTAACTTCGTACCACCTGAGCACTACGGTGGCAGCCACTTATTGTACCTAGCCAACTACCTTGATGCTGACAACCCCATGTATCACATGAGCCACGATGAGTTGCTGGCGCATTACCTGCCGTCCCTGAAGCGACTCAATCCTGAGTTCGATGCATCTTGGATTAAGTCCAGCTACTACCATCGGGAAGAGGCTGCACAGCCGGTGAACGGCACGGGGTACGCATCCCACATCCCTGCCCACAAAACGCCTATAGATGGTCTGTATCTGGCCAACACCACGCAGATATTCCCTGAGGACCGCGGCACCAACTACAGCGTTCGCATCGGTCGAAAGGCCGCCCGGTTGCTCCTTGAGGACAATGGCCACAGCGTCACCGGTGATTTGCCGGAACCGGTCATCAAGGACTCCATCACCTCTGCCATGGAATGGTAGTCATCGTCAGGCATTTGGGTTCCCTTCGGCACTCTGTCCACCGAGTTCTCGGGCGGCAAGTATCAGACCCAGATGGGTGAAGGCTTGAGGGAAGTTCCCCAAGGCGTCACCCGTAGCCGGGTCTACCATCTCTGAGTACAACCCAAGCTCGTTGCTATACGTCAGTAGTTCGTTGAAGAGCGACTTTGCCTCGTCAGACTTCCCCTGCCTTGAGAGCACCCGGACAAGCCAGAAAGAGCACAGTGTGAACGCACCCTCGTCGCCGGTGAGGCCGTCGTCGGTCTCGGCCGTGCGATAGCGGTGGACGAAAGCCCCGTTCTGCAACTCCTGTTGGATGCGTGCCACGGTCGACACGACCCTTGGATCATCGTCGGGCAGGAACCCCACGATGGGGATTAGCAAGTTCGAAGCGTCTACAGCGTCCGTGTCATAGTGCTGCACGAATGCCTGCTTCTCCTCGTTCCAACCGCGCTCCAGCACCTGCGCCTTGATGGCCTCCGCCGTGGCTTCCCACTTTGCGATGTCTTCCAGGTGGTCTGTCTCCTTGCCCAGCTTGATAGCCCGATCCAGCGCCACCCAGCACATGACCTTGGAGTGGACGAAGTGGAACGGCCCGCCACGCACTTCCCAGATGCCGCTGTCCGGCTCTGTCCATCGCTCTGCGGCATGGTTGGCCAACGTCTGTAGCAGGTTCCAGTGCTCTTCTGTCACCGAATGGCCGGTCTGCGACAGGATGTAGGCGCTGGAAAGCACCTCACCGTAGATATCGTGTTGCGCCTGCCCTGCGGCTCCGTTGCCGATGCGTACCGGCCCCGACTCTCGATAGCCCTTGAGGTGGCCAAGTTCCTCCTCCGGAATGTCAGGGGTGGCATCGACCCGATACATGATCTGGAACTGCTCCCAGTGGGTCTGGCACACACGACAAAGCCATTCAAAGAACCAGAGCGCCACAGTGTTCTCGCCAAGGCTGAGCAGTGCATCCACGGTGAACGACGCGTCTCTGAGCCAGGTGTAGCGATAATCCCAGTTGCGGATGCCGCCGATCTCCTCAGGTAGCGATGTGGTGGGCGCGGCAACAATCCCGCCTGTTGGGAAGTAGGTCATCGCCAGCAACGCCAGCGCGGAACGGACGACAGCGTCATGCCACTCGTCCACGCACTGGATATCGTAGGCAAAGGCCTGGCCAAAGAAGGCCGTGTTCATCACCATCTCGCTAGGGTCTTCTACGGGAGTCTTGGGATTGTCGCTATCACTGTAGCTCAGTACGAACGCGACCTCGCCGCACTCCGCCAGCTCCAACGTGCCGTTTGCGGTTTGGCCTGAAACAGTCAGGGTAGTTGGGCTCGATAGCTCCCATCGTCTCTCTTCCCACGTGGTCACAATCAAGCCATCTTCTGTTGTGAGGGATGCGTCAGCTCTGCCGTAATCCGGCATTGGCTGGTAGGCAACGTCCATCATCATCTTGCCACTGGCGCATCGCACTATGCGGATAATCTGATGCCGCACCGTCAGCCCCGAAGGGTCGGTTGCGCTCTCGAACAACGGCATGCAGTCGGTGACGATAGCAACACCCTCTGCTGTCTCGAACCGCGTCTCCAACACGTTGGTATCGCTGATGTAGCGATGGCTGGACGACCACTCGCCCTGGGGTGAAATGGAAAAGTACCCGCCCTTTTCGTCGTCCAGGATGCCGGCAAAGATGCTGGGCGAATCGAACCGAGGGATGCAGCACCAATCGATGGAGCCGTTTTTGCCGACAAGGGCCGCGCCGTGGCAGTTGCCGATGAGTCCGTAGTCGCTGATTGGAATAAACGTCATAGGAATTCACGCCCCTGAAAGATTGTATTGGTGGCGGTGGCTGGATGCGCCTAGATGAGTGAACGCCCGGCAAAGCGCTCCCGCCACTGGGGCAGCGCTTCCGGGTTGTATACATGTTCCGGGTCTTCACCTCGGAGTGCGTGGAGTATGTCAGCCGTGCCCCACTTGATGCCGGGCGTCAGCCCCGCGCCGAAGTTGTGCGACGACATATGCGGCGATAACAGTACGTTGTCGCCCAAGCCCCGCAGCGGGCTGTCTGTCGGCAGTGGTTCGGTTTCGAAGACGTCCAATGCCGCGCCACCAATGGCTTCGGTTTGCAGTGCTGTCACCAGAGCGGGCTCGTCTACTGCTGGGCCCCGTGATGTGTTGATGAGGATAGCGGTTGGCTTCATCAATCCCAACTCCCGCGCGCCGATCATGTGACGTGTCTCTTTTGTCAGAATGACGTGGAGACTGACCACATCAGACTGCTTCAGGAGGTCGTCGAGGCCCAGTCGCTCTACTCCCAACTCACGGAAGCGGTCTTCATCAACATAGGGGTCGTAGGCTACGATACGCATACCCCACGGTGCCATGAGCTTGGACACCCTGCCTCCGATTCGCCCCAGGCCAATGAGGCCGATAACGATGCCCTCGTAGCCGTCTTCTTCTCGTGTGCCGATGTGTGTTCCGGTCAGTGACACATCTCGCCATGCTCCGCCACTCTTCATGTGCCGGTCACGTTCTCTGGTGTTCTTTAGCAAAGTCAGCAGCTTGGTCACCGTGGTTTCCGCAACACCACCCCAGTTTGCTTCAGTCGGCGCATGTGTCACCAGGATGCCGAGTTCCGTGGCGGCGTCAACGTCTATCTCATCCACGCCAACGGTGTACTTTGCGATGATTCGTAATCCCTCAGATGCTTGCAACACATCCTTTGAGATGTACGCACCCTTGATGGAGGTTCCGGCCAACGCATCTGCTCCAGATGCCATCTCTGCTAATTTTTCTGTGGTGTCACCGGTGGGGTCGCTCCAGTTAGCGCTTCCCAGGACAAGAGAGCACCCGGCGTCTTCAAGCTCCTTGTGGCTCTCTGTATCGGCTGGGGCAAAGATTAACACCTTGGGTTGGGGCATAGCACCCTCCGTATCGAAAAGGTTTCCAGCATGATGCGCTAGCCGGTCGTCTCTACGCAAGCCGGGCTTTTGACCTGTGGCGAAAAAACAACCACAAATACATATCACTGGGGTGTCCCGACAGGCGGGATGGTGATAGAATTCATGCATCTGGTGCAGAATTTCACAGAGGGTGGCCCAGGGAAGAAATGTGAGAAGACGTGGTAGAAGTAGCTGAAACCTTAAGGGCGAGGGTGGTGAGTGCCATTACGGCACAGCCTCAGCCCACCGTCACCGTGCTTTCCTCACTCCTCGCTATTGAGGAGGAGTTCGGCTACATCCCTCCCCAGGCCATTGATGAGGTAGCTACCCGTGAGAGTGTCACCGTCAATGACGTCTGGGCCGTAGCCACTTTCTATACAAACTTCCGGTTCACCCCTCCCGGCAGACACATCGTTGAAGTGTGCTGGGGTCCGACATGCCACCTTTTGGGCGCACAAAGTCTTGTTGAGCGAGTGCAGAACGCCCTGGGAATGAGTGGCGAGGGTGACACACCCGATGGCAATGTAACGCTGAAATACAACACCTGCTTGGGCGCATGTGCTCAGGCTCCCGTAATGGCTGCCGACCATCATCTGCACGGCAGGGCAACGAACGAAAAAGTGGATAAGCTCTTGAATTCCCTCAAGGGCGATTCCTAACCGGATTTACCAAGGAGCCGTCTTGGCCGAGACCTTCGAGGCAATACAAGCGACAGCGCAGGCACGGGAGGACGCCCTCAACGGCGGACTTCGCATACGCGTGGGCGTTGCGTTGTGTGGCGAGGCCGCTGGTGCTTTCGAAGTGCTTGAAGCCCTGAAGAGCGAAGTGGCCAGTCGACGACTCACTGCTTCAGTACAGGAAGTCGGTTGCATCGGCCTTTGCTATGCGGAGCCGCTTGTCGATGTGCAATTGTCCAACGGCACACGGGTCTTCTACAAGAACGTGACCCCGGAGGACCTTCCTGCCATCCTTGATGCTGCAGCTTCTGGCTCCCACAGCCCCTCAGACAAGGTATTGGGAACCCTCGGCGATGCTGGGGCTCCAGGCTTGCCGAAGATAGAAGACACCCCCCAATGGAAGTGCCAGGTACGTATCGCCACACGGAACACAGGGACTGTGGACCCCGGCGAGATTCAAGAGTACATAGCCACAGGAGGCTACACAGGCCTCGCCAAGGCACTGTCCTCCATGACCCAGGAAGAGTTGATTGAAGAGGTCAAGACGTCTGGGCTCCGAGGCCGCGGCGGCGCTGCATTCCCCACAGGCATGAAGTGGGGATTCCTACAGGGCTCTAACCGACCGAACAAGTACGTTCTGGTCAACTGCGAAGAGGGAGACCCGGGCGCGTACAACGATAAGGGCCTCGTCGAGAGCGACCCGCACACAGTGGTCGAAGGTACGATCATCGCGGGGTACGCTACCGGCGCCAACTACGGCTACATCTTCATTCGACACGGCCACGTCGGTCCTACCAAACGAGCGCAGAACGCTATCAAACAAGCATACGAGCAAGGCTTGTTGGGCCAGAACATCCTCGGCTCAGACTTCTCATTTGACATGGAGGTTGCCTTCACCGGCGATTCCTATGTTGCTGGCGAAGAGACGGCACTTATGGAGGCCATTGAGGGCAAACGTTCCATGCCTCGCGCTCGTCCACCCTTCCCCGCCCAATCCGGCATGTGGGGGAACCCCAGCAACATCAACAATGTGAAAACCATTTCCTATGTACCTGAAATCGTTCGACAGGGCGGCGAGTGGTTTTCTGAAATTGGTTATGAGCGCAGCAAGGGCACCGCTATCCTGTGCCTCACCGGCGATGTGAACTACCCCGGCATGTACGAGGTCCCCTTCGGTCTGACGTTGGGCCAGGTGGTCAACGAAATTGCAGGCGGCACCGCAAGTGGCAAGGACGTTAAACTCCTGCAGACCGGCGGCCCCCTTGGTGGCGTGCTGGGTGCAGACAGTCTGGAAATCATGCTGGACTATGAAGGAATGTCGGCAGCGGGCGCGATACTCGGTTCCGGCGGCATCATAGTGGGTGCAGACGACATCTGTGCCGTTGACCTCGCAAGGACGCTGGTAGCCTTCTGTCAGTTCGAGTCCTGCGGCAAGTGCTTCCCCTGTCGGTTAGGCATGACCCACCTGGTTGAGGTGCTTGAACGCATCGCTGCCAACAAGGGTCGACCCGATGACCTGGACCTCATGCGCTCCACCGGCAAGACCATGGCTATGGGGTCATTGTGTGGCCACGGCCAACTCGGCTTCAACCCCATCAGCTCAGCATTGAAATTCTTTGAGGAAGATTTCCGCGTGCACCTGGAAGAGGGCCGTTGCCCCACCGGGAGTTGCGACGGAGCCTTCAATCGACCTACCCGAACCAGACCCATGGCCACCGCAGAGTGGTACGCCAAAGAGGAGTATGTGACACCATGACGGAGCCGCTGCAACTCTCGATAGACGGCGTTGAGATTACCGCCAAGCCCGGTCAGACGGTGCTTCAGGCTGCAATAGATAATAACGTCTACATCCCGTACCTCTGTTACTGGTCTGGCCTGAAGCCCTACGGTTCTTGCCGGATGTGCGCGGTAGAAGTCGAAGGCGGGCGTGGCACACCTGCGTCGTGCACGCTGCCTGTTGCCGATGGCATGGTCGTCACAACGGCATCGACCGGCATCAGCGACCTTCGCCACGGCATCCTTGACCTGCTGCTCTCTGAGCACCCCCACGGGTGTTTGACCTGCCATCGCATCGAGTTGTGTGGCTCCGATGACATCTGTCTGCGACACGTCAGCGTTGTTGACCGGTGCGTGGTGTGCCCCAAGAACGAGCGATGTGAACTCAAGGACACCGTCCGTTTCATTGGCGTGAACATGGAAACGTCCCTCACCTACAACTATCGCAACTTGCAGGTAGAGACGGGCGACCCGTTCTACGACCGTGATTACAACCTCTGTATTGTCTGCGCCCGCTGCGTTCGCGTATGTGAAGAGATCCGTGGCGATGATGCAGTGACCATGATCGAGCGCTCCGGGACCGTCCTGGTGGGCACGTCCTTTGGGTCGTCGCTGCTGGAGTCCGGATGCGAGTTCTGCGGCGCATGCATCGATGTCTGCCCCGTAGGTGCACTGACAGAGCGCGACCACAAGTGGGACAAGGCGGTGAAGACCGTCAAGACCACCTGCACTCACTGCTCCGTTGGTTGTCAGGTCAACCTGGAAGTTGATTCACGCGGAAGCGTCATCCGTTCCATAGGCGATTGGGACTCTCCCGTCAGCGTCGGCCAGCTCTGCTACATGGGTAAGTTCGGCAACGAGTTCGTGAACAAGCCTGACCGCATCAAGACTCCCATGATCAAGAAGCACGGCGAGTTGGTTGAGACATCCTGGGAAGAAGCATTAAGCATCATTGCATCACGCCTTCCCGACTATAAAGGCGATGCATTCTCGTTGCTGGTGTCACCACGTGCGACCAACGAGCAGGCGTATATGGCTGGCAAGTTTGCGCGCATAGTCATGGGTACGAACAACGTAGACCTATCAATCGACCATCGCATTGAACTGGTCGAGCCCCTGGGCCGTCGACTTGGCAACATGGCAGCCACAGGCACCGTGACCGAGCTTGAAGACGCAGGATGCGTCCTTGTTGTGAACAGCAACACCACGGAAGAGCACAACGTTGCAGCGATACCCATCAAGAAGGGCCACAAAAAGGGTAACAAGCTCATCGTCGTGGATACCCGCGAGGTTGAACTGACCCGGTACGCCGATCTCTGGCTGAGACCGTTCCCCGGCACTGAGAATACGCTGATTGGCGGGATGATGAAGGTCATCCTTGATGAGGATTTGCAGGATGCTGACTTCATCGCCAGTAAGACTGAAAACCTGGATGAGTTGAAAGCATCACTCGCGGCCTATGACCTGGACGGGGTGGCTGAGACCACCGGTGTCCCTGCCGAAAAGATAACTGCAGCCGCCCGGTACTTCGCAGGCGGAAGCTCAGCGGCCATCGTGTACGCGCTCGACAACATCGCGGTCAAAGCACGGACGCCGCTGACGGAATCGCTCATCGACCTAGCGCTGGTCACCGGCAACGTAGGGGTGCCCAACGCAGGCCTGTTCCCGCTGCGACCCGGCGCAAACAGTCAGGGTGCATTGGATGTCGGTTGTTCCCCGACATACATTCCGGGCCAAATTGCTGTGGATGGCGATCCTGGCCTTAACGCCCCTGCCTCGCTTGAGGGAATGGTCGCTAGCGACGTCAAAGCTGCAATGATCATCGGCGATAGTCCGCTGTTCACTGCCGAGGCGATACACGCCCTCCCACACACTGAATTCCTTGTCGTTCAAGACCTGTTCCTGAACGACCTAGCTCAGTCCGCTGACGTAGTACTGCCCATGACCTCCTTTGCAGAGGAAGATGGCACAGTAACCAACCTGGACCGCTGGGTACAGGCACGCCGAGCGGCCATAGATGCTCCTGGCGAGGCACGACCAAGCACGTACACTTTCGCCGAGCTTGCCCGAAGCATGGGCGTTTCCGACTTCGGTGACGATGACCCCATGACGATACTCGCCGAGATCGCCAGCAAGGTTCCGGCGTACGCTGCTATCAACCAGGAAGCGCTGGAAGACGGAAGTGTGCAACTGCCCTGGTCTCTGTCTGAACGTGTAGCTCTCCAGGCCCTAGAACCCTTTCAGCCCCGCGTAGCGGGAGGGACAGAATTCCTCTTCGCTCCTGGCCGAGTGTTGGCAATGCCCGGAGAAGAGATCGAGATCATTCGGAGCAATGGCAAGAATGCCATTCGCCGTGAAGACGCGTTAGAAATACACCCAGAGGATGCTGCTTCCCTGGGTGTTGCACCAGGGGAGGTAATAGAAGTAGCAACTAACACACACCGCATCCGTGGTATGGCCAGAACAACAGGCACGCTGAGAGGCGTGGTCTCCGCAACAGTGCTCTTTGGAGAGCTTGCAACGGCCCTTGATGCCAGCGGTGATTGTGACCCCATGTTGAGAGTGCCCGGGCTGCATATTATGCCTGTTCGGGTAGAGAAGGCCCCAAGCTAAAAGCCCAAGTTAAGAAAAGGAGCGTCCAACCATCGTGCAGCAGCCATCCCCAACGTCTATAGACCGTACAGCAAAACTTTCCAGAGCCCGGGTAGCCAAAAGAGAACAATGTGCAGATGACCTCTTCAAGCTGTGGCTTGAGCCGGAGATACCGTTCCCTGCGTTTAAGCCGGGCCAGTATTGCACCATCGGCGTCAACGGCATCGAACGTGCGTATTCGATTTCATCCTCACCCGACGAGAAGTGGCTTGAACTCTTCGTCGAGTTGGTGCCTGAGGGCGAGTTGACGCCACTGTTGTGGAAGCTCGCCATCGACGACACCGTGTCCATCCGTCCCCGAGCCAAGGGTGTCTTTGTAATGTCGCCCAAGTTCCAGAGCCACTTCATGGTTTCTACTGTGACGGGCGTCGTTCCTTTTGTAAGCATCCTCCGTGACTACTTCCATAAAGGCGAGACCGGCCACAAGTTCTATGTCATCGAGGGCGCAAGCTACCCCGGTGAGTTCGGGTATGACGATGAGCTTGCACAGATGGCGGCGGACCACCCTGATACCGTGAAGTTCGTGGCCACCTTGAGCAGGCCCGCAGAAGAGAAGAGCAAGGACTGGACCGGCGAGACCGGCAGGGCAAACGCCGTTGTTGGCAAGTACCTGGAAGAGTTTGGTATTGATCCTGCCGATACCCTGATCTATGCCTGCGGACATCCCGGCATGATTGAGGATGTAGGCATCGAAGCCAAGGCCAAGGGGTTCTCCTTCATTGAAGAGAAGTTCTGGGTCTAATCCGGAACCGCTGAGTATAAAGCCTAGACATGAACACTGAAGTCATCCTCGCCACCAAGGAACACCTCGAAGACCTGGTGGCGATGGTGGCAGAGTTCAGGGACGTTCTGAAGCGAACTTCACCAGATGAGGCCGACATTCGAGCAAGCCTTGAACGGCTGCTTGGCCAGGAGAACAGGGAGTTCTTCGTCGCACAGGATGAAGCAGGGAAATACCTCGGCTACATCGAGCAGCGTTACGAGTACTCGCTGTGGCTCTCCGGTAACGAGGCCCGCTTGGAGAACCTCTTCGTCTGGCCGGAGTACCGGAGGGCAGGCGTAGCATCAGCGCTCATCGAATTTGCGATTAAGAGGGCTGCGGCCAGAGAGTGTCGCGGCATCACCCTTGAGACGAACGAGATGAACACAGCTTCCGTAGCGCTGTACGTCAAGCACGGGTTTTCCAATGGGACCTCCCGGTACAAAGACGGAAAGCATCTCTGGTTTACCAGGAGCATTTAGAGCCCGGTATTGGGCTGGGTCTAGGGCATCGCCTTGGCTTGCCGGTCATGTCTGGGTCGTGTAAGATAGACAGGTTGTAACGAAACTTACTTATAGCTAGAGGAACCATCATGGACGCCCATCATCTTGTAGAACTCAAAAAGAACCGAAACATCCCGGAATTTCGGGCAGGCGATACTGTTCAGGTGAACTATCGGGTCACTGAAGGCGAACGTTCCAGGATCCAGCCCTTCATTGGCGTGGTAATCAGGCGCACCGGAGGCACCAGCCCCGCTGCATGCTTCACCGTCCGGCATATCGCCAAAGGTTTTGGTGTTGAGCGTACGTTCCCTATCTATTCACCCCACGTTGATTCAGTCCTTATCCAACGCTATGGCAAGGTTCGCCGTGCCAAGCTCTTCTACCTGCGGGAACTCTCCGGCAGGGCTGCTCGTATCAAGGAGCTGACTGTCGTCCCCGAGTGGCGCAAAGCCAGCGCGATTCTTGCTCCCCTGGAAGATGTAATTGAGCCGGAAGAAGAGCTTGAGGCCGTAGAGAAAGTCGCGGAAGAGCCCGTTGCTGAGGTTGCCACAGAGGAACCCGTAGCAGAAGAAGCTGCCGTTGAAGCCACAGAGACCTCTGAAGCCGAAGCTGCTACAGAAGAAGCTGCAACTGACGAAGCCCCTGCCGAAGAAGCTGCCGCTGAACCAGAAGCCGAAGCCGCCACTGAAGAGCCTGTTGCTGAAGCTGCTACCGAAGAACCCGTAGCAGAAGAAGCTGCTGCAGAAGTACCCGCGGGCGAGCCTGAAGAGGCACCGGCAGAGGAAGCTCCTGCTGCAGACGAACCTGAGGCCAAAGAGGACGAGCCCAAGGCGTAGGCTTTCACAAGAAACTCCCAGTCTGGGGTAAGGTGATGTGCAATGGCTGCTCAAGCTGAGCGGCTGTCAGATTTAAAGCCCCAGTATGCGGAAATCGCCGTTGATGCTCAGGTCGGCCCAGACCGTACGTTCACCTATCGTATTCCTTCAAACGTAACCCTCCGCCCGGGCCACGCTGTCTGGGTTCCCCTCCTCTCTCGCAAGGTTGCTGGCGTCGTCTTTGCCCTCTCAGACACCTCAGACATTGAGGGCATCCGTGCAGTGGCCGGCCTACAGGATTCAGACCCCGTTCTTGCACCCCATCAAATGGAGCTCGCTCGTTGGCTCAGCATAGAGACCCAATGCAGCCTCTATGAAGCAGCCCTGCTCATGCTTCCGTACGACTATCGACGTCGCTTATCGTCATACATCGGTCTGGCCTCCACGCCCCCTGAGGCTACCGACAATCAACCAGCATTGCATCCCCAAGAAGAACGCATTCTGGAGGTTCTGAAGCATCGAGGTCCAACAGAGCAGGAACGATTGCAACGTGCTGTCAGTGGTCCGGCCGCCGCTGCGCTCAAGCGGCTGATTCGAGCGGGCCTCGTATGGCAGGAATGGCAATGGGGCAGACCCCGCGCAAGACCTCTGTATGCAGAGCAACTTCACCTCACCGTATCTGAAGATGATGCAGGCGAAGCTGAAGAATCCCTGAAGAATGCCCCCAGGCAACGTGCCTTGCTCATGCATCTCATGGCTGAAGGCATTATGGACGTAGCTCAAGCCCGTAAGGAGTTTGGCCCGTCATCCGTCCTTGCTCTGCGAAAGCGAGGGTTTGCCTCTATCGAACAACTGCGGCAGGTGCGAGACCCACTCGCCGGTAGCGATTTCGCCCTGGAACCCCCGCTTTTCCTGACAGAGAGCCAGGCGGTAGCCGTTGAAGCTATAGAGGCCGATGTTGCCAGCAATTCCTCTCAGACCTTCCTCCTGCAGGGGCCAACAGGCAGCGGCAAGACAGAGGTGTACCTGCGAGCCCTCGCCGCATGTATCGCCGGTGGCAAGCGGGGGATCATGCTGGCCCCGGAGATATCGTTGACACCACAACTCATCGCTCGATTAGAGGGTCGCTTCCCCGGCAGGGTTGGCCTTCTCCACAGCGGCCTGACCCCCGGGCAGCAGTACGACACGTGGTGGCGAATCCGTCAGGGTGAATTCGATGTTGTCCTGGGGTCTCGAAGTACGGTATTCGTACCTCAACCGGACGTTGGCCTCATCATCCTGGACGAAGAGCATGAGTGGACGTACAAGCAGGCGGATGCCGTGCCGCGCTATCATGCTCGCGCTGTCGCACAGAAGCTTGGTGACCTCATCGGCGCAACGGTGGTGTTGGGTAGCGCCACACCTGATGTTGTCAGCTACTATGGTGCGCTACGAAAAGACTACCAACTCCTGACGCTTCCGAACCGTGTCCGGCCCGGCCCCGATATGCTACCCGTCGTCACAGACATGGCTGAAGTGGAAGTGGTGGATATGCGGGAGGAGCTGAAGGCCGGTGTCCGCAGCATCTTCAGTAGAGCGCTGAGCGATGCGCTGGCGGAGACGTTGGGGCATGGTCAGCAGGCGATCCTCTTCCTCAACCGGCGGGGCTCAGCCGGTACCGTGCAGTGTCGGGATTGCGGCCATGTGCTGCGGTGTCGACGGTGCGAGACGCCCCTGACCTACCACGCAGAAGGTGATCGACTCGTATGCCACCAGTGCGGTAGGAAGCACCACAACGTGTCCAACTGCACTCAATGTCGCAGTGGACACATCCGTTTCCTTGGCCTGGGTACGCAGAAAGTCGTCCAGGAGGTGGAGCGTGAATTCGGTGTGCAGGCGCTCCGGTGGGATAGGGACTCCTCGCGAGAACGCGGTGCCCACGATGAGATACTCGGTAGCTTCACCAGGGGCGAGGCTCAGGTGTTGGTGGGAACCCAGATGGTTGCCCAGGGGCTTCATCTCCCCAATGTGACTCTGGTTGGGGTGGTCCTAGCCGACCTTGGTCTCCACTTGCCCGACTTCCGGGCCGGGGAGCGCGCCTTTCAACTGCTGTGCCAGGTGGCAGGCCGTGCCGGACGTGGTGACGATCCCGGCCGCGTCGTCGTTCAGACGTACACTCCTGAAAACTATGCCATACAGGCCGGCGCTCTGCAGGATTACCAGGCGTTCTACGAGGTTGAAGCACAACTTCGACGTGAGCACCACAACCCACCGTTCACGCGCCTGGTGCGATTCCTCTATCAGCACACCAACCCCGTTTACGCTGAACGAGAAGCCCACAGGTTGGGTATTACACTGCGGGACACTTTGGAAAGTCAGGGACTTTCAGAAGTTGAAGTGGTTGGCCCTGCTCCTGCATTCCCCGCTCGAGTGCGAGGTCGCTATCGGTGGCAGTTGCTGTTACGCGTGACGCCTTCGCCCGCCGTTGAGATACCCGCACTTCTGGCGTCCTTGGCCGTCCCACCAACGTGGGCAGTGGACGTTGATCCTGTGACGCTGGTGTAGCTACCCTCCTGCCCCTTTGCCCTATACTCCCCCTCTGCTATGCTGTCCCTACTATCTAGAAGTAGGCCAGAAGTAGGACAGCTATGTACGTCATTGGTACCGCAGGCCACGTCGACCACGGCAAATCCACCCTGGTCAAAGCCCTCACCGGCATCGATCCGGACCGACTCCAGGAGGAGAAAGACCGGGAGATGACCATTGAGCTTGGCTTTGCATGGCTCACCCTTCCCAGTGGTCGCGAGATTAGCGTCGTCGATGTCCCCGGCCATGAGCGCTTCATTAAGAATATGCTGGCAGGCGTTGGCGGTATCGATCTGGCGATGCTCATCGTCGCGGCGGACGAATCGGTCATGCCTCAGACCCGAGAGCATCTGGCCATCTTGGACCTCCTACAGGTCAAGCGAGGGCTGGTTGTCCTGACCAAATCGGACACCGTGGATCAAGACTGGATAGATCTGGTGAAGATCGAGGTGGAGGATGTACTTCAGGGTACAAGCCTTGAAGGCGCTCCCATGGCTCAGGTCTCGGCCATCACCGGCCAGGGCATGCCGGAACTCCTTGCACAGCTCGATTCGATGCTGGGAGAGACCACTCGGCGCGAAGACCTGGGGCGACCTCGACTCGCCGTAGACCGCAGCTTCGTCATGACAGGTTTCGGCACCGTGGTGACCGGCACCCTCCTCGATGGGTCGTTGGCAGTGGGCCAGGAGGTTGTGCTTGTTCCATCAGGGCTGAAGCGTCGAGTACGTGGGCTGCAGAGCCACCAGCAGAAGATGGAGAGCATTGGCCCGGGCAACCGTGTGGCGGTGAACCTTGCCAACACCACCCCGGATGAGGCTGAGCGAGGTCAGGTTCTCACCATGCCGGGCTGGTTGCGCCCCACTCGCATTGTGGACGTGCGAATCCGCATGATTGCAAGCGCGCCGAACCCGATCAAACACAACCTTGGCGTCACGTTCTACACCGGCACCAGCGAGAGCTTCGCGCGCGTTCGGTTATTGGACGTTGCTGAACTCAAACCGGGTCAGGAGGGTTGGGCGCAGATTCATCTCGCCGAGCCGCTGGCAATGGTCAAAGGCGATTACTTCGTGCTGCGTTCATCGCAGTGGACCCTCGGCGGAGGCCAAGTCATAGACCCGGACCCATCGCGACACCGTCGATTCCAGCAGGGCGTCTTGGAGAAGCTAGAGGTCATGGCCGAAGGTTCACCTGAAGATTTGCTGCTAAAGGCCCTTGAGACGGCTGAGCCAGCCGGACTCACAGCCCTTGGTCGCACGGCCAACCTGGCAGCAGATCAAACCGTTGAACTTGCTACCTCCCTCGTGGAGTCCGGTGACATGGTGGTTTTGGGCAGTGACGCCACAGACAAAAACACCATGGTCATGACCACAGTTGGGTGGGCGCGGCTACGGAGCCAGATTGATACCACTGTTCAGGCGTACCATGAGACAAACCCACTCCGTACTGGTCTCGCGAGGGAAGAGCTGCGAAACCGTCTCAAGCTCTCCCAAGCTGTCTTCACGAGTGTCCTGACACTGCTGGCAGAACAGGGAGTGATCGTTGAGGCCGGGTCAGCCGTGCGCTCGCCCGATCATGAAGTGACGCTTTCGCCGGAGCAGGAGAAGTCGGCGTCAGGGTACGTTGCGGCCCTGGAACGCGACCCCTACTCTCCACCCACAGACAACGCCCTCGACCCTGCATTGTTGGCTGTCTTAACCGAGCGTGGCAGCGTCGTTCGCATAAACGACTCCATCGTGTTCGCAACATCGGCGTATACCGAGATGCTTGGTCGCATCGTCGATCATCTCAAGGCTAACGGTGCCATCACAGTCGCTGATGTCCGCGACGCCTTCGGAACCTCTCGCAAGTACGCGCTGCCTCTGCTGGAGTATCTTGATCAGCAGAAGATCACCCGAAGAAACGGCGATGAACGTGTGCTGCTGCGTGCCCCGCGCACTGACGCGTAGCGATTTGTCATTCTGAGCGTAGCGAAGAATCTGGGAAATACGAATGTATGAACAAGCTAGTGAAGTCCTAGCATCTGGGCTGCACTCCTCTCCAACACACATCTTCGGCATCGATTTCAGCGGTGCTATCGATGCAGGCAAGCACATCTGGATCGCTGAGGGCACGGTCGCCGATAGCTGCCTCAACATCACCGATTGCCGCTCTGCATCTGACTTCCTTAAAGTCTCGCCAGCCCGCGATGTGACGTTCCCGGCCCTTGTAGAGTTCATCGCCAGTCTTTACGATGCCGCCCTTGGTTTCGATTTCCCCTTTGGGCTTCCTGCCTCAATGGTGGATGAGGACTCTTGGTCTGTGTTTGTTGCTGCATTCCCATCGCGTTACCCAACCCTCGCCCACTTTGATCATGATTGCCACGCTGCTTCAGGTGGGAAAGAGTGGAAGCGCCTCTGCGACGTTGAGACCAGGGCGCCCTTTTCGCCGTACAACCGCCGGGTGATATCCCAGACTTACTACGGGATACGTGACCTGCTCCATCCATTGTTGAAGGCTGGCCAGGCGAGTGTTCCGCCCATTCACCATGTTGCCGGCAACGTTCCGTGGCTGTTAGAAGTCTGCCCCGCCGGTGCGCTCAAAGTTGCTGGCCTATACAAACCACCGTACAAAGGGCGTACACCCTCGCACTACGATGCTCGACTGCGCATCCTGAAATCGCTGGAAAATGACGGTTCTGTACGGGTCGTTTCGCGTGCCCTGCGTGATACCATCCTGTCCAATGCTCCGGGTGACGCTCTGGACAGCGTTGTAGCGGCAGCCGTGACAGTCAGGATCATTGGCAACCCGGATTGCATCGAAGCAAAGTCCGGCGAACCGTACAACGTCGAAGGGTGCATTTATGTCTAGGGATTGTATTAGTCGTAGATGATGCCTTCATGTTTTGGCGTTGAAAGAACCAATGAAAATCAAGGCCGTAAAGGGAACAAAAAATGGCCCTGGACCTCTACCAGACAGCAGTGCAGCTTGATGCGGCAACGGCCCATATCGGCAACCTGAGCGACGAGCGGGCGCGGAACTTGGACATCGCACTGGCGACGCTTCGTGGTGCCGATGCCGCTACGCTGAACGCACGGGTGGATGCTGCGCAAGGGACCCTGGCCTTTCTCCCTGCTGAGGCGATGGAAGACCCCAGCGTGACCCACGCACCCGGCTCTCTACCCGATAACTTCACTGTGCTGGCTGTAGATGGCTCTCACATCGATGTGAACCGGCACCTTCCCCTACGCTGCTCGCTCATCAACATCGGTGGCTGCCGATTGACCTACGGCGCAGCCCCGGACGCGCATATGTTCAGCAAACCAAGCCTCCGCACCAGCGACACCGATCTCTATCTCGCAGACCCGGCATCGTCGGCGTCACGCCAGCCGGTTGAGGGTGCGTTGATGGGGCTTGTGCGCGCCGTGCAGGAGGCCGATGCCCTTGCCGACGCTGTTGAGGAAGCCGCCAGCGACCTGCCGACCCTCGCCCTCATCGATGGCACGCTGGTGCTGTGGGAGCTTGGCGGAGACCGCTACCCGGCGTATGTTCGCTCACAACTGATGGACAACGGCATGCTGGCAGCGCTTGGTCGCTTGAGGACGATGGCGCAACAAAAGACCGTCGCTGCTGCTTCATACATCAGTCTGCCCAACAGCTCCGAGGTGTCCAACCTGCTTCGACTCGCCCTCTGCGATTACGATCCGATGGGCGATTGCCAGCGACATTGCCGCGCGTTCATTCCGGGGGACCGCCATTGCGATGCCGTCAACGAGTTCACGGATCGGGACCTCTTTTCCCGGACACTGGCCCCCGGAGAACGGTCAGCATTGTTTGCCAGTCGATCTTCTGTGGTTCGTGACTCCTATGGGGATCACCGTGTGCACTTCTTTTATGTCAACGTGGAGGAAGAGATTGGCCGGGTGGAAGTACCCGCCTGGGTGGCTGACAGCCCGGATTTGTTGGAGTTGACCCACACCCTGGTTATCGATAACGCGAGACGCGGCGGCGGCTATCCGGTGGTGCTGCAGGAAGCCCACGAGCAGGCTGTGGTCACCGGCGCAGACCGAGAAGCCTTTGCAGCAATGGTCGAGCGTGCCCTAGAGGGCCAGCGACTGCCGGTGTACACTTCGCAGAAGCAACGCTCCAAGCGCATGCGCTACGTGTAACTAGTGATTGAGAGAACTGATTGACCACTAATAACCAAGAACCAAACCGGATAGCAGAAGTCGTGGAGACAACCTCCACCGGCTTCATGGCGCAGTGCTATGAATTGTATGGCGCACCTGCGTTGGGCAGTCTGGTGCGTGTCGGTGACCCAGCGGTGTACGCCGTCGTTCACAACGTGACCACGGCTGCGCTCGATCTTGGTAGGCGCGTCATGGCCCGGGGCGCGTCAGAGGCCACGGAAGAAGCTGTGTACAACAACAACCCACAGATCGCCCGGCTGCTGGCCACGCATATCGAGGCACTGGTCGTTGGGCACGGCGTCGGCGAGGCGACCAAGTATCGGCTCCCCTCATCGCCGCCACGCATCCACGCCTTTGTGTACTGCTGCGACGCTAGCGCGGTCGCTGCATTCACCGATGGCCTGGATTACCTGCATCTGCTCACGTCGGCGTCCACACCC
>Ga0115002_10000615_pt1 | contig 49921 bp, 40 predicted proteins | sample ArcticOcean_MG_C_8_FD_89576 | JGI IMG/M metagenome (GOLD analysis project Ga0115002, IMG submission 89576) | Marine microbial communities from western Arctic Ocean - ArcticOcean_MG_CB11_86 | ecosystem: Environmental > Aquatic > Marine > Oceanic | place: Arctic Ocean: Canada Basin | collected... | reverse complement strand
AATCTCGGCAGCTTTGAAGTTGTGTGAGTTCTGCAATTTGGAAGTCGTGATTGACCCCTTGTTGAGTATGACATTCAGAATGCGCTCCAAGGTTTTTGTATTTTCATGGATTGCTAGTGAATCAAGAACCCGGAACGCATCAGTGGTTAGTCCCTTGTCAATTTCAATTGCACGGGCAGCCGTATCTGCGTCAAGAATGCGATTACGAATGTTGTCGCATATGTTTAGTAACAACCCAATGGCTTGCGCATTTTCACTGGAGCGTAAATAGATTTGCTCTTGAGTTAGGGAATGCATTTTGCCCTCCATTTTCTTACCCAGTTCATTGTGGTAGTTATCATAGAGTTCTCTTGCTTCCGGTAGAGCTTCTACCTTGGTTGGCTCCTCTGGATTGATTTGAAGATCAACTAAATCCTCTATGAATTTGTGGTATTCATTCCGTTTCGTTGAGTCAAATTCACCTACCTTCTTCGCCCGGTAATTGAATTTCATTTTAGAATTAAAGAGGCTAAATCTTCCGACGGTTCCTTGATCCCTAACCTCCTTGTTACTAAAGAACTCGTAAGCCTTTTTGCTCTGGACGCATGTAGCGAGTGCCAGCGTAACTTCCGAGATACGCATACTCACCCTTACTCCATTTTGTGCTCTACGATCGTATTGGTAAGGCTCCCCGGAATACCCCTTATTGAGTAATGTGAGCTGTGGTTGATTGCCAGCATATCTCCCTGCGAAGATATTCAATATGTCTGCGCATTCCGCTGAGATGATACCGAGATGCCCACCACTTTCATTTAGTCGCTCGGCCAGAGCTTCGGGAGTAATATTGTCAACATACAGCTCCGGGACAACTAGCTCGGATTCCAGATCCGCTATCTCTTGATCAATATTACCCAGAGACTTATAAGCTTCGGCCTTCGAGTTTTTATAATCGTCGTCGTCTCTCCAGTTTTCCTCTAATTTAACAATTTTGGCCACGAGCTTCTTGCGGGCGATATTTTTGATATCTATTTTATTTTTGATAACCCGCTCGGTTTTCTCGAATGCATCTAATAGGGCGGCCTTCTTCTCCCTCAATGGCCTGTCCAATTCACCTAACACCAAACTTTTCCCGGTGCCGCTTTCTGCTATGGCCAAGACAAATATATTTCCATATCGGGACTTTGCGTAAGCATTATACAATTTAAAGGCTCGGCCCATAGCGATTGAAACAACACCAAGGGCGAGCATTAGACACATTTGGACAGGCACCCCGTAAACTCTCGCCACTTCTTTGGCGAATTGAGTGACCACATTGTCCCCGAAAGCCTCGATGCAATTCTCAAGTTCGGTTTCGGTTACCGGGTCACGGGTTTTTTCAATCGCAGACAAATTTTTGCCAGTAGCTTCAATAATGTTGTTCATCACGCTTTCTCCTTTCTCCATAGAGGATCCGCAGAAGGAACATTTGTAAGAAATACTAACCTTTGATCGTTGCCGGTCTTTCCATTTACAGCGCCGCACATTCTTGAGTGTGCCGACGAGTAAAATGTTTTGTCGTAACCGAATTTGCCGAATCTGGAAATGTCCTTACAGATCAGCTTCTTAAGTTGCTGCGCTACATCATTGTATTCTTTTTCGTTTTCGGCATCGACTCGCACCCAGCAGTGATAACTTTTACCTCCACTGAATATCACTGCTTGCAGGTAGCTAAGTAGATACCCTGCCATGTTAAGCTGTAGCTGCAAGCCAGCGTCGTCGCTTTCAACCAAGCAATATCGGTGTTTGGCGATATACTCTGCGGACACGTGTCGAAATCCGGGAGCCAAATTTAATATGTTCTCGGTGACAGGATTAATATAAATCCATGCACCTTGCTCGGATTTTGGGATGTCCGTTGCTTGTGGAACCGGATTGTCTTCAAAATCGGTTAGCCAATCTTCCCTCGACTTCACTATGGAAGGCGTTTTCTTCTTGCCCGGTTTAATTGCGACCAAGTCTCCCGGCTCAAAGCAATAGGCAATAATTAATGCTGGATCATTTTTTGGATCCTCCAACTTAATTCCAGATTTTTCAAAAAAGTCTGGCTCGCCAACCGAAACCGAATCTGAGAAATGCCCGGCAATATCTAACGGCGGTGGCTTCACTTCTGACTCAATTGTCCTGGGCTTCGCCCATGACCGGCTCCGCCTTAATGAGTAGCCATCATCAACCGGATGATACTGGTCATACTTATTGGTATAATATTTTACAAGTCCCCTGACCTCGCTTTCAGGCAGGCCATATTTACCGATAAGCATTTGCTCAATTTCATAGATATCCTGATGCGCATATACATGTAACTTGTAGGCCCAGTCTTTGGCTCCGGAATGGCGTTGCCCTTCGCCTACTGCTGGAGCTTCTTGAAACTCACGCAAGGTTCGCTCCTTGTTATTGGCAATTCGATCTTGCGGGGTCAGCGATTTGTATTGATCCCCGTCTTTTTTGCGTGCTAGCTTTTGGTTCTCCAACCTACCATAGACGCTTCGGCGTCTTTTTAAGGCCCCTGCTTCCACAGGGGCTTTTCTTTTACTATTAGACATGGGTCACTTCTTTCTCTTCAAGAAATTGATCCAATGCTTTTATGCGAAAAACAATTCGCCCACCAATTTGCGAATGAGGAATGTCCCCATTTGCTTTAAGCCGCCAAATATTGCGTTCTGAGACGCCAATGTATTGAGCTGCTTGCTTTACATTTAATGCACCAATGATGGGTGCAGGTATATAATTTCTATTTTGCATATCCCCGCTTTAAGATGACAAAAATTGCCATTGCAATTAAGGTCAGAAATACGCAGATGGTTAAATCTATAACCAGCTATCCATAAGCACTTTAAAAGTTTGGTATAAGTTTCGGCCGAGTTTATACCAAAAAGCTAGCCTCTAATACACGCACTATTAGTTACGGCAATTAGCGTTTGTAAATTCCGTCCAGCCGCATCCTTATCCGAGGATCAATTATGAGCTTTATTTGACCGTCAGTTTTTTTGTCGCTCAATTTTAGGCTTTCAAAATCTGGTATCGGACTTTTGGGCTTACCCCTATTAATATAGATGGCCTGATATAAAATAGAAAATATTAAGGGGGACTTTTCATGTAGTTTACTTGTCCACGGAATTTCATCAATCATTACGTAGGGAGTTTTACCATACAACATGTATGAACCTTCAGCAATTTCTTGTTCAAGAGATTTATATCGTCCTTCGTAATAATCAAATACCACGCTCCGATGAGTGGCATCTGCGTCTGATTTATCATTCAAAATCGGCTGGTATGTTTTTCTATTTTCTAACCAATCCGTAATTCTTTTTGCCCAATAATTTTGGCTCTTTGTATTACCATGCTCATAAGGCTCATCTGTTTTTTTTGGAAAAGCGTGCAATTCATCCAGAACCAATCCAATCAATTGTTGAAGTAGATCGCCATCGGGCTTTCGCTTAATAAATATCTCCCGTCCAAGTTGATTTTTAATTGTTTTCAGGTAGCGACCAAGTTTTGTTCCTCGTTCGGATCTAATCCATTCTAGCTCATCTGACCGCAGCGTCATAGGCCAGTATTCGTTTTTCCGTATGAAATCCTCGTTAAGCACGCCTAACTTACCCCCTTTAAGAAAAGGTTCATCTCGCAACACAATAGAAAGCATAGCCAGCTTGTTCAAATTCTCTGCAATATCAGCGTGGTTTTTAGGATTGTTGAGCTGGTTTTTAACCAGTTCGCACTGATAAAGAAAAAGTTTTACTAAATCGTCATCTTTGTCCCACGGTTCGATTTTCCTTTTTGGTACTGCACTTTTTTTGTCTTCGTTGAGTAAAGTAACCTTAAATTTATTTTTTGAAGGTTTATCCATTTTTTATATTTTGTTGTCTAAGTGGAATACTCGAAGCTCTTTTTCAGACAAATCGCTCACGACGGAAACTGGACAAGTTTCTTGTTATTGGAAGGCACTTTAATGCTCCAGAATGCGTCCGCATCGGCCTCTGAAACTAATGCACGATAGTTACTGAACAAAGAGTGATCGTTGGGATTGTGGCCCATTTGCGTGGCCGTGCGAATCTCGTCACCATACATACCATAATGGTAGGATCCGAAGGAATGTCTTAGCCCATTATCTCTTTTTTCAACTCCAGCTTTCTCATGGATTCTTTTATCGTATCTGATCCATGCTGTTGCTTTCTTCTTAAACACCAACCCATGTCCCTTATCACAAAGACTCAGCCACTCTTCAGCCGATTTATTTAGACGAACATTTCTGAGACTTCTGGATTTAGCATTAGAGGAAAAAACGGTTACGAAAGGCTCGTTTTCTTCAAATCTAATATGTTCCCATTTCAGCCTTTGAAGCTCAGCGGTTCTCAATCCGCAAAAGAAGCCAATAACTAGAAGCGGAAAAATCTCCTCACCAATAGCAGCTTCAAGTAGCAATTGCGCCTCGGTTGGCGTGTATATCGCTGGCGGCTTCTCGTCCTGCCTTCCAATTATCTCTTGTCGCTTATTTTTTGATACGGTTGATAGAGGATTATCAGAAATGTGTTTTTCTTCCTTTGCCCATATAAAAAATTGATTGATAGCCCTGTAATAATTCAGCCGTGATCTAGAAGATAGTTTTGGATTTTTTATCCACTTAGTAATATCTGTTTCCTCGATCTCCAAAATGTTGGCATAACCGAACGTTTCACAAAATTTAGTAAGTCGTGACTTGAGACTTTGAATTGTTCGTGGTCGAAGATTCATGTCGTCCCTCGCCTGAAGCATTCTATCGACCACCTGTTGAACTGTAAGGGTTCCGCTCTGCGGCCTTAATCTTAGACGAGCATACTTAGCCACTTCATCAAGAGTCAGATTGGTTCCCTTTAGGGTTTCTAACGCTCTGACTGCGTCAACACGCTGTTCATCGGTCATTTTGAATGCAGCTTGCCCGTGCCTTTTTGAAAGGCGATATTGCTTCTCCGCAAACTCCTTTGCTTTTTCTAATGTAGGTAGTGTCTTTCGTAAACGCTGCCTACCAGTAATCTTCATCGGTATTACAACAAGATACGAATTATCGTATCTCTTCCCTTTTACAATATTAGTTCTTGTTCCAATGCGTATCCCAGAACCATCGGGATGTTCAAATGGAGAGTCTTTGGCAATGCCTGTCATCATCTAACAATAGTAGGCAATTCATGGCATATATGACAAGCAAAAGTATCACAAAAGTGACACAAATATAATAATCAATTTCTGTAACTAATTGAACTACAATTATTTATAATGGTGGAGGTGGCGGGAGTCGAACCCGCGTCCCTTGAGCCTTCACATACGACGTCTACATGTTTAGTCGCGCATTAAATTTCGCTCTCCGATCGCCGCGTGACCCGCTATCGGTTTACTAGTATCCAGAGTGATGATACGGCTCCCGGCTGGACACCCCATGGGAACTATGCCTGCTGTCGGCGCCTCTATCCCCTAGCAGGTGTCAGAGTAGAGACGATGGCTGGTTTATGCAGCCATAGGTAATGCTTCATCGTTGGCACTTATAATAAGTATGTGATAATATTTTTCCGATGGTAACTATCATCATCGACATGCAGCCCCATGCTCCAATTCAAGGTCGAATCCGGAACACCCCCCCAATAAAAAAATTATCTGGATTAATTAACCCGACAACACAATTGAAGTAAGACTGATAACTTCAAAGAACAAAAGAATGAGTTAAGATGCTCTGAATTGTTGGAAAATCAAGTGATATTAATTATTTCGATTTTCTATTTAAAACAGATTTACGGCGATTTCTGGTTGGTTTAATTAAAAATCCAAAAATGTCTGTTCCAAATGGTGGTCTTTCGGTAGCTCGGGCGAATAGTGAATTTGAAGACTTACTTCTGGCGGATTCGGTGATTTTGCTGGAATCCATTTGCCAGCCTTCCTCATACGCAGCGCTTTGCGTCTTCTGGCCGCATGCAGAGAAAGTTCCCGACAAGCCTCAGGATAGCTAGACCTTTTTCAGACATCAACCGGTATACTTTATGAAGGAATAGTCCCATAACTTAGTTTATGACTCTGGGTTGGATATGCAAACGAGTGTGATAATTTCTTAAATATTTTAGATTAATCGGGTACACTATTGTTCCATTAACAGCTTTGAATCAGTAGTTTCATGTGTTATAAGTCCTCGAATTGCTACAAAGAGGAACTGCTACCTGTATGTCGCTGTCTAACAAATTCTCTTACAAATCCCAATCAAATCCACACCACCATGAATACTAATAAAATCCTAGTTCTGCTGTCGTTCGTACTTTTTTCGCCCTTAATTTCTCATAGCGCTGTATATATAAAGATTGACGGCATAGATGGTGAGGCCAGAGACAAGAATCATAAGGGTTGGATAGATCTGACCTCTGTATCAACCCGCAGCGGAGAACATAATGGATGGTCAGACTTACAGTCCTTTTCCCAAGGTCTAAGCCAGAACAATTCTGGACAGGGAATCGTGCATCGAGATCTTGCTGCGCGAAATACACGTACCCCACGTGACTCCGCTTCAGGTTTGCCTATAGGGAGAAGAGACGCCGCTACGGGCATGGCGACAGGGAAAAGACAACAATAAACCCATCCGAGTTACCAAACGGATAGACAAAGCCTCTCCGCTACTTGCGAAATCGCTCTCAGGCGGAGATTCAATCGGGACTGTAACGATTCAACGTGTCGCAGGAGGAAATACTGAAACCATAGTTTTACAAAACGCAACCGTTGCGGCCGTCAGCAAGGAAGGCCCCAGGGAACACGTGACATTTAGTTATGAAAAAAATTCAGGTTCGCTGATGGAATCCTACGGATAAAAAAGAGATCCACGGCCTGGCAAATACCACAAGATCTGGAGCAAAATAAAGCTTACAGAACCCGGATCGATCCGGATTAATCTCTATTATTTTTTAATTAAAAAGACCGAAGGGAATGTCCTCTTCGGTCTTTTTGGTTTAACGAAATTGACTTTAAAGCGATACGCCGAGCGAAGCCAAAGTAACAGACAATTGAGGATCCATAGGATGCCCATTAAAAAGGACATTCCCGTCGGGACCTACAAGAATCATTCGAGGGATTGAATTGATCATAAGCGCTGAGGAATAGGGACTAGATTCAGGCTCGATCAACCAGGGCATATCCATGCCGTGTTTCTCTTGGACCTCCCTCGCCAGTCTAACTTGATCAGACCTGTCTGTATTCATTCCGGCTACAAATACTCCCTGGTCAGGTAACACTTCCGCTTTATGTTTCAGCTCAGGCATTAAAGAAATACAGGGGCCACACCAGCTTGCCCAGAAGTCGAGTAACACAGCCTTTTGGCCAGCAACCATTTCAGCCAATGTTGTAGAAGATCCATCCGCAGATTGGATTGCCAAATCTAAAGGCAGTCGGATATGCGCCATGGCTTCCTGTTGCGCCTGACTTTCATGCCTTTCAGTTACGAATCTAGACATACCAAACATGTTGCTGATTTCAGGACTTTTCCAGAAACCTTCTTTAACGTGGGCTTCAAACGCCTTCCAATCTCCTTCATCCCGGGCTTTCAGTGCCTTAAGGTTTTCAATCAAACCGTAAACCTGCGCACGATTTGAAAAGAAGCCACCGGCCCCGATAGCGAACGATTCTGCTTTTGTTTCCATAGATGGAATCAAATCATAAACCGTTTCAAGATCTCCACCACCGAGCAAGTTTAACACTTTGCTCTCCAGCAAGGCCGATTCTTCAACTCCAGCTTTTTCCGCTGCTGAGTATGCAGAATCAAAATCGGATTCCTGATCTACGGCCGCTGCTCTTAAGGCTTCGACGGCTTGTGCCGCGGTAATTGGTGGCTGCTCCTGGGCGAAAAGGGAAAGGGGACTTAGCAGCAAAAATGATAATAAATATTGTTTCATAATTAGGGTGTTCGAAACTGTGAGGCACGGAGCCAAGGATTGTTCCCGCTTAAATCAAAGGATAATGCGGGAAAGTCAATAAAAGGCTGGCATCGCAAAAGTTGAGAAACTTAAATGCCGGTCTTCCTCGAACTTCCATCAAAATATCAATGAGCAAAGAAACAATCGCTTTTATAGGGACAGGCGTAATGGGAAAAAGTATGGCCGGTCACCTGTTAAATGCTGGATTTCCGATCCAAGTATACAACCGCACAAAATCTAAAACAGAGGATCTAGTCGCCTCGGGCGCAACCTGGTGTGGCACACCCGGAGCAGCATCCAAAGGTGCGGATATCATTATAACCATCGTAGGCTTTCCAAAAGATGTTGAAGAAGTATACCTTGCCGAGGATGGAATCTTAGCCAATGCGCAATCAGGTTGTTTGTTAATCGATATGACCACCTCCAGTCCGGCTTTGGCAAAAAAGATAGCCGACGCAGCCAAAGAAAAAGGTATCGGTTCACTTGACGCCCCGGTATCCGGCGGAGACTTGGGGGCGAAGGAAGCTAGACTTTCCATCATGGTCGGCGGGTCGCAGGATAATTTCAATCGTGCGTTACCGATATTCGAGATCATAGGTAAAAATATCCAACTTCAGGGCGAAGCAGGTGCAGGTCAGTTCACCAAAATGTGTAACCAGATTGCCATAGCGGCAGGGATGGTCGGAATTACTGAAGCCATGGCCTACGCCAAGCAATCAGGATTGGATCCATTTCAAGTACTCAAAAGCATTGAAACAGGAGCCGCCGGAAGTTGGTCCTTAAGTAACCTTTCACCGAGAGCTCTTAAGGGCGATTTCGCACCTGGGTTTTATGTTAAACATTTCATTAAAGACATGCGAATCGCGATCGAATCCGCGGACGAAATGGGTCTCGAATTGCCAGGTTTAAAATTGGCCAAAACTCTATACGACAAACTGGCTGCCCAAGGTGGAGAGAACGATGGTACACAGTCGCTTTTGAAGATCTACGATCCGGAAGCATAGCTAGCACTTATTAAAACTGTTGTTGGCAGGAATCATCGTCAATCCTCTTGAGTTTCTTAAGCATAACAAAATAGGTGGCGGGTAAGATTACCGTTGATGGCCCTGATCGACTTAAATCACCTCGTTAAAAGCTGAAGGTTTTAGATAGAAAAATTGTTGTTCGTTGGGAAGGCGAATCAACGCGACGCGACGGTCGGGATAGATGGTGACAGGAATGTTGTCGCCATTTTTCCGATACAGATTGCAGGCTCTTGACAATCTGAAGATTTTCGAATTCATCGATCTCCTCAGGGGTAGAACCAAAGCCACATCGAGTAAGTGCAATAATACTTAACTTCGGTAGGCTCGTTGTGTGAGTGCGATACTCTTCTATATTTGGGGTACCAGAAGCACCCGCTGCCTGCTTCGCTGCTAATGTGCCAGCATCCTCATACGACTTCTGGCTGTTTCGCATCGGTGTAAGATTCGATGTCGCCTCACCGGAAGTTCCAGTAACTACAGTGGCAGATGCCTTAGAGGCTAGATTTACAAAATCCCTTCGTGAAAGGGTAGATGATTCTTGTATGGTGGAAGTATTCATATCGCGGTTAACTCTGTAATCGAATCAAAGCGTTCATTTCTGAAACCCGAATTTTCCGTAAATTTGGGATTTATTTGACTCGATTTTTACAAGAACCCTCGATTTTGTATCTTTTCTGTGCTTCCCAGGGGTCAGATACAAAAAAGCGGACCCCGTTTCCAGGGTCCGCTTTTTTAAAATTGTGAATGGGTTACCGTTGTTCGCCCATATGCAGAAGCGGCATCGGATTGGGGCTACTTCCATCCAAAAAGTATATTTTGGCCGCGGGATCCTCAGCGATTTTCTTTAGGGCCTCCAATGATTGCAGCTGAATATAAGCCTGATTATCGGCGATAGCAACATTGAGTTTCCCAATTTCATAGGCACGCGCATCAGCGAGTACCTTCACTTTTTCAGCTTCTTGTTCAGCAGCTTGGCGTTCTGCGATAGCTTGTTCGACTTTCTCCTGCATCTCTGTCTTAAATCTTTCGAGTTCGGCTTTCTGCTTCTCGACTTCCTGCTCCCGCTCCTTTTTACCCTCAATGGCTTTCATAATAAATGGAGGAAGCGTGATACTTCTAATAAGAACTTCATCAATAATGAGGCCTTTTTTATCCAAGCTATCTTTAAGATCGTCCAGCAATTGTACTTGGAGCCGATTTTGCGTTTCTTCCAAAAAGAAATCTTCAGCTCGGGCGATAGTTTTTCCGGCTTCCCTTAAGGTAGAACGCAGTGATGGGATCAACTGTGTGCTGATAAGTCGGTTCTTATCACCAAATAACTTCAAAGTTTCGGGTGCCTCAGACGCATTAATCCGAAACTTAACACTCACATCCATTTGAGTCTGCAATTGATCCTGAGAGGGAACACTCGCCGTTTCTGTGATGGTATCTGCACGGGTATCAAAATCATACCACTGGTACAAAGGATTAACCGGGATGTGAAGGCCTTCCTCAAACGGAAGAGGCATCACCTTACCAAACAATGTCGCCACAGCAACATGTCCTGCTGGGACAGTTTTGAGGAATCGAGATCCAAAAAGAAGGACGACAACTACTATTATACCGAATACGATAATTGAAAAGAGACCTTTATTATTCATAAATTTTATGGGTTAAACAAATCAGAGTAGGTAATGCCAATAGATACGCAATATTTTACCCTTAGAAAAGTGAACAGGCGGATGCGTGGATTATTTAAAGCAAATTGGAAATAAAAAGAGCCATTTTTCCACTATGGGTAATCTTAAAATGACTCGGGTACCTTCGCCTGGTTGACTAGTAATTGAAAGGGTACCTCCATAATTAAGGCACAATCGTTGAACTATGGACAGACCGAGGCCCAAGCCTTGCTGCTCCTGTTCGTCTCGATTTAACTGAACAAATGGCCCCAGGGTTGAAATTTGCTCCTTACGCATGCCATGGCCCCGATCCTCAATTGAAATGATGTAAGAACCCTCATCAATAACTGTGTTCAAATTTATCCGCGTGTTACTCTTGGAAAATTTTAACGCGTTATCCAGCAACTGAAATAACATAAAAGAAAAATCTTCATCTGAAACGGCCACCGTAACAGGTAACAGAAATAAATTAACGTCTCCCTTCCTTCGTGAATAACGACTGTAAAGTCTTTCGAGGAGAGGTTCTAATAATTTTGATTCAATTGTAACTCGGGCACTTGTTTGCTTCTCGGACAATTGTGCCTGGTTAAGATCAACTTGTAGTTCAAGGTAACGCACATAATTAATCACCGTCTGAAGCATCCGTTCGCCAGACTGTAGAATGAGCGCGCTAAAGTCTCGAACCTCGGAAGGGTTCAATATCAAGGCATTCTCTTTCATCATCGCCGCAAATCCGAGAATACCGTTCAGTGGCGTCTTAAATTCATGCGGCACTTTCCCGATAAGATTTGTTCGCACCTGATTTAGGTATTCCTTCATGATCCTGAATTTCTCAAGACGGGAACGAATCCGCTTAACTAGTAAAGCTGGGTCAAAGGGTTTGGGAACGTAATCGTCGGCTCCAAGATTTAAACCTCTTTCCGTATCACCTTTTTCTATTCGAGCCGTTAAAAAAATAAAAGGCGTCAGCACCATCTGATCATTTTTTCGAAGTATTTCCAGCACCTCGAATCCATCCTTCTTGGGCATCATAACATCGCAGAGAATCAAATCGGGCGTTTCCTCCTCTGCAAGTTTTACACCGGCTTCTCCGTCGGCAGCTTCGATGACCTCAAAATTCTCAATCCTCAATAAATCAACTAAAGGAATCCGGACAGATGTATCATCTTCAATGACCAGGATTTTAGACATCCCAAGAAGAGGTGATTGGGTGGTTTATTATGAAATTGGCAGGCAAACCACAAAGGTTGATCCAAAGCCATCTGTGCTTTCGTAACTGATTATGCCACCGTGGGCTTCGACCGCACGCTTGGCAATATTCAAACCTAGACCCGTTCCTGAAACACCCAGAACATTGGAACCACGCTGAAAGGATTCAAAAGATTTCCATGATCCGCTTCTGGAATCCCGATTCCATTATCCACGACACTGATTTCAAGACCCTCATTCAAATTACAAACAGAAAGGACGACCTTCGAATCTTCGGACGAATATTTAAGTGCATTCGAAAGGAGGTTATACAAAATGTGGCGGAGTAAATTCCCGTCCAGAAGTAGATTATTTTCGAGAGAATCCTCGTAGTCCAGTTGAATACGCATCGAATCCCGCGAAGCTTCCAACAGCTCAACAGTATTTTCACAAAATAAGCGAAAATCCATAGGCTTTGGTTGGAAAGAAAGCTTATGCTGATCGGACTGGGTAACCAAGGTAACCCCATCGATTAATTCTTTTATTCGAGCAACCGAAGACTTGATATTTTTAAAATGAACTTTTTTCGTTCCTCCGACAATTTCCCTTCACCTTGCATAAGCACCTCTGTCGATGCGGAAATGGCCGTCATAGGAGTTCGAATCTCATGAGATAAAATTGAAAAGAACCGTTTGTCAGAGCCAATGATTTCCTGTGATCGCCTAGGAATAACACCATCACCGCTATCATTTGGTCGGCCTTTGCTATCTTCAATGGAATGCTCGGAAGGCTTTGTGTTTCGAACCAAGGCAAACAAACCAATCGAAAACAGAACATAAACCACAACGAGGAAGCCTAATAAAAGGAATAGTTCTTGGGGGAGTTTCCAAAAGAGAATTCCAAAAAGGAAAACTCCAAAGCCGAGGGTGAAAACAAACACCTTTGTTTCCAAAGCTACTTTATTAAACAACCCCACCTTGCTTTTGAGAGAACTTTCGGCCGGTTTCACTTTCGATTTGTTTTCGCTCGATTAACAAGTGCAAGGGGCAACTCGAATCAGCGGAATCGCTCAACGAATCCCGCCTTGCGTTGTACTTTGGTCAAAATTTTATAAGCCTTCTTTTGAGCGACTTCGGCCCCGGCCTTAAGCACATTGTCCAGATACGTTTTATCTTCAACCACCTCTTTGAAGCGTTCACGAATCGGACGCAATCCTTCGACGATCACCTCTCCAACCGCTTTTTTAAAATCACCATATCCTTTCCCGACGAACTCCTCTTCATGTTCTTCGACTGATTTGCCAGAGAAACCACTCATGATTGAAAGCAAGTTGGTGATCCCAGCTTTTTCTGGACCGGATTTTACTTCCGAACCCGAGTCAGTGACTGAGCGGGCAATCTTTTTACGAATCTGATCAGGGTCATCCGTAAGTAATATATAGGCACCTTGATTGTCGTCAGACTTGGACATCTTTCGAGTTGGATCTTGCAGAGACAATACTCGAGCACCTGTCGTCGCTATTTGAGGTTCCGGAATTTTAAAAGTCTCAGAATAGGTATGATTGAAACGTTCGGCAACATTCCGCGCCAACTCCAAATGTTGCTTCTGATCTTCGCCTACCGGTACAAGATCCGCATTATATAACAGAATATCAGCTGCCATTAACACCGGGTAAAATAACAGACCAGAATTGATGGGTGCTCCTTTAGCCGTTTTATCTTTGAATTGGGTCATGCGCTGCAGTTCGCCAAGAGGTGTCAGGCAACCAAGTACCCAAGCAAGATCAGCGTGGCCCACCACGTGTGACTGAATAAAAAGGGTACATTTCTCGGGATCCAATCCACAAGCAATATATTGTGCGACCAACGACCGCGTACGCTGTCTCAATTCAGCGGGAACATAGGGAACAGTAATCGCGTGCATATCCACCAAAGGAAACAGGCAATCGTGATCATCCAAAAGAGATCCCCATTGTTTGATAGCGCCCAGGTAATTTCCTATAGTAAGAATACCAGTAGGTTGGGCAGCAGTTAAAACTGTTTTTCGATCTGAATCACTCATAGAAGTAAAAGCGCATCAGATAGGCAGAGTTTTATTTTCTGTTCAACCATTAAGCTCTCGAGGATATAGTAACCTGTAGCTAGGTTGCGGTTTCGGTGAATCGCTGTTCTCGAATAACAGTCACCTTAATCGTGCTGGGATATTGGAGTTCCTCCTCAATACGATTTCTAATTTTCAGGGCGATCACTCGGGCGTCTTTTTCTTGGACTTTTTCTGGCTCGACCATAACACGGATCTCACGTCCTGCTTGGATAGCAAACACCTCAGAAACACCTCCGATATCCTTGGCAATAGTCTCCAATCGGACGAGGCGTTTTGCATAAGCATCCAGCGATTCTACACGAGCTCCAGGACGAGTTGCCGATACCGTATCAGCAATCATAAGAAGTGGAGCATAAAGGCTGGTCGGGTCCACCTCCTTGTGATGGGCCTCTACGGCATTCGCAACTGCCTCGTTCTCACCGTAGTTACGAAGTATTTTAGCCGCCATCATAGCATGACTTCCTTCGTATTCGTGTTCCACGGCCTTTCCAATATCGTGCAAAAGACCAGCTCTTTTGGCTAAGCTGGGGTCCAACCCCAACTCGGAAGCCAACATCGAACATATGTAAGCGCATTCTATCGAGTGGTCCAAAGTGTTTTGATTAAATGAATAGCGGTATTTAAGTTTACCAAGAAGGCTGAGGACTTCATTAGGGATACCGGTAAGGTTTAATTTCTGTACGGCCTGTTCACCATATTGAAAAACCAAATTATCAATCTCCTTTTGCCCATTCTGGATAGACTCTTCGATACTGGCCGGATGTATCCGACCGTCTTTTACCAATATCTCAAGGGCAACACGGGCCGCTTCACGTCGAACGGGATCGAAACAAGAAATGAGGACACTACCAGGAACTTCATCGATCATCAGAGTTACACCCGTAAGTGCTTCGAATGCTTTTATATTACGACCTTCCTTACCAATAATACGGCCCTTCATCTCATCGTTCGGAAGAACAACGGTTGAAGCGGCATTGCTGGAATCCGGCGTACTGGCAATTCGCTGCATCGTGGTAAGAATGATGCGTTGAGCTTCACGCTTAACCTCCTGATCGGACTTGGATAACAAACGCTGACGCATTGCCCGAAGTTCATCCTCACACTCTTGGTGCACTTCCTCTTCCAGCCGCTTTCGAATAGCTTCAGGATTAAGCTGAGCAACTTCCTCAAGTTTCGCACGATACTCAGCAGACGTCTCCTCGATAGATTTCTCCCGATTACCAAGGTCCTCATCGCGCGCAGTGAGCTGCTCCAAACGACCCTCGAGATCGTGAGCAGTTTCATTAGCAGCTGTTTCTTTCACAGCCAAGTCACGTTCTCGTTCGGTCAACTCCGAACGTAGACGTTGTATATCCTGCGCCAGATCCTGACGTTCTTGTTTAATTTCCAGAGCAGCCTCAGCGATTTGCTGTTTGCGGTCAACAGAAGCTTCTTTACGCGCGAGTTCAACAATGTTGGCTGCTTCTAACCGTGCGTTCGATCGATATCGAACGGTAAGTATCCACACTGCCAAGATTCCTATCGCGACTCCCAGTAGACCAAAGAGTAGCGTGTTCGGGTCCATAATTCATTTTCAAGTTCAATTCCAAAAATATTATACTACCAGTGTCATCAACGATTTAGGTCAATTTAAAACTTCTATTTTAGGATTCCAAAACACTATGTAATACTGGTAAAAACACTTAATAATCTGAGTTTCACGGTCAGGTTACCTTAATTCACCCTTTCAGTTGAGAAACCTACTCGGTTTCGTCAACCGAAGGGGACCAGCGCCCATCCTTTTGATATCCGATTTAATCCAGTCTATTTTCAATCCGAGCAGCCGTGCAAGATCCAGATCAAACACGGGCCTCAATCGTGAAGATCACCCGCGCTGGGATTGGATAAGCCCGATCTGTATTTTTCTATTGGTGATTGGTGGCGTGTTTTTTATCTATAGTGCACAATTGAATTCCTCCCCCCCCCTCTCGCAGTGGAAAACGCAGATTGTATGGATCTTCCTTGGAATCTTCGTTTATTTAGTCGTCTCTTTCATCGATTACGACATCTTCATGAAATACAGCCACTGGTTGTACGCACTCACAATTGTACTACTATTAGTTGTCCTTGTATTCGGAGTTAAGATAGATGGAGCTAAACGCTGGATCGATTTTGTGTACTTCAAACTACAGCCTTCCGAGATCGCCAAAATCTCGGTAATGGTTAGTGTTTCGGGTATTCTGGCGAGGTCCAAAATTGGCAAAATAAAGGAATCCTTGACCGCTCTGGCAAAAGTTGCCTTGGTTGTCTTTTTCCCAATGGCGTTGATTCTTTATCAACCTGATTTGGGAACTTCTTTGGTTCTTATCCCCATGGTACTCGGTCTCTTATACATTTCCAATTTATCGATGCAGTTTTTCACGACTGTGTTTCTGGCATGTGTAATGATAGTTGGAATCGTCATGTGGGATGTTTACCGCTACTATAGTTTTTTAGAATCTAATGATTACACCCCGACTAGCAATCCAGGTGCCTACAAAGAAAATTCTTACCTCCCCTACTTGAAGGACTACCAGCGTAACCGCATCTTGACTTTTTTGATGCCAGACAAGGTGGACCCAAGAGGTAGCGGATGGAATCTGAACCAGTCGCTTATTTCGGTTGGTTCAGGTGGCCTGACAGGCAAAGGATGGACCGAGGGCACTCAGGCGAAATTGGGTTATTTACCGCGCTCCGTAGCGCACAATGATTTTATCTTCTCCGTTGTTGCGGAGGAGAAAGGGTTTTTAGGCAGTATTACTGTTCTCAGCCTCTCAGGTATCCTATTATTGAATGGTGTCAGAATAGCCAGTAAAGCGAGAGACCGTTTTGGTATGCTTCTTGCCGTTGGTGTGACAATGATTTTTACCATTCATACCTTTATTAATATTGGAATGACCATAGGACTGATGCCGATCACAGGATTATCCCTGCCCTTCTTAAGTTATGGAGGCTCCTTCCTCCTGAGCTGCTGCATACTGCAAGGCATTGTCCAATCTGTATACCGTCACAGAAAATCTTTCTAGACCGATGAATATTTATACAATAGATGACGATATAATACTTTGCTCAGCACAGCCAGGAATGAATAGAGCCTCATTCGACAGGCACCATAAATATCATGAGCGAAAATACATCGAAAGATCATCAAAACATTTCGGAATCCGAATTAGACGACAAACTGAGGGAACCCCCGGTAGAACCTGAAACGAAACCTCTCCCTTCTAAGGAAATTAAGCAACAGGCAGGTAAGCGGGCTAAAAAATCCCGTCCTCTTCTTAAACGCGTCATGAACGCAATTAAGAAAGAAAACCCTACCTTCCGAGAAGTCATTATTAATTCCGAACCCTTGGAGACACGGGTTGCAGTACTTGAAGACGGAGTAATAGAACGCTTCGAAGTAGAGCGAGTGGGTGAAGACAGACTGGTAGGAAGTGTTTTCAAAGGGGAAATCCAGAATCTCGAGCCCGGGCTGAAAGCGGCGTTCGTCGACATCGGACAACCCAAAAATGCATTTCTTCACTACTGGGATATTATTCCAGCAGCGAACGATTCGAGTATCGAGGTGGTTCGCCGTAATACGAAGGAGCCGAATAAGAAAAAGAAGAAAATCGATCTCCGAGACATCCCAAGTCTTTACCCAATTGGTACCGACATCGTTGTCCAAATAACGAAGGGACAGATCGGATCTAAAGGTCCGAGAATAACTACCAATATCGCCCTACCTGGCCGCTATCTGGTGCTCATGCCTTTCAACGATCAATGTGGTATTTCCCGCAAAATCGAAGACAACAAGGAACGGGCTCGTTTACGAAAGGTGATCAAGGACCTGACCATTCCGGATGGGATGGGCATCATCATACGCACCGCAGGTGAAGGGAAAAAACTTCGTTTTTTCATTCGTGATCTCCACATTCTGTTGAAGACATGGAACACCATGGAGAGTCAGATCGATTCTGAAAAAGGAGCGGCCTGTCTCTACCGTGAGCCGGACATCATTGGTCGCACCGTACGTGATTTCCTAACCGAAGAGGTTGATCGGGTCTTGATAGACAACGAAAAGGATTGGAAGGATATGCGAGCTACCATTGCGCAGATCTCCAAACGATCCATGAACAAAATACATTTGTTCAAAGATTCGATTCCGATTTACGAACGCTTTAATATTGAGCGCCAAATAGAACAGACTTTTCAGCGCCGCGTTCCCCTTCCATCTGGAGGAGAAATCGTAATCGAAGAAACCGAGGCACTCGTGGCAGTCGATGTAAACACAGGCTCCCATCGGAACAAGGACGGCAAAGACAAGAATTACATCGTTCAGGTCAATCTGGAATCCGCATCTGAAGTGGCCCGCCAGATTAGACTTCGAAATATCGGCGGGCTTATCATCATCGACTTTATCGATATGAAAAGCCGACGAGATCGGCAGGCAGTTTTTAACCGGATGCGCCGGGCAATGGAGGATGATAAGGCGAAAAACCATATCCTACCAATTTCCCAACTTGGCATCATGCAAATGACACGCCAGCGGCAAGAGGTAAGTATTGGCACCGGGCTATACACCGGTTGCCCATACTGTAATGGACGAGGCATCGTAAAATCACCTCGAAGCATCAGTGTAGAAATCCAACGTCAAATCACCTCCGTCTTACGACGTTTCAAGCCAAAGGCTTCTGAAAACGGTCAAGAAGACACAGGGCTCACCATTCGCGTGATGCTCAATCCAACTGTTTTGGAACGACTCCGGAGTGAAGATGAATCGTTGTTGGTAGATATCGAACGTCTCTACGACGTGAAACTATCATTCCGTGCTGATGTATCCTACCATATGGAAAACTTCAGATTGATTAATGCTATTACTAATCAAGAATTTCGTTAAAGCATTCTCATATTTCTCAAAAAAAGGCTTCTAATTTTTAGAGGCCTTTTTTTTGGATGCAGGGAAATATTCTTCCAGCAATGATTGGAGAACTGGTTTGATAATCTTTGCCAAATCTTCATTCGCGTATCCAACCCAAGAAACAGGTGTAACTGTATCGATCGGCGCGTCCACTACACCGCCCCACGGAGACTCATACATACATCCCGCTTCAGATAACAAAAGTCCTGCTCCGACATCGTAAGGATGGCAGGTGAGCGATTCAGGAACGCCTATTGATCTTAATGCCTCCGGTCTGATATCTCCAAAAAAACGATAGTGTCCGACAATTAACTCGTACATCTGTCCGCCAGTACTTATGTACTGATCATCAAAAATAACAGGAGACTTTGATTCACCATAGTAGCCAAGACGTTTCCACAAATCCGTTTCAAAACGGGCCATCAACGCTTTAGCCTCTGGAAAAAACTTAACAAATCCAGCCACGCCGTGCTCTAAGGTTTTTGCCGAAGATGGGTTTATTGAAAAAGTAGTTTGTTCTCCACTGTCCAAGTTCAGTCGCAAGGGAATTAACCCAGCTCTACCACATCCCTTCCAACCACTAATCTGATCCGATATTCGTTGTTTGGAGATAGGAAGCTCCGTAATCATCGCCACCTCAATGTCACCAACACGATTGTTCCCAAATTTCTGATGTGCAACTCCGGCAATCACCCAAGCAGATCGTTTGTCATACATGAGCTCGCGAGTACCATCGATCGGATCGATAACAACTTTAAACAAAGTATCTTCCAGGCAATGACCTTTGGGAAACAACACGGGCGCGTGATCCTCAAGACCTTCGACCACAAGCTCGATCGGCAGGTCGTCAGGCCAGTTATTTGAGAACCACTCTAGAAGAGACTCTTCACTGAACTTATCGATCAAATAAATGGTATCAGACTCAGAAACTCCACTCACTGAAGCGAGTTGTTCAGAATCAACGGTGGATCGCATGAAAATAACATGGTCCCGAACAGTCGCACCAAGTTGGCAAAGTAATTTTCGGATACGCTCTTTTTCGAATTCAGTCATTGAATTATGCAACTTTTTTTAAGCAGTTGTACAGCTATGAAATCAATCGCCAAAGATTCATCATGTACCGATTCAAAGTCAATTTGGGTGGATCGTGGTATTGGTTGCTTCGTCCTGTTTATCGGGAAAATCGAGTGTATAGTGAAGCCCGCGACTCTCCTGTCTTTGCAATGCACATTGCACAATCAATTGACTAACCTGGATGAGGTTTCTTAGTTCAAGCAATGGCGGCTCCACATTGAAGTTCCAATAATATTCATTGATTTCCGCAGATAGGTTCTCGATTCGTTTTTGAGCTCGCCGCAAGCGTTTGGTTGAACGGACGATTCCTACATAATCCCACATCGCCTTGCGCAGTTCTTCCCAATTATGCGTAATCACCACACGTTCATCCGGATCGCTCATTTCACCATCGACCCAATCAGGCAATTCCTGAAAACCTGATGAGGAGTTTCGGAGATATTGGTCGACAGCAGCGGCTCCGTTATTCGCCATTACTAACGCTTCCAGCAATGAATTACTCGCTAAACGATTGGCGCCATGTAAGCCGGTACAAGCAACTTCTCCACAAGCGTATAACCCAGGTAATGCGGTTTCTGCATTTAAGTTGGTGACCACGCCCCCACATATATAATGTGCTGCGGGGACTATGGGTATCCAATCTTTGGATATGTCGATCCCTTGCTCTAAACAAGCCGTATAGATTGAGGGAAATCTTTCTTTGAGGTAGGATTCTTCGCGGTGAGTTATATCGAGCCACAGATGAATTGATCCACTCTGCTTCATTTCAGCATCAATCGCTCGGGCGACTATGTCACGAGGAGCAAGTTCGGCTCGCTCATCGTAATCATCCATAAAACGCTCTCCAGATAAATTGCGCAATATAGCACCTTCTCCGCGAACCGCTTCACTGATAAGAAAACGCTTAGGGGAATCCGAGTAGAGTGTAGTCGGATGAAACTGGATAAACTCCATGTTCGCAACAGGAACACCTGCGCGGGATGCCATCGCAATACCATCACCCGTCGCAATCGATGGATTACTCGTGAATGGATAAACATGGCCGGCTCCACCAGAAGCTAGTAATACAGCCTTTGCGGCGATTGTTCGAACATCTCCTGTTAATACATCCAAAACATAAACGCCTACCACTCTATCATCGGACGCTTCATTTCCAGCTGAATGTTGCTCCAATTTTTTAAGCGTTATTAAGTCAATAGCGAACGCGTGTTCGAAAGTACTGATAAGAGGGTGATTCTCAACGGCAGAAAGTAAGGCTGTTTCAATCGCCTTTCCGGTCATATCAGCGACATGGAGAATTCGCCTTTCCGAATGTCCGCCTTCTTTTCCAAGCGAAAATGAACCTTCAGCGTGCCGAGAGAACTCAAGCCCAAGATTGGTAAGTTCCTGAACGCGTTGAGGGCCCTCCTTTATAATTTGGCGAACCACCTTTTCATCACACAATCCATCACCGGCGATAAGAGTATCCTGGACATGAAGATCCACGTCATCGGTAGCTGAAGTAACGACCGCGATACCACCCTGAGCATAATTAGTATTCGATTCCGCCCGTTGTTTCTTGGTGATAATGGCCACCTTGTGCCCGAGTGCCGCAGACTTGTAAGCGAAGCTCAAGCCAGCGATACCGCTACCAATCACGAGAATTTCAAATCTTTCAGCCATAGAATGGAAAGGTAAGTGGATTAAAACAAGGGATACTTTAACCGCTTAATCAAAGCAGGATGTTGTCGAGCAATCGTACCTCATCCAACCAAACGGCCGTCAAAATGAGGGTTTTTCCAGAAACAACTTCGCGTGCAGGTGCCATGGAATCGATATCAACAATCGCGACATAAATAATGCGAATTCGGCGGCGCCTACTCAAGATGTGAATGACTTCAGCAGAGATGCGATCGGGATTTCGAATACCGTTGTCCACCATGTCCTTCCCGGCTTTTAACGCCTGATAAACTCCTGCAGCTTCGAGCGCTTGTTGAGTTGAAAACCATTCGTTCCTGGAATCAATAGCCAATCCAGTTTCTTCACGAACCGTTGGGTAAACTTCTATACGGGCTTCAAAATGCAGATCTCGAATCATTCGACGTACGGCAGCGATCTTTTGAGCATCTTTCTGACCAAAAAATATCACGTCGGGCTGAAATAGATTCAAGTATTTGGAAAACAAAGTAAGAGAACCGGTGAAATAATGAGGTCTAGATTGACCGCATAAATTATCAGAGATTTGGTTCTCGTTTATGTAGGTGGAATAATCGCCTGGAAAAAACTCCTTGGAATCCGGGCAAAAAACCCAATCGACACCTAATTCTTTGCAGAGCTCAAGGTCCTGCTGTTTTCTGCGTGGGTAACGCTCGTATTTTTCCTGAAGGCTAAACTCTTTGGGATTAACGAATATGCTCAGAAGCAGGACATCCACCTCCGCGCGGGCCAATTGAATCAGCCGTTTATGACCTTCATTCAATGCTCCACCTGTTGATATAAAACCAAGTGTTTTCTCAGCAGGCCGAATCCGGTCTTTAATGGTAGTATACTCAGTAAGTGAAGAAAAGGTTTCCATCGAAAATGCGGTTTATAATAAAATCATTTCACCTTAAATTGCAGCAATAATCTAACTTCAGTAATTGGCTTAAACTTCGTTTACTTCCACAATTCCTCAACGACATCATCGAGATCATTGGCGATTATCTGGCTTACGGTGGATAGACCAACTGAGAGGCCTTGTGCTAGGTTTGAATAGTTTCCTTTGTCCCATTTCAGGTCATTGCCTCCAAAGAAGCCTTGCTTGTAAATAGTTCCGTCGCGAGTCGATTGAACCGTCCATGAGACTTCTAACAGAAGGCGAGAGTCGGGGAACTCCTGCCCTTCAAATGATTGGAAACTTAGGTGAACAACAATGTCAGGATCGGAATGATCAGGCCAAGGAAGCGCATGGACACTCAACAATTTCGAGGACTGTCTCTCAATATTTTGAGTCAGGATACGTTGCAAACTTACAGAAGGCCTTTCAGCCCACAAATTTCTTGCTGTGTAACGTAGTTCATTTTCTCCAGTCCTTACGGCAATTTCTTTACGATCCAAATAATCAGGGACTTCAACCTGATCGAATCCAACCTCAATGACGTTTTCGTCGGGATTGATTTCGTCGTCCATCGGATCGATAGCCTTTAAAGTATAATAGTGGGTAGGTTGTACTTCGCCATCTCCACCAATACCAATGCAACCAACACCGAACAAAAGCATGGAAAAGATAAAAAAAATGAAAGAAATTCTCATGGTCGGGATTGAATGTTAATCAGGTGATGATTGCCGGCCACTGATCAAGGAGCTCGGATTACGTTCGAGATAATCAGTCAGGCTTCGCAATGACTCCGCAGCTTCAGTTAAGCTGCCCAATGCATCATCCAAATTTGTTCTAACACTCGATTGAGGACGCACCATTACATGCAAAGAGGTGGTAGTAACTTCCAAACTCTCCAGCGTTTTAGTAAACTGTTGCAACGCGATTTGCAAAACCTCAGCCGTTGGATCGACTGCGGATCGGATTTCCGTGGCCAAGCTTTTATATTCACCGAGGGTTAGTTCCATTTTCTCGAACAGCTTGGGGAATTGCGGAGACTCAGCCAAAGCAGTAAATGAATTAGCGGTGCCTTGGAGGCTCTGAGAGAGCCCAACGAGATCGGCGTTCTGAATTTCCGTATTTAGGTTTTCAAGCAAATCAATCAATCTCAATGAAATGCCTTCGAAATCCACCGAATTAAAGCGCTTGATAAAATCTGATATATTATCGGAGATCTCTGCCAAAGTACCTTTGAAGGTCGGAATCTCGTAAAGCTCAGAAAACTGGCTGTAATACTCTGCCGGATACTCATCGGGATTTACAATGTCCAACTCGACATACATGAGGCCCGTTATAAAACTGGCAGTCGCCAATCGAGCTCGAAGCCCATCGTCAATATAGTTTCGAGGTTCGTCAGGCTTGGATAAATCAATCAATGAACCCATCGATTCATCAAAATTCCGTTTGTCAACTTCGTAAATTACTGGAATTCGACTAGAAACGCCCTGTCCATCTGTTTCGCCTAAAAAAATCTTAAGCTCGGTAACTTGCCCAATTTTTACGCCACGAAACTTCACTGCAGCCCCTATCTCGAGACCGCTCACTGTTTCATCGAAATAAGTGACAAATTTATAACTTTCTCGTGAGAATGCAGACCTCCCTAAAAAGATTAATGCAACCACTCCAAAGGCGAGGGCACCAAGGACAAAAATCCCAACAACTGTGGCGTTTGGTTTTACACTCATAAATGTTGGAAATGGGAGTTATAGAACCATAACAAAAAGTGCAACCCTGGTTCTGAAAGATCTAAATACGGGAAGTTCATGACTCGCGAGAAAAACGACCTCCTTTTCGACCTAGGAATTCGGTCACCCTGTCATCTGTAGAATTATTAATCAGGTCGTGTGGGTTACCTTTCGCTATCATTGACTTGGTTTGAGGACTCAACATTACCGCCTGGTCGGCGATCGCAAAAATACTATCGAGTTCGTGAGTTACCACAACGACCGTCGTATTAAAAAGATCCCGCAAACTTAAGATCAGGTCGTCAAGGCGTTTTGAGCTAATCGGATCCAACCCAGAAGAGGGTTCATCGAAAAATAAGATCTCTGGATCCAATGCCATGGCCCTGGCGAGTCCGGCGCGTTTGCGCATTCCACCACTCAATTCATTAGGGTAAAACTGCTGAAACCCTTTCAGACCCATCTGGCTAAGCTTCATGTCCACAACCTCCTTAATGTGACCGCGCTTTAAGTTGGTGTATTCTTCCAAAGGAAATGCAACATTCTCTTCCAAGGTCATTGAACTCCACAAAGCACCTCCCTGATAAAGCACTCCGAATTTGCGTAACAACATTTCACGTTCTTGATCAGAGCCAGTTGCAAAATCCAATCCATCGTACAAAACTTGTCCTCGTACGGGTTCATAAAGTCCGACCATATGCTTGAGTAAGGTACTTTTTCCACAACCTGACCGCCCCATAATCACCAATATTTCAGCTCGGTTTACTTCAAAAGAAATATCATGCAGGACTTGGTAATCGCCGTAAGCGCATTCCAAATCTTTTACCTCTATATGTGGAATCTCAGACACGCTTTTTAAATCTCATAAATACTGTACAAAACCGCGAAAATAGAATTGGAAATAATGATCAATAACAAGGAAGTTACTACGGCAGATGTTGTAGCACGTCCAACTCCCGTAGAGCTACTTTCACAATTCATTCCGCGCAAACATCCGGAATAGGCGATGATCATTCCAAATACGCTCGACTTAATCAGCCCAGAACAAATATCCATCAAGCTGATATTAAGAAAGGTCTCTTGAATATAAGTTTCTACGGGCATGTTCAAAGTAAGCTTAGCTACCATCATACCTCCTATTACTCCTAGGGAATTGGCATAAATTACCATTAAAGGTGTCATAATAGACAGTCCAATCACTCGAGGTAGCACCAGATAGTCAATCGGAGAGACGGCAAAAGTACGAAGAGCATCGATCTCCTCAGCAACCTTCATTGAGCCAATGGTTGAAGCAAAGGCGGCTCCCGTTCGGCCAGCCAAAACGATGCCAGTCATAATCGGTCCCATCTCACGAACCATCGCCAACCCAACAAAAGCAGGAGTAAAATATTCTGATCCATAGTCCTTTAACAGATCAGCGGCCTGAAACGCCAAAGTGACACCAATCAGAAAACTAATAAGTCCGACGATAGGTAACGCCATGGGGCCGGTGTCCTGCATAGAACGAAAACAATCCACCCATCGCATCCTCGAGGCTCCGGTAAACAACCGAAAAAACGATACAATAATTTCACCCAAAAAATCTGAAAATTCGCGTAAATCACACCAATGACTGATCGTATAATTTCCCACTTCTTCAGCAAAATAGGGTTGCCCTTTGGGCTCTACAATTTCGACGCGAGAGTCGACAGCACTCTGAGTCTGCAACATCAAACGGCCCAAGCCGTGCGGTAAACAGTCACAATTAAATTCCATCTTGCGACCATCGGACCACTCCTTTGCCTGGTTTAAGAATACCAGGAGTGATGAATCCCAATCCTCAAGGTTTTTTGTTTCCAACATCAGTCCAGAAACATCGGGGCGAATATCTCCTCTTTCGATAAACTCATTAAAAGATGGTGCCGCTTTATCCAAAACCCATTTGCCCATCAACCGTATGACAAGTATGTCACCAGTCTCCTTCAGCTCAACCTGACTGGCATAAGGATATTTCGACATAAAGATGTAGAGGATAAGATAGGAACCAACAAGCTATTCAATTGATTTAAGGCTCACATTAGGCAAACACTTCTGCCTTATAATGCAAAGCCTATTATTCGACTTGGACGGTACTTTATTGGACCACTTTACTTGCTTGGCACGTTGCTACGAACACGTGCTGTCAGAACTAGATCAACCCATCCCGAGCAGGGACCGGATCAAACGGGCTGTGGGCGGTTCGGTTGAGTTGACCATGGCCAATTTCGTGCCAGATGACTTGCACAAGGAAGCCTGTGTTCGGTGGAAAATTCAACTTAAGGAGATCCTTACCGAAGATGCCTTCCTTCTGCCCGGTGGCCTACCTCTCATTCAGGCGCTAAAATCTCAAGGTAAACAACTGGCAGTATTTACTAACAAGGTTGGCGAACATTCCCGCACCCTTTGCGACCACCTGGAAATCTCCCAATACATGGATGCTATAGTCGGTGCCGACGACACTCCTTACCGCAAACCGCAAAAGGAATTCTCTGAATACTTACTTGCGCTTCTTGAAGCAGACCCGGCGACCACGGCGCTTATCGGCGATAGTCCTTACGATATCCAAGCTGCTCATTCGGTCGGTATTCCCGCCTACTGTGTTACTACCGGTACTCATAACCATGAGGAATTAAAGGAAGCAAACGCGGACGCCGTGTTTCCTCATCTTCCAGCACTTGGTAAAGCACTCTTTGATCTCGATCTTCTTCCCGAGATTGCCTGACCTCATGCTCCTTTGGTAAAACAAAGGCCCCAACTAGTCGACATTCAGCTAACCCGGATCGATCCGGGCTAAACGGCCCTCGCAAGTGCTTTGTCCACCTCGCGCAATCCGGTTCTTGCCTCTACCAAGCTGACGCCCTGCACGGTAATCGCGCTTTCGGTTTTATCCCACTCTATCAACACACGCACGCGAATAGCCTTTGAACGTGAGACTACATAAGCCATGCGTTGATAGGCCTGCGGAAACAACGTAACTTCTACCACTCCAGTTTCATCAACAATCGAGACAAACTTCATAGGTTTCCCATTCACTGCGATAAAGTTTCGCACAGCTACGATGACTCCCACAATTTCCACCTCACGTCCGACATACTCCTCCAATTGATCAATCGATACCGCGCTGATCCGGTTTATCCCCTCCAACCATAGCTCAAAGGGCGACATCGTGATCGGGTAGCCAAGCAACTCCGTTTCCCAGCGAGCAAACACATCAGGCTCTTTGGATTGGAAAGGAAATGGCTCCTTCGACGGCTCCGGTTGAAGTAAGCGTTCGCTTTGCTCTACGTAATCCTGACGGCGATAGTGTTCAGCCCACCAAACTGCCTCATAACGGTTTTCGAAAAAGAAGTGCAGGGCTCCCGACTTGGCCAAAAGTAGCAAATCAGCCCGATCGGGAAGCACCCGCACTAGAAAGTCATCCCAGTCTTCAAACCCACGTTTCTCCAACTCTAGTTTCCATGTATTCAATAATTTGCTACCTAGCCCTTTAATGCGCGACAACGGATAGAGTACTGTATCGTTGCGAAACCAAAAACCGTAGACCGGGCGCATCACGTCGGGGAGCTCGAACCGGTAGCCATGACGCAGCAGTTCCAGCATGTATACCAGAGCACTATAAAACCCACGACCACTCTGCAGCACTGCCGTCATGAAATATCCCAAGTACTGTTTCTTTAGGTACGCTCCCTGAAACGCTTCCACCGCATAAGCCGCACCATGGGCTTTGTTAAACATGTAACCAGAGAACCCCACCAATAATTTCCATACGGTATCAATCGCATCATCGTCCCTATCCTTCTCGCGGGCACAGGCGTAGAACTCATCCTCCAACTCCTGCATGTCGCGGCCTTTTAATTTCTTGATCAGTATGCGACGCAACAGGTCTGCCCGCCCCAGATCCATGCCTGCCCAGTGGTGCGCCACCAATAGGATGTGCTCCTCGTAGACCATTAATCCAAAACAGTCGCGCAGGAGGGGCTCAAGATCTGGATGCACATAAGTCGGCTCCTCTTGGCCAAGATAACGTCGGGAGAATAAGGTTTTCTTATCCTCGTTGGCCGCTCCCGGGCGAATGACGGAAACAACCCCGACCAGGCAATCGATATCCGCGCACTGACACATTTTGAGTAGACTGGTCATCGATGGCGACTCGATGTGAAAGACTCCCCTTGCCTCGCCACTGGCCATCATCGTGTAAATCTCCGCGTTGTAGTAATCAATACGATCAAGGGGTGCAAATACCCCTAGCTCCTCACGAATATTTTCACAAGTGTCACGAATAACGCTCAACCCGGCTTGCCCAAGTAAGTCGAGTTTTAACAGGCCAAGATCCTCCACCGGCTGCATCGACATTTGTGTCATCATAAAACCTTTATTTGATGATAGCAGTGGCATGAAGTCGACCAGCGGCCGGTCTGCAATAACAATACCACAGGGATGCATCATCGGGTGCCGTGGTAGACCATCTAGGCAGAGTGCAATTTTAAGGATCTCTTCGAAGCGCTCTTCATTCTCCAAGTGTTTGTTCTCCTGATAATCTTTGCGCCTATACATCATATCGGCCATACCGTTGTGGGGCATGTAGCGAGTCATGTAACGCGCCTCATTCTCCGAGACACCCATGGTCTTGGCCACATCTGCGATGGCCGCTCGACTTTTAAAAGTACTGAAACCGCCAATCATCGCCACATGGTCTGCACCGTATTTTTCGTACACGTACTGAATGACCTCATCACGTCGATCCCAGGGAAGGTCCAGATCAATGTCCGGAAGCTTTGAGTACTTGATCCGTTCCCGGTTTAGAAAACGTTCGAAGTTCAGCCCGAAACGAAATGGGCACACATTACTCACACCGAGACTGTAACAAACCAGACTGCCCGCAGCACTACCCCGAGCGAGCAAGGGAATAGTACGTGCCCGACAGGCCAATACAATGTCGTAGAAAATAAGGAAGTATCCCGCATAACCCGTCTCCCGGATAATCGACAACTCACGCTGAATACGCTCAAGCAGTTCCTTTCGTGTGGGTTTATCTTTCCACGGGTGGTGCTCTTTTACGTAGCGCTGGATGATGCCCCGCAGACACAAGTAACTCAGCTGCCTGAAATCATGTTCGTTTCGCTCGTCGCACGATTCCTTTAAAGCCTCTCCATACTTACCGGACTCTTCCGCCACCAAGAGCAACTCACTTTCCTCCTCACCGCCCATCGTTCGCTCTTCACCCGTTCTTTGCACATGCGGCAACCACAGCTGGTCAAAGACGAAATCGAATTCACAGGCTTCGGTGAATTTTTGTGTTTGAGTCAGTACTCGTGGTACTTTCCCAAATCGATGTCGCATAGCCTCGGCTGCAACAAAAGCATAGTCTCCGGGAATCAGTTTATCCGGATGAGCCTGATTCACGCGGGTCAGTGTACCGATGGCTTGCAAGATGCAGAGGACCTTCCACTGATCGCGCGTGACACATCGAGCTCCACTCATAGCCACCCAACGGTCAGTCAAAGGTGATAACTCACGGTACACCCTTCGCTGAAGTTCCTGCTCTCTCGGAGTATCCCATTGAAGTTCGATCCACAACTCAGGGCCGAGGTGCTCCACACATAGATCCCACTTACGTCTCCAGACGACCCAATCGCTGACTTGCGGCAAGGCATTGCGCGGAGGAACCGGGCGAACCGATAGATGAAAGTGACCACCAAACTCTCGCCAGAAGAACTGAAACGCCGGTAGAGGAATTCTCTTTCCCTGCATTTGCCAAAGCGACAAGTAGCGCGAAAGTACCTGATAGCCGTCGACCGTTTTAACGGTCAGCTGAATCTCTCCCAACTCAGCAACTTGCAGGCGACATCCAAAGATCGGCTGCATCTCCATGTGTAAACATGCCTGGGAAAACTCTACCGCTCCCCAAAACCCTCCAACATCCGCAATGCCCACGGTACGATACCCCAAGCGATAAGCCAATTCCACCAACTCTCGCGGCGATAGCAGCGAGCCATAAAAAGAGTGAAAGCCATAATTTCCCAAACTTTCCATGGTAAACATACGTTCACTGTATTTAAGGAAATGCAAGCCTCCATTTCCATATCTCCAAATTAATTCTGGGTGGAGAACCCACCTGAACCCAAAACCAGAATAGGGCGCCAAAAGATATCGTTCAAAACATCCGAAAGGGGTAGACAAATAGCCCAGTGGACCCTAAACCCGGTGGTGATGATTACACTTATTCGTCCACCTGCAATAGATGTCCTGCGCTTTGCCACAACTTCGGTAAGCCCGCCAATAGGTCTGGCCTACGTCGCTGGTTCACTCGAGGCCTCCGGCCACAATGTAAAGATTGTTGATGCTGTGGCTTCGGACCCGACACAAACGACACGCGCCTTTAAAGGATTCCTCATGGGCCTGAAAATCGAGGAGATGACGGAACGCATTGATGAAGGTACAAAACTAATTGGGATAAGCACTATTTTCACACACGAATGGCCTATCGTGGTACGGCTTGTCCGACTGATTAGAAAAAGATTTCCAGAAGTGCCAATCATGGTGGGCGGCGAGCACGTCTCATCCATGCCCGAGTTTTGCTTACATTCCTCGGACGTTGACTTCGTTGTAATGGGAGAAGGTGAGGAAACCTGCGTTGAACTGGCGGAAGCTATTTTCTCAGGAAATTCTCATGAAGACATTGCAGGTATTGCCTATCGTGGCAATGGCTCGGTCATTACAAATCCCAGAAGGCAGCGTAATGCGGCAGTGGACGATATACCACGACCAGCTTGGCACCTTTTCGATCTGGCCAGTTATCGGAAACATGGTCTTATCGGCGGAATCGACACGGATGGAATCACCATTCCAATGCTCGCGACTCGCGGGTGTCCCTACCAATGCACCTATTGTTCCGCCCCGAACATGTGGACGACACGTTGGGTGGCCAGAACACCGTCCAACGTTGTGGACGAAATGGAATATTACATACGCGAATTTGGAGCGTCCAATTTCCCACTCCAGGATTTAACAGCCATCATTCAGAAAGAGTGGATCGTTGATTTCTGCCAGCTGATAATCGACCGCAACTTAAATATCACCTGGCAATTGCCAACCGGAACACGGGCCGAAGCCATAGACGAAGAGGTTGCAGAACTCCTGAAAAAAAGTGGGATGGTAAGTATGGCGTATGCGCCAGAATCCGGATCAGACGAAACGCGCGAGCTGATTAAAAAGAGGATCCACAAAGATAAACTTTTGAAAAGCATGGAGGCCGCAGTTAAACATGACCTGCATGTCAGCTGTTTCTTCGTACTCGGATTTCCGCACGATACGGGCAAACATTTTAAAGACTCGCTGTCTTTTGTTAGAACACTCGCGGAAGCTGGCGCGGAAGATATTGCGATTGGGTTTTATATGGCACTGCCTGGTACGGAGCTATTTCGAAAACTGTATAATCAAGGAAGAATAAAATTCACGCGAGACTACTTCCGACACATCCTGGACAGCCAGACGATGGCTCCGTCCAATCTGTATATGGATGTAGGAAGCCGGGAAATGCTTAGCTATTGGAAACTGCGAATTTACTTTGAATTCTATGGAGCGAAGTCACACAAGAACACATTCATTGGGGTTCTAATCAGTGTCTTCAGCGCCATCCCTGGCATGTTTAAGAAGGTGCATGTATCTCGTATGGAAACGGCATTTAGGAATTTTCTGACAAACTGTTACCGCATGTTTAAAGCACAGTTTCATCCTCGATGGATGCCATTAAAAGAGGAACTCGAAATGTTTGAACCCTGGGCTAAAATATTTGCTTCGACGATGGATATCAAAGCAGCGGGTGCACCCGAATTGAAGGAAGAAGGTAAAATCAATTTCATGAGCGTATTAAAAAAGGAACATGCACAACGAGTAGAATATAAAAAAGAAGGTCGAGCAGAGGAAGTAACTGTCGACGCTTAATCCGAGGTTCAGGCCTCACAAAAGCTTATGAAAAGTCCTAAAGATGTTCAAATAATTGGACAAGAAATCGCCATCCTATGGCAGAATGGAGAAGAAGATTATTTTCCAATGTCTTTTCTGCGCGAGTTTTCACCGAGCGCGGAAAATATAGGTGAGATGGATATTTTAGGAAAGGTGCATGGCGGCAAACCGGGAGTTAAGTACCCCGGAGTAAGCGTGAAAGGATGGGAATTCATGGGAAACTACGCGATCCGGTTTAATTTTAGCGATGGCCACGACACTGGCCTGTTTTCATATGACTACCTGACGGCCTTAAGAGAACGGCTAAAGGATTGGATAACTTAAGCCGATCACAAGTATCCTGCTAGGAGCGGAGCGTACCTGGGAATTCTGAAGCTCTTTTACTTTTAATACACGCCGCGATCACTGCTCTCCATAAAGTCGAGAAAGACTTTAGCGCGTGGGTGACTGGCATGATCCGAGGCCAATGCAGTTTCCATTGCTTGTTTTCTATTTAACCCTTCACGGTAGAAAGTTTTATAGAGAAACTTTACGATCGATAGATCTTCTTTGGTAAACCCGTGACGTTCGAGCCCTACTTTGTTAAAGAATTTAACTTCAGGATCACGACCATCGATCAGCATATAGGGCGGTACGTCCTTTACCGTTTTCGACATACCACCAACAAAAGAATAATCTCCAAAACGGCAGAACTGATGTCCAGCTGCACCCCAGGAAATAATGACGTGATTGCCAACAATGCAATGACCAGCAAGAGCGTTTTGGCCGCTCATGATGAGATAGTCTCCGATAATACAATCGTGAGCTACATGCGCATAGGCTAGAAACACATTATGATTACCGATCTCGGTAAACGTACCGTCTTTGGTACCCCCATGAATGGAAGTGAACTCGCGAAATGTATTTTGGTTTCCTACTTTTAATCCAGGTTTTCCACCGTCGAATTTCAGGTCCTGTGTTTTAGTCCCGATACAAGCGTAGGGGAAAATCTCATTCTCCTCACCCAACAAAGTATAGCCTTCGACCGTGGCATGGTGGTGAACCACCGTGTTTGCTCCCACCGTTACTTCAGAACCCACAAAAGCGTATGCGCCAACTTCAGCACTTCCATCTACCTGGGCTCCGGATTCAATAATAGCCGTTGGATGGATACTCATTAAATGAAGTGTTAGGAATCCTCCTCTGGCACGAGGGCGAACATCATTTCCATTGAAGAAACGACGGACCCGTTAACTTTGCAAGATGCAGAAGCACTAGCAATCTTGTTAGCTCTTAGTTTTAAAATCTTGGCCTCGATCACGAGTTGATCTCCCGGAACAACGATTTTCCTGAGCTTCACTTTATCTGCACTAATAAATAGAGGGACTTTACCTTCGCCGCCACAGCACATTAGCATAAGTACACCGGCGGCCTGAGCCATAGCCTCGATTTGCAAAACTCCGGGCATGATCGGGTTTCCAGGATAATGACCGGTGAAATGTGGCTCGTTAACCGTAACATTTTTAACAGCAGTCAACTCGGTATTATCTGACTTAATTTCTAGTATACGATCCACCATAAGAAATGGATAACGGTGAGGTAAGAGATTAAGTAATTGTTGGATATCCAGCTCAGATACATCCGAAATCGCAACCGACTTAGTCACTTTTTTCTCAACTTTATTTTTGGAAGCAGCTAACTCAGCAACCATTTTTTCATGGATCGCTCGCGTTAGCTTCGCGTTCAACGCATGACCGGGAATAAGTCCAACAATATGTGCTTTGATCGGCATCCCGAGGAGAAATATATCCCCAACGATATCCAGAATCTTGTGTCGCACCATTTCGTCAGGAAATCGAAGAGGCTCTTTGGAAAGTATCTTGTCGCCTTTGATAACAACCGCACAATCAAGACTCCCGCCTTTAATTTTTCCCATTTTCAGGAGCGGCTCAATCTCTTCATAAATCGTGAACGTCCTAGCTGAAGCAATCTGAGTCGCATAGACATCGGGATCGATATCAATAGAGAGATGCTGGGTATGTACCGCCTTCTGATCGGTGGAGGTACAAGTCACTTTAAATCCGTCGTGCGGTAGCGCTACCAATGATCGGTTACCATTGGTGACTGAAATAGGATCTTTCAGGACATAATACTCTCGCTCCTTGTCCTGCTCAACCGGCTCGCCCTCCAGGACCATATTTAAATAGTGTTTGGCGGAGCCATCAAAAACAGGAAGTTCATTTCCATCCACTTCAACCATCACATTATCCACACCCATTCCGTTGAGCACACTAAGCAGGTGTTCGGTCATTTCGACTTTGGTGTAGCCATCGGATATAGTCGTACTTCGGACAACTTCCGAAACGTTCACGATGGATGCTTTAACCTCTGGTTTGCCGTAGAGATCAATTCTACGAAAAACCACACCGTGATCAACAGGAGCCGGTTTGATGGTAAGTGTTACTTCTTCACCGCTGTGAACGGCTTTTCCTTTCGCGGTCACTTCGCGAAGAATGGACCTTTGTTTCATGAGGTGGTATCCTTATAATTAAGGGAGAAAAGGAAAGCACCAATTTTGACGCTTCCGAGCAGTTGACAATAATGCCATGGAGATCTACCAAACGGCCTTAACTCATATTTTATGGCATCACCAACGGAAATACGCAAAGGACGGGTCATGGACTATCATGGCACACCTCACCTCGTTTTAGAAATGCTTCACCGCACCCAGGGCAGAGGATCTGGCTGGGTTCAAGCTACTTTAAGGAATTTGAAAACAGGAAGTAGTTCCACTGTAAAGTTTCGCTCAAGCGAAAATGTTGAATTCATGCATACCGAGGTCCACAAGCTCGAATTCAGCTACGATGATCCCAGCGGCTATTATTTTATGAATCTCGAAACCTATGAAACTATCGAGATTCCGGCAGATATCGCGGCAGCCCAAAAAGAGTTTCTGGTAGCAGGTAATATGTACGATATTCTGTATGTGGACGATAAACCAATCGACGTTACCTTGCCAAACTCGGTTGAAATGGAAATCACGATAGCTCCTGAAGGCCTCAGGGGTGACACAGCAAGTGCAGCTACGAAAGCCGCTACCACCGAATCTGGAATGGTCTTACAAGTTCCGCTCTTCGTAAAAGTCGGAGACAGAATAAAGATCAACACCAGTGATAAGTCCTATCAAGGCCGGGTTTAGATAAACTTCCCTTTTCACAAACAAAAAGCCGCTTCTTTTCAGAAACGGCTTTTTTGTAAATAGTTGCTTTGGCGAACTAGGCCACGCGCTCGACGATGAGCTGCGGTGGATTTGGACGCTTCGGAGCTAAACGGTAAGCCTGTTTGAAATATTCCAACACGCTTTCCAATTTTGCTTCGTCATTGTAGTGGATCATCATAAGCGGTTCACCCTGTTTGACCTGGGTCCCTACTTTTTTGATCTCAGAAACTCCAACCGCAGGATCGACATGCTTCTTTCTGCCATCGCGATTAGCGCCCAGGAGCTGAACTCCCCGAGCAATCATACCCGCATTGATGGTGTGAACATAACCCCGTTTGGGTGCGGGGAGCTTGCGAATATGCTTCGCAACCGGAAACTTTTCTGGATCATCAATATAACTGGAATCTCCACCTTGGGCTTCGATCAATTCTTTGAATTTGGCCAGGGCAGATCCATCAGCCATGTGGCGTTGAACCGTTTGCTTGGCGGACAAAGTGGAACCTGCGACACCAGCTAAGCGGACTATTTCCATGCCGAGCTTAAGAACGAGTTCCTTCAAATCTTCAGGACCTTCTCCTTTGAGTAATTCCACCGCTTCACGTAGTTCGAGGGCAGTGCCGACTGTGTCGCCGAGTGGCTGATTCATATCAGTAACAAGCGCTACACAACGACGTTTTAAGGAGCGACCCACACGAGTGATAGATCTGGCTAATTGCCGAGCCTGCTCAACATCCTTAATGAAAGAGCCGTTACCCCATTTCACATCAACCACTAATCCTTCGGCACCTTCTGCTAGTTTTTTACTAAGAACACTACCGGTAATAAGTGGTAAGCTTGGAATCGTAGCTGTATTTTGACGCAAACGGTAAAGACCACCATCTACGGGAGCGATCTCATCGCTTTGTTCGACGATAGTGCAGCCCGTTGTCTTTAATTGATCAACAAATTGCGTTAGATTCATACTACCGCTGAAACCAGGAATAGCATCGAGCTTATCTAAGCTGCTGATTAGAAATTCTTCATCCTGCCCAACCATCATTGGCATTACAACGCCACAAGCGACCGCCAGGGGAGCCAGAACGAGTGAAGTCTTATCTCCTACTCCACCGGTAGAATACTTATCAATCTTGGGGCGAGATATCTCTGAAAGGTCGACGACCTCTCCAGAAAGCATCATTTCCTCAGCTAAGATAGCAGTTTCCTGAGCGGACATACCCTGGAAATAGATAGCCATTGCTAATGCGGCCATTTGATATTCAGGCATTTCCTTATCGAGTAAGGAATCTACAATATATCGAATTTCTTCTTGGGAAAATTCACCGCCATCGCGCTTTTTCTCTACTAAGAAGGCGTAAGACGGCTTTATGTATCTCCTAGGTGCAAGGATCTTTTTTCTCATAAAATGGAGTTTACTAGTTAGCGCAGGTTGCACGCTGATCAAATTTGCAAAGGTTTAAGTAGTAGGTAATTAGGTCCTATCTGTCGAGCTTATTCTAATATAGAGGCAATCTTTTCTAATCTGCTGATTTTGTCTGAGGGAGCAGGAAATCTAATCTTGCAGTTTCAAAACGACCTCACATTGGTTTGTGGGATGACGATATGGTTCGATATTGCTAGAGGCCTTGATGAGATAATAGAAGCGACTGCGGCGGCGCTTCCAGCCTTTGATGAAAAATTCTCTCCAGAAGTCCGCCAGGCTGATCCAAGATTTGGGGACTACCAATGCAATGGCGTATTGCCGTTCGCCAAGCGCAATCAGAAAAATCCACGTGCACTTGCGGAAGCCCTGATCGAAGCACTCCTAGCTTCCGGATGTTTCGATTCTGACTTGATTGAATTAAGTGTGGCTGGGTCGGGATTCATAAACTTCAAACTGAGTCCACAATTTCATTTCGAATGGTTAAGAACATTCAGCACGGCCCGCGATTTAAGGGATGCAGCAGCTCGCCGGCTCAAGGGTAACAAGATCATAGTCGACTTCGGTTCACCCAATTCTGCAAAGCAGATGCATGTAGGACACCTCAGGTCGACTGTCATTGGGGAAGCCATTCGGCGAATACTCGCATACTTCGGCGCAGATGTAATAGGAGACAACCATATCGGAGATTGGGGCACGGCCTTCGGCAAGTTGATCCTCGCTATAAAGCACAAGAGCTTCGATTTAAATGCTCAACACGAGGATCCTTTGGCTGAATTAGAGGCACTTTATAAATGGGGAAACAAGGTCACAAACGAAGATCCGGAAGCTCTTATTGAAGCACGCGAGGAACTTGTGAAACTTCAAGAAGGCGATGCTCAGAACGTAGCTATGTGGGAGACAATCAACCGAATCAGCAGTCAGGGTTTCCACAAAATTTATGATCGCCTTGGCATTGATTTCGACTACGAACTGGGCGAAAGCTTTTACCGCGACAAAGTTCAGCGTGTTTATGACGAATTAGAAATCACAGCAGTTGGCGAAAAAAGCGAGGGAGCATGGATTGTGTCTTTTCCGGAGCACAAACGTTTCAAGAAACAACCGTTTCTCTATCGCAAGTCAGACGGCGCAAGTAATTATGCAAGCACTGACCTTGCCACCGTCCTCTATCGTCTCGAAGCGTTTAATGCTTCTCAAATCATCTACGTTACCGACGACCGCCAACGAGATCATTTTCAACAGCTCTTTTTAACCACCGAAAAATGGTTTGAGGCCAAGCAGTATAAAATCCCTGAACTAAATCACGTGTATTTTGGGACCATTCTTGGTCAAGATCGCAAACCGATAAAATCCAGAAGCGGAACGCCTGTACTGCTAAATGACCTTCTCAATGAGGCTGTCGAACGCTCAAGGAAAACGATCGAGGGGAAAAGTCCGGATTTTTCGGAAACCGAAAAAATGAAATTGCGGAGACCGTAGGTATTTCGGCAGTACGCTACGCAGACTTAATGCAAAATCGGTCAACCGATTACCTATTTTCCTGGGATAAAATGCTGAGCATGGATGGCAACACCGCCCCTTACATGCTCTATGCAATTGCCCGAATAAAAAGTATTTTTAGAAAAATGGGTGTAGCGGAGGATGCCGATCTCAACGAAGCAAATCTTCTTGAAACCACAACCGAAATTGCCCTGGCGAGAAAGCTCTCTGGATTTCCATTTATATTGGATCAGGCGCTAATCGATTTAAGACCACACCACCTGTGTACCTATTTGTACGAATTGGCTGGCGCTTATAGCTCATTTTACAGTGCCGATAAAGTGAACGTAGAAGATCCGTCTACGCGTGATAGGCGACTCATGCTTTGTCAACGCACGTTGCTTATACTTGAAACTGGATTGGATCTCTTGGGAATTGGAACCTTGGAAAAGATGTAGGTTTAGCAATTAATCCGAAGTATTAATTGAGAACATACTCTAAGCGAACTCCCATTGATAGGGAGAGCTAGAAAGCAATTTGCAACCCGTTTTTGTTAGCCACACAACATCCTCAATCCGGCATCCGCCTAGACCCGGGTAATACAACCCTGGCTCAATGGTTAATACGAATCCTGGTTTTAGAGTAAGCTTATTGGCACCAATTCGTAACGGTTCATGAATCTCCAGGCCCAGCCCGTGACCCGTGCTATGGAAGAACCCAGTCGGGACTCCATTAACTCGCTCAGTTTTATAACCAGCGTCATCAAAGAGCCTGTTTATGACTTTGTGAATTTTATTGCCCTGGATTCCAGCCTTTATCATCGAGAGTCCCAACCTGTGAGCGGCACGTACTGTTTTAACCAGTTTTCTTTGGGCATCAGATGCCTTTCCTTTCAGAAAGGTCCGGGTCATGTCACCAAAATAACCGTGTTTCTTCATACGAGGAAAAACATCCACAATGATTAATTCGTTAGCCTTAAGAGGACCCGAACCGTCACAATGAGGATCACATGCTTGGTCACCTCCTGCAACAATGGTGTGCAAAGCAATACCCCCCATTCGCATACAGACGATCTCGATCTCTTCCCGCAAACGTTCGCTGGTTAGTTTTTTACCTTCGAAATAGATGAAATTTCTGCGGATCTCGGAAGCTTTCAGAATTTCTTTAACGACCCGAAAACCAGCTGCAGAACAACGATTTCCTTCTCGAACCATAGCAGCCTCATCCGCTGTCTTTTCCAAACGCTTGGGGAATAGCGCACCCTCAACGACCTGAAAATCGATCTTGTGCCTATGCAACCCTTCAGAAATCCAAGCAGGAAAGTTTTGAGGCACACGAAAAAGGTCGACGTGGTAAACATTGGCCAACCACGCGATTTGATCTACGACCGTGACATCCTTTTTCCCCAGACAATCTTTGGCCGAGCGCTCCACAACAGCCAATGAGAGTATCTCAGATAACTGAGACTCATTTTTGGCGCGATTAATTTCAAGATCACTAAATACGCCGATTTTTTTTCGGCCAATTTTTAAACTCAGGAAACGATCAGGCACAAAAAACCCAGCAAGATATTTCTGATCGGGGTCTTGTTCGGAGCCAGCATAGTTACAATACGCTACAATTCGACGTTTTTTGCTTTTTACCATCTGCAAAGATCATTTAACTCTAGCGGAATGATGTCTAGATATTTAGAATTCACTAGAACCCGCTGGGGAGTATGTCTCCTAATCCTTTCATGCATCGCGTTCTCATTGACCGGTTGCAGTGAGGAAGCAAAGGCAGAGCACGCTCCACCAAACCAATGGTTTGAAATCCAGTTGGGAGACAAAACCATCGATGTTCAGATTGCCTATAAACAAGCTGAGATGGCGAAAGGCCTCATGCATCGAACGTCAATGGGTGACAATCAAGGAATGATTTTCTTCTATGATCCGCCCAAGCAAATGAGTTTCTGGATGAGGAATACCAAAATAGCCCTCGATATAGGTTTCTTCACTTCAGATGGGATCCTAAGGGAGGTCTATCCAATGTATCCCATGGATGAAACCAGTGTAAAATCCCGCAGAAACGATTTACTAATCGCCCTTGAAATGAACCTGGGTTGGTTTGCAAAAAACGGGATTAAACCTGGAGATTCGTTTAATTTAGAAATGCTCAAAAATGCACTCCTCAAACGAGGCGTCCAAGAAAGTAAGATAACTTTTTAATTATCCCTCCTCGGGCCGGACAATCAGTTCCAACCGTTTGTCTACTGAAAAATACTTGGTAGCAAACTCAGCCAAGTCCTCAATCGTGACTCGCTCTATTTTTTTATCGAAGCTCATCCAATCATTCACGGGTAAGCCATAAGTCACATTAAGCGCTGCCTGCATCGCACGTGAGCCTATGGTTTGCATACTCATTCGACGTTGAGCTTTTAGCCGGATTTTAATCCGTGCCAATTCATCCGCATCCACCTTCCCGCTCTGAATCCGTTCGACCTCGGCGGTCATTTCATCAAGCACAGATTGAGCAGTCGAGGGTTGCGTACCACCATAAAGAAAAAGCATCCCGGTATCCATTCCAATTACACGGCTGCTCCCAACATAATAAGCGAGTCCAAGATCATCTCTAACTCTTTCAAACAGTTGACTACTCATTCCGCTGAATAGTTCGTCCAACACTGATGCTAAAAGCATAAGGTCATCTTGGCATACTCCGACGCAGGGAAAAGCTTGGAATACTACCGCTTGTTGACGGTCCATAAAAACTTCTTCCTTACCAACCAGAGCCGGAGTATCGAGTGTTATGGTACGCTCGGGAAGAACCCGACTTGGCAAACGATTCATCAATCCCTCCAATTTGGGCTCAAGTTCAGCTCGATCAAACAGTCCACTTACTGCCAGCACACAATTTTCAGCCGTAACAAGCGTAGTCAAATATGACTGCACATCGTCCAAGGTCAGTTTCTCGAGATCTGCTATTCGGCCGTTTGAATTTATCGAATAAGCTACTTCGCCAAAGAATAGTTTTCGCAATTCCCCTATCCCGAACTCAACAATGTCATCCAGGTTTTCCTTTACGTGAGCTACCTGACCATCCCGTTCTACTTCATAAGTAGATGCACCCAATTTCAGACGAAGCAAACTTTGCTCTAATAATTCCAACGCAAGATCCGTATCTTGCGGGAGTACTTCCACACTAAGGCCAAAAGTATTATTTCCAGAAAATTCCGAGAAAGTGCCGCCCACTGATTCAATCTTGGTAGCGACCTCCAAGGCCGAATTAGTCTCCGTATCCTTAGTTAAAAGGTTTGCTGCCAAAGCAGTGATGCCACGCTGATCTGTTTTCTCCCATAAAGCGCCGCCCTTAAATACGACCCTGATATGAACCTTTGGAAAGTTTTTATTTTGTTGCATCAAGAGCCGCGAACCACTTTTCAGGATCCGTTCATCAAACTGGTGATTTTGTGTGCCAGCAATTTCTGAGTCAGAGTTCTCGACTTCCTCATGCGGTGGATCAAAGGTGATCTGAGTCAATCGATCTTCTATCAGATACTCCTGAAGTAATCGTTGTAAATCTGCGGATGAGATCTTTTGAATTCTTTCTAGGTAAATCCTCGGATAATCAATATCGCCAACCACCACTTCAGCAGCCCCAATACGGGCGGCCTGCCCACTCATTGTCTTTCGATTATTGATTTCACTCACCATCGCCTGGCGCTGAGCTTTCAAGATTAACGCCTCGTCAATTAGGGTCAGTTTCAAGCTCTCGATCTCTTTCCAAAACGCTTCAATCGCAGTCTCTCGATTTTCCGGATCAACAACCATCGAAACCCACAACAATCCAGAGCTACCAGGATTCCAGGCTGAAACATCAACATGATGAACAATCCCAGTTTCTTGCCGCAATCGTTTCCAGAGAATAGATCTATCCCCACTACCTAGTACGGCTGCTAACAAACTCAAACCTGCTGCGTCTTCATGACGCAATCCAGGAATTGAAAACCCTAAACCGATTCGGCTGATATTCACGTCACCGTTAAGACTTTGCTCGCGTTTCGCAAGGGCATCGGCTTCAGCAGGAATATATAAAGACTCTAATCGAGCTCGAGGAACATCACCGACAATGTCTGAAGCAGCTTGAAAGATTTCGTCAGCCTTAACATCTCCAGTTACGACAAGCACAATATTATTTGGCACATACCGCTTTTGGTAGTAGTCGACTAATTCGTCCCGTGTAACGGACTTAAAAATATCTTTGTAGCCAATAACTGGGTACTTATATGGATGCGTCCGGTAAGCCGTCTCGAAAAGCGCCCTACCCAACTGTTGATCCGGGTCGTCAAGCCCCATGTCAATCTCCCGCAATATAACGTCACGTTCTTTATCTACTTCCTCAGATGGCAAGGTGGAATTGAAACATACATCCGCCAATATATCGATTGCACCAGCTGTGTGTTCACTTGGTAAATCGATGTAATATACCGTACGGTCAAAAGTAGTATAGGCATTGATGTTACCTCCCAGGCTTTGAATTTCGCGGGATATATCTTTACCATTTCTATTTTCTGTACCCTTGAACAACATGTGCTCCAGGTAATGCGATACGCCCGCACCCAAAAGTGATCCTTCATGTATACTCCCGGTTTTGACCCACAACTGAACAGAGCTTACCTGGCTACTCGAATCTTCACGGACAAGTATAGTGAGACCATTATCTAAAGTTTTTCTATGAACGGGTTCAGCGAACAAAGACTGCAGGAAAGAATTAAGTGGATCCATTAAAATGAGATTCAGGATAAACCGCCGTTTAACTGGTCTTTCCCCTTTCTTTCCTCAAGTGAAGGAATTCGGCGATTAGTAGGAACAAACGGTTGCAGAAAGGCTGACTTAAAGTCGTATCCGTCGCTAAAATCTTCACGTTGATCGGTGTCCGTTTTCCCGAGCACCCCATATTCAACCAAGTTGAAAACAATGTCACCAAAATCAGAGCAACGAGTTACGTTCCACTCGTCAAAAACAGTCATGGTAAGAGGACCAAATTGATCGAGCGCGTATGTACGGATACCTTCAAGAAGCTCCTGACCAGAAACATGGTGGGACGTACGCGTCTTGTCCTCGCCAAGCTCTTTAACAGTATAGTCCAGGGCCTTACGGATAAAGTAGTATGCGCCTTTTCCAAATCGAGAATCGTCCTTGATGACAAGGTCGACGACTTCCGAAAAATCTTTTCCACTCATAAATTAAAATTCAGTTTTGATATCTTGGTTGAGACAAAGGACGCAATCTTACTTAGAAAAGCTTCAATTTCAAATTCAGGCTTTTTTATCAATCAGTTCCTTGAGCATTTTGTCCACTAGAGCCGGATTCGCTTTCCCACGAGATGCTTTCATCACTTGCCCTTTAAGAAAGTTGATGGCCTTTTCGTTACCCCCTTGAATCTCAGCAACTGGACCAGGATTGGCATCGATAACATCCTGGCAAAACCCTTCCAGTTCACCCGTATCGTTACTCTGCTTTAACCCTTTGGCCTCAACAATAGCAGCTGGCATCTCACCGGTCTCGAACATCGTTCCAAACACTTGCTCCTTTGCTATATTTTTGGATATCGCGCCCTCTTCAATTAAACTAACAAGTTCCGCTAAGTGGGCAGGAGAAATTTTGCTTTCGGATAATGACATCCCGGCATTCCCCAATTCTCCGAGAAGGTTGTTTACCAACCAATTGGCCGCTTGTTGTGGTTTGGGGCAGCCTTTAGCAGCTTTTTCGAAAAAGTCGCACAGCTCAGGATCGGGAATTAGAACCGAGGTTATGGTAAATGGGAGATTGTATTCCTCGTAATAGCGACGCTGCCGTTCGAAAGGTCGTTCCGGGATGGTCGCTTCTACCCGTGATCGCCAAGCGTCATCGATGCGGACTGGCATGAGGTCTGGATCTGGGTAATAACGATAATCGTGAGATTCTTCCTTAAAGCGCATATGGTAGGTCACGCTTTTAGCAGCATCCCAACCGCGCGTCTCTTGATGAATGGCTCCCCCCGCTTTCACGGTTTGAGTCTGGCGCTGGATCTCGTAGGCCAATCCATTTTTAACACCAGAAATACTGTTCATGTTCTTGATCTCAACTTTTACGCCAAGCTCCTCCTGACCCTCCGGACGGATACTAATATTTGCATCACAACGCATCTGTCCTTTCTCCATGTCACAATCGGAAATATCTCCATAAATCATGAGATTCCGCAGAGCATTCAAATACGCAAACGCTTCATCTGGAGTATGCAGAACCGGCTCAGTGACTATCTCAAGTAGCGGAGTTCCCGCACGATTGTAATCCACCAAGCTATCGCTATCGAAGTGATTGAGTTTTCCCACATCTTCTTCGAGATGAGCACGAGTAAGTTCAATCAACATGTGTTCACCCATCACGTTTCGTGAAGGTCCAGTCAGCTCAATCTCAATCTTACCACCTTCACAGATGGGCTGATCAAACTGAGAGATCTGATAATTCTTAGGACTATCCGGATAAAAATAGTTTTTGCGATCCCACTTCGTCACTTCCGGAATGGTACTTCCAAGAAGCATGCCCACCTTAATAGACTTCTCAACTGCTTCCTTGTTAATCACAGGCAAGGCTCCTGGAAATCCGAGGACTACTGGATCGGTCAAGGTATTGGGATCCTGGCCAAACCCAACACCTACGGAAGTGAAAATTTTCGACTTCGTTCGCACCTGAACGTGCACTTCTAAACCAATGACTACTTCGTATTCCATTATAACGTAGGGTGTTGGTTGGAGTGGTCGTGGGCTTGCTCATAGCCATTGGCAATAGCGAGAAGGCCGGATTCACCAAAAGGCTTACCTAAAATTTGTAGCCCCACAGGAAGTCCTTGGGAGTTTTGACCGCACGGAAGTGAGATTCCTGGAATACCTGCAAGATTGGCAGAGATGGTGTAGATGTCGCTGAGGTACATTTGCAGCGGGTCTTCATTTTTTTCACCCGCTTTAAAAGATACAAAGGGAGATGTAGGAGTGAGTAGCGCGTCCACCGTTTCGTAGGCCTTCATAAAATCCTGACGAATTAGAGTTCTCACTTTTTGGGCACGCAAATAATAAGCGTCGTAGTAACCGGAACTTAGAACATAGGTCCCCAGAATAATGCGGCGTTTGACTTCTTCTCCAAATCCTTCAGCCCGACTTTTGAAATAAAGGTCGATCGCATTTTCCACATCTTTACTTCGATGGGTGTAACGAACTCCATCAAAACGAGCCAGATTGGAAGAGGCTTCGGCTGTAGCGATTATGTAATACACCGCAACCGCCAGATCCATATTAGGCATCGAAATTTCATGAATTTCACAACCTTGGTCGGAATACCAGTCAATCGCCTTCTGGATGCTGGCTTTTACTTCTGAATCGAGGCCTTCGCCAAAATATTCTTTTGGGACACCCAACTTCCAAGGACCTTTTTGGCTTTCCAAAGCACCCGGGTAGTTCGGCACTTCCTCTTCGATGGAAGTGGAATCTTTTGGATCGTGTCCAGAGATGATCTGGAGAACGGTTGCTATATCTTCAATAGAACGCCCAAACGGGCCAATCTGATCAAGTGATGACGCATAGGCAACCAACCCAAACCGAGAGACACGACCATAAGTTGGCTTCATTCCTACCACACCACAAAAGGATGCAGGCTGACGAATGGAGCCGCCGGTATCGCTTCCAAGAGATACCGGTACCGAACCCGCAGATACAGCTGCGGCACTTCCTCCACTAGATCCACCTGCTACTCGCTCGAGATCCCAAGGATTGAAAGTCGTATTGAACGCCGAGTTCTCCGTTGAGGACCCCATGGCAAATTCGTCCATGTTTAATCTACCAAACAAAACGGCCCCGGCATCTTTCAGTTTCTGGGAGACCGTCGAATCGTAGGGAGAAACAAAATTTTCCAACATTTTGCTTGAACAGGTCAAAGGGCGATCCTTGACGGAGATCACATCCTTTAGTCCAACCGGGATTCCATCCAATTGACCCAGTGACTCACCAGCAGCTCTTCTCTTATCGGACGCTTCTGCTTGGGCCAATGCACCTTCCTTATTAAGAGAGTTAAAAGCGCGGACTTGTGGATCCACCGCTTCTTTCCGCGTGATCAGCGCCTGCGTCAGGTCGACTGAAGAAAGTTCTCCTCCAGACAACAACGCCTGGAGCTCGGTTAGAGTTTTATAATGAAGATCGTTTGACATCCTGTATCCGCGGTTTGGATTCAGCCATCGATGACCTTAGGCACCTGTACCATTTGGTTTCGTTTGGCAGCAGCGTGCTGAACGGCGGTATCAGGATCAAATCCCTCAACAGCCACATCTTCGCGAAGCACATTTTCCACCTGAAAGGCGTGCGCCATAGGTTCGACTCCGCTCACATCTACCTTATTCAGTTGTTCAAAGTATTTTAGAATACTCCCAAGTTGAGATGAGAAGAGTTCTCTTTCTTCGTCAGTTAACTCGATTCGCGCGAGATTGGCGACGTAATCAATATCGACTGATTCTTTATCGCTCATCTTATGATCGAACCTCGTAAGGGGTTGAGGATTCGATTTCTTTCTGCACTGCACTGAAAACTTCGCCAACTTCCTTATCGGTTAAGGTACGATCGTTGGAGCGGAACTTCATGTTGAATGCCAAACTTTTTTTGCTTTCAGGCAGTCCTTCACCAGAATAGACATCGAACACACTCACTGACTCCAATTCGTATCGGTTATTCACCGTGCGCCTGGTCATTTTGAAAAGCTCTCGGCGAACCGTCTCGGCCAACAAGGATTGGTCCACTACCAGCGCCAAATCCTTTTCAGTAGGAGGAAACTGGCTGTAGGGTTTAAACTTAACGATTTTGCGACCCACGTTCACTTGTGCAGGCAGGATTTCGATCGCTCCAGCGAGAACAGTCCCATCGAGGTCCCATTCTTTAACCAGGTTAACATTCAGCATACCCAGCTTTGCCTCGAATCCATTATCCGCAAAGTTCCCCACGTGAGCGGAATGATCTTCCTGCCAGATGGATGTCCCCAAAGACAGACTCTTGTAGCCCACCCCTTCAAGACCGAGGTTAGCCAAATCGCCTAAAACGTTCAGCACATTCTTCGCGGTGTAAAAGTCGGAAGACTCTCTACTCTTCCAAGAATTATCTCGGTCGGGCTGAAAAATAGCAAAAGCCACAGATACCATTTCAAATATCTGTCCCTCATGCTCATGAAAGACTTTACCCACTTCGAACACTCGTTCCATGCCCGTCTTCCTAGCAAAGTTAAGCTTCAAGGTGTCGAGTAACCCAGGGATCAAGGACACACGCAGGTGAGTTTGATCTGAAGTGAAGGGATTCGCCAACTTAAGAGTATCCAAGCTGAATCGGCCAAACCATTGGCTCGCTTCCTCACTAGAACGAAGACTGTAGTGAACACACTCTTGGAAATGTTGCCCTGCAAGGTAGCTAGAAAACTGATCATTAAGGGTGGCTGTATTCGCGTCTTCCTGAATCAGTCCTGCCACCTTTACTGGAGAATCAGGAATCTGATCGGTGCCAAACATTCGAATCGCTTCTTCTGACAAATCAGCAGGGCGATAAAGATCACCACGCCAACTCGGAACATGAACCACCCACTCGTCGTCGCCTCCGGTAACTTTACATTCAAGTGCTTCAAAAATCTGACGAATCCTTTGATCGGGAATATCAAACCCAGCGATATCCCGAATGAATTGAGGATTCAATTTGATCTCCTGCTCAGTGCTAGGCTCAGAACCTGTCTGAATGAAAGGTCCCACCAGTTCGCCACCTGCAATTTGCAAAATCAAATCAATCGCGCGGAGAGCAGCAAAATTTGCGCCTTTTGGATCTACTCCACGTTCAAAGCGATAGGAGCTGTCCGAAGAAAGACCGAGCGTTCGGCTAGTTTTCCGAATTCCGGATGGATCAAAATAAGCGGATTCTAAAACGATATCGACCGTATTGTCATCGACTTCGGCATCTACAGAACCCATCACGCCAGCCACCACCAACGGCTTTTCAGCATCGGCAATTACCAGCATGTCTGATTTCAGGACTCGTTCATTGTCGTCGAGAGTGATGATCTTTTCACCTTCCGAAGCTTTGCGAACAACAATTTTGTTTCCACCGATCTTGTGAGCATCGAACGCATGCAGAGGTTGGCCAAACTCGAGTAGGACGAAATTGGTGATATCCACCACATTGTTGATCGGCCTTTGATCAACAGCTTCAAGATAAAGCTTCAACCAATCCGGGCTAGGGCCGATCTTAACACCTTTGATACTATGAGCATAGTAATTGGGACAATCTTCTGGAGATTGCACATCAACACCCGTTATCAAACTGGGTTCTCCCGTTTCCCGAATGCCATCAAAGTCGGATTCCAAAATGGGGTACGTAAGCTCTTTACCAAAGTAAGCTGCCATTTCACGGGCGATACCCACATGGCTAAGACAATCAGGTCGGTTCGGAGTCACTTCGATATCTAAGACGATATCAGAATCAGTAAACACGTCATTGATGGAAGTTCCGATCTCAGGACTGTCCTCAAGAATCATCAGTCCATCATGATCCTCGCCAAGTCCCAACTCACGAGGACTACACATCATTCCGAATGATTTAACGCCGCGGAGCTTGGAGGCTTTAATCTTAAAATTACCAGGTAGTCGTGCACCGACCTTCGCCACCGGCACGCGGTCGCCGACTTTATAGTTAGAAGCTCCACAAACAATTTGCAGTGCTTCTGGGTCGCCTACGTTGACTTCGCACACACCAAGTCGATCTGCATTCGGGTGTTGTTCACGTGAAAGAACTTCTCCTACCACCACATTCGGTAGATCAGGTAACCCGGTGTTTTTAATACCTTCCACCTCAAACCCGATCATAGTCATGGCATACTCAATCTCCTCGGTCGTTTTGTCCGAGAGATCCACATAGTCGGATAACCAGCTAAGAGAAATAAGCATTTTTCTATGAAGCGAGAAGTGAGAAGTGAGAAGTGAGAATCATTGTTTAACCTTTGAAATGTATGAATTGTGCATTCGACTTATTTCGTCGATTTTATTCATCAGAGATTCTTCCGTGGTATAACCTATGTCACGACTTAAGATTGAATAGTACCGGCATTCCTCAAGCGATCCTTGTGATATATTGTAAAACCGAAGTTTGTCGGGGATCCCTCGCTTAACAAAGCCTTCGGCGATATTTGCAGGAATTGAAATCGCAGCTCGGCGGAATTGCGATGTAAGGCCATACATTTCTTCTTTTGGAACCGAGCGAGTCACCTTATACACGTCCAAAACGAATGAATGAGCCTTCTGCCAAACCAGAAGGTCTTCAAATCTTTTTGATGTTGTCGCAGTATCCATTCTCTCTTCTCGCTCCTAACTTCTGACTCCTAAAGCAGTTAGCTAAATTGTTTCAGAAACCTGTAGTCGTTTTGATAGAAATAGCGGATATCATCAATGCCGTAGAGAATCATGGCGATTCGCTCGATACCGAAACCGAAGGCGTATCCAGAATAAACTTCGGGATCGTAGCCGACCGCGGTGAAAACGTTGGGGTCGACCATCCCGCAACCACCAAGCTCAACCCAATCCTTACCCACTTTAGCCAGATGAGACGACTGAGCGTCCATTT
>Ga0115002_10000613_pt1 | contig 49999 bp, 17 predicted proteins | sample ArcticOcean_MG_C_8_FD_89576 | JGI IMG/M metagenome (GOLD analysis project Ga0115002, IMG submission 89576) | Marine microbial communities from western Arctic Ocean - ArcticOcean_MG_CB11_86 | ecosystem: Environmental > Aquatic > Marine > Oceanic | place: Arctic Ocean: Canada Basin | collected... | reverse complement strand
TGACGTTCCGGTCGCTCAGGCCAGCAGTGTCAGCACGAACGAGGACACGGCAAAAACGTTCGCCGTCGGTGAATTCAACTTCAACGATGTCGAGGGCGACGGGCTGGCGTCCATCACGATCACCGGGCTCGGTCTCGCCAGTGGCGACACGCTGAAACTCAGCGGCAGCGACGTCAGCGTCAACGACACGATCACCGCCGCGAACATTTCGAATCTGGTCTATACGCCAGCGGGCGATGCGAATGGAGCCGGACGGTCGACATTCGACTTCCGCGTCAATGATGTCGGCAGCGGGATCGTCGCGGCCACCATTTCGATCGACGTCACTGCCGTCAACGACGCACCGTTCTTTGGCGGCGAGTTTCCCGAGTCCGTGAGCTTCACGGAAGGCGGCATGCCCGTGCGTCTCGGTCCGGGTGTCGTCATTGGTGATGCTGAACTGGATGTCTTTAACAACTGGGACGGGGCTCGCCTGTTTATCGAGCGGGCCGGTGCCGCCAGCCTCAACGACGTCTTCGGCATCGATCCGGCCAGCATGGTGACCGTCAGTGGGCCGAACCTGATCGTGGACGGCGTGGCTCGCGCAACGTTCAACCTTGTCAACGGCGAAGGCATCGTCACGTTCAACGCCAACGCCCGGTCCTCCGACACCGTCAAGATTCTGCAGGCCATCACCTATGAAAATGTGTCCGACAACCCGCAAACCACGGTATCGCTTGAAGCCGAGCTGTTTGACGGAAACATGGGAGCACAGGGAACTGGCGGCGAAAAGAGCGCCCAGATCGCCATCCCGGTCGACATCACACCGGTGAACGACGCTCCGGTGCTGGCCAACCTGGAAACCGCCGCACTGGCCTACAGTGAAGGCGATCCGGCTACTCCGATCACCGCGACGCTCACGGTGACCGATGTCGACAACACAACGCTGTCATCCGCTGACGTGCGACTTTCCAGCGGATTCCAGGCCGGTGAAGACATTCTCGCGGCACCGGCTCTGGGCAACATCACAGTCAATTACAATGCGTCCACCGGCGTCCTGACGCTCTCGGGCAACGACACCCTGGCCAACTACCAGGCGGTTCTGCGGACCGTGACATTCCAGAACACCAGCGGTAATCCCAACGCAAACGTCCGCACGATCGAATTCCAGGCAAATGATGGCGACGCCAACAGCAACATTGTCTCGCGTATGGCGGACGTCCAGTTGAGACCTGCCGAAGTTTCCGGCGTAGTTTGGCTTGATACCACTGAGGACGGAATCCGTGACGACGAACTCGAAGTCGGAGAACCGCGAGTTGCGAACGTGACTGTCTCGCTTGTGGATCTCGGTAACAATGTGATTGCTTCAACGACCACGAATCCGGGTGGTGAATATTTCTTCTCAGTGGATCCGGGGCAATTCCGAGTTGTGTACACACCGCCGACTGCCCGGCAGTTCACGATTCAGGGTGCACTGCTGGAGGGCAGCCCCTCCGATTCGAACGACAGCGACCCGAGCCGCCTGACTGGTGAAACCCTCCCGCTCGGACTGGTGACATCCGGCGCGACGGCGTCCAATGTCGATGCCGGACTGGTTATCACGACGGTGTCTATCGCACCACCGGCAACATTGCAGGAAGGCAACGCCGGACTGTTCACCCCCGCGGACTTCACGGTCTCATTGAATGGACCCGCGACGCGTGTTGTGACTGTTAACGTGATCGCGTCCAGTCGCACGGCTGCACTCGGGATTGACTTCGAGCAGTTTCCCGTCGCCGAGCAGACTGTCACGTTCCAGCCGGGTGAAGTTTCGAAGACGGCCACTCTCAACCTGATCGGCGACGCCGAGCCGGAGGCTGATGAAGACTTCCAGGCAACGCTGAGTAATCCAGTACAGGCCGTGCCGGGTGTGAGCAGTGCCATCGCGACGATTTTCAACGACGACATGGTCACGATACCGCGCGTCGTGATTGAAGCCATGCCTGCTCCGACCGTGAATGAAGGCAACTCGCTGGACCAGCCGAATTTAGTCTTTATCGCGCGACTCCTCACCGGCTCGGCGGATGCCGATATCGATGTCAACTTCAGCACAATTGATCCGATGGTCGATCCGACAACGATGCTTGCTCCCGAGGGACAGGCCACGGCGGGTGATGAAACGAGCGCTGGTGACTACACCCCCGTTAGCGGCACCGTGACGATTGAGGCCGGACAGACCAGCGCGGAGATTCAGGTCCAGGTGATCAGTGACGACATCGACGAGCCGAACGAAACGGTTTCCGTGCGGCTGAACAGTGTGTCTGGCGCGAATGCTCAGCTCGGTATGTCTACACAGGCAACGGGGTCAATCATCGACGACGATGATCCAACGCCATCGATCACGGTGCTTGACGGAGAAGTGCGTGAACTGGACCCGTCCAGTGAGCCGGGCCTGTCGTTTGTACTCGAGCGTCTGGGCAATACGGATCTGGCAATCACGGGAACGTATCGGACTGTGCTGCTGTCCGGCCCGGGCGCAGCGATTGCCAGTGACTTCACGGGAACACAGACGGGAACGTTCGAAATCGCCGCAGGCGCCACTGGTGACGCCATCGTCGTGCCGGTCATAGGCGATTTTTTGAACGAAGGCGACGAGACGTTCGGCATTGAACTGCTGAGTGCCATGCAGGTGAATGCAAATGGTTCACCGGGCGGAAACGTGATTATCGAGCGTGGAGAGGCGATCGGTACGATTGATGACGACGATGGCACGCCAGTGCTCTCGCTGGAAACGGGTGCGAGTGTGATTGAAGGCCGCCCCGGGAACGGCAACGTACTGTTCGTGACGGTCACGGCCTCGGCAGCATCAACAACCGACATCACGTTCACCGTCTCAACGATCGACCAGAATGCCGCCGGCTTTGCACTCGCCCAGGGTGCCGGAGTCGTCGATCCCGACTACCTCCCACTTTTGAATGCGCCAGGCGTGATATCGGCTGGCCTGACCAGCACAACAATTTCCATTCAGGTCATTGGGGAGGACCTCGTCGAGCCGGACGAACGTGTCCGCGTGAGACTGGACAACATCAGCCCCAACGCTTTAGAGAGCGACACTGGCGCCGAAGTGGATGCCACCATCGTCACCGATGACCGCACTGAAGCGATGCTGAGTCTGACCGGTGGTCAGATCGTTTCGGAACGCGACGGCATGCGGACCTCGAACCTGGGATTCTCGGCAGTGATCGACGCAGTCCTGACGCGAAACGTCATCGTCAACTATAGAACAGTGCCGCTACCTTCCGACGCCGGTTCCAATCTGTCGATTCCTGATGTGGACCATGTGGCCGTCAACACGGGTGAGGGTCAGGTCGTCATTCTGGCTGGCCAGTTAAGTGCGCCGATTTCGGTGGTCGTCCTGCCGGATGACCTGGTCGAGTCGCCGCTGGAAGACGTCTTTGTCGAGATCACATCGTTCGAACTCGGGCCGGTGCTGGTGCCCGGACTGCCCGCTCCGATCGTGACACTGGATGGATTGAACGCCCGAGCGAAGTCCAGTATCCGCGACGATGATGGTGTGGTGACCGAGATTTCGATTGCGGAAGCGACAGAAGTACGCGAAGGCGATGTCGGCACTAATCCAGCTCAGGCGACGATCACATTGTCGTCGCCTGCGAGCCAGGACCTGCGGCTGACCTATCGCACACGGAGCAGTGCGGGCACCAATGTGGCGACACCAGGCACAATTACCGCTGCCGGTCAGCCTGTCGTCCTGCCGGGCACACCGGCAGAACTGACACCGGACCACGAGGAACTAACGACTGCGTCGGTCCTCATCCCGCGAGGATCACTGACGGCATCCGTGCCGGTTCGGGTTATTGGAGACGTCCGCTTCGAAGGAAACGAAGTCTTCCTGATCGAGCTGACTGGTGTGACACTGGCCAATGGCACATCCGATGACACCGTGGCCCGTCTCGATCCGGCAGCGATCCAGTCGGTCGTCACAATTCGGGACAATGAATTTGCGGAACTGCCGGAATTGAGTTTCGCCGCCGCACCAGGAGCAATGGTCAGCGAAGGTGATGAGGGCGATGACGTCGACGCCGTTTTCATTCTGTCGTTGTCAGGTCGGATTCAGAACCCCGTCGAGATCCGTGTTCGTACGATTCTTGCTGACGGAGTGGGTCTCGCGGCGGCTAACGCCGACCTGGGCGATTACTTCTTTACCGATCGACTGATTACGCTCGACTCTGAGGTGACGTCGGCAGAATTTCGTGTGGGTATCATTGAAGACAACCTTGTGGAAACTGACGAGCTGATCAGTGCAGAGATCGTATCGGTGGTCGGTGCCACAGTAGCGACGGACCAGCTGGTTGCCTCCGTTCTTCTCAAAGACGACGACAACCCGAGTGCCGCTGTGTTAACGGTCGACGACGTGTCGGAACTCGAAGGCGACGACAATTCAAATGCTCTGGTTCACACGGTTTCGCTCAACGTCGACCCCGCCAATCTCGGAGGGTCCGTCACCGTCACTGTTACGACGCTGAACGACACGGCAACTGCAGGCGTCGACTACACGGCAGTGAATCAGGTGCTGACGTTCCTGTCCGGTGAATCGACGAAGACTGTCACGATTCCAATTCTCGGCAACACACTTGACGAATCGACCAAGGACGTTGTGTTGCAGCTGTCCAATGCAATGGATGCGAGCGGGGCAGCGGTTGCCATTGCCGGAACCGGACAGGGCATTGGGTCAATTCTGAACGACGACAGCACTGACGCAAAGCTGCGAGTCGATTCGGTCGTCGTGCGTGAAGGTGATTCTGACGGGGCGACGTTTGCCGACTTCACCGTCAGCATTATCGGTGAATTAGGTCGTGACGTGCTCGTCGACTTTGCCGCGGAAGCGGACACGGCGGAAGTCAATGTGGACTTTCGGCCGGTCTCTGGCACGTTGCGATTCACTCCAGGAGGTCCGACCGAGCAGACTGTCAGTGTACCCATCATCTCAGACCTGCTGCTGGAAGAGGAATTCGAACTGTTCGTGCTCAGGCTGACGAACGCACGCTTCGACTCCGCAGGTTCAATGGTGAACACTGGCACGATTGAAATCGATCCGGACCAGGAGCAGGGCGATGGAGTCATTCTTGACGATGACCGGCGTGTCTTCCGTGACGATGGCGACGAACAACTGCAAATCATCGTCGACGCGATTTCCGACTTGCTGGACGAATTCAGCGGTGACAGGACGAACCTGGAATTCCTCGCCGAGCTGGAAGTCCTCAACCTGAGGGCACTGGGGGCAGCCGGCCTGGAGTTCGGAATGGTCTTTACGGCTGATCCGGTCGACTTCCTGCTGACCGACACAGAGGGGCGAACCACTGGTTACACGGCGGTTCGAGGTGAGTTGACGGAAGTGGCGCGGTCGTTCTACTCGGGTGACGGCAACGTGGAACTGGTCATTCTGCCGGACGCGATCCCCGGCGAGTTTCCGTTGCAACTGTCAGGCGTCGGATCGGGCGAGTTCGTGCAGGTGGCTACGCTGGTCACCGAGAGCGGTGATTCCAAGACAATCAGCAATAGCGGCGTGCTGACCGGAGACGCAAGACTGGTCCTCGACTTCACAGACGTGGGACAGAACAACTTCCCGATTACCGGTGAGGAGATCTTTGCCCGGCTGGCCAATGGAGGCGATGACAACTCTGACGAGGTTGTTGCCAGCAACGTTGCACTGGCAGTCTCCACCGCGGCGATGGAAGCGGTCGCTGAACTGCAGCGTCAGCAGAGCCAGGATGTGCCTGGTCCCAATGACCCGGGCGCAGTATTTCGTGATTTCACGAACCGTGTCGAAGTACTCGGTCGCGAGCTGTTTGACGCGGTCTGGAATGAACTCGACAGTGTTTTCGCCGAGATTCCCGAGGCCCCGGACTCAGTCCTGAATGCATTCTGGACAGGATTCGGCCGCGCCATACTGGGAACACCGGACGGCCTCCTGGAGGTCCTTGACCTGCTGGAACTGTTGAACGACGGCGACGATGCCCCCGCCCCGGACGAACCGGATGGAGATCAACCCGCGGACGGCAACGCGAATCCGGCCGATGCCAACGCAGCTCAGGACAATGCGAATCCGAACGCTGCTCAAGCCGCGCGCCGTGAACGGAACAAGAGCACCTGGCTGAAGGAGCTGGTTGCTGTTGCGGAAGAAAGTCCATGGGACAAACCGCGGCCCGGGGACAGGCGTGTCAACAAGCCGGTAGCGCGAGCGACGGCCAATCGTCCCCGCTTCGTCGAAATCGCAAGAAAGATGCAGTCAACGGATCAGCAGTCAACCGCGTCTGAGGGCAATGGCAAATCCTCGCAGACCAGGCCTGCCCAGCCGCCGGCCGACGGTTCTTAACGGCGTTGATTCACTTCACTCTGCCCATGCATACTCCAGGCTGAGGTGAAACCGGGCGTCCGATTCCGGGCAAACCTGCGTGACAGGAAAGCACTGGAGATCCACTTGCAGGTGTTTCTGGCCATTGTCGGTGGAATAGCGCTGGCACTTGTGGGGCTGCTGGCGCTCGGCTTGTTCCTCCTGCGATTGAAATTTCGCGCAGTACTTCGGCAATTCGAGGACATTGGGGATGCCGCCGGAGTCGCCGGGTGCGTTGTCCCCCCCATGCAGGTTCGATTACGGCCTGACAACAACTACGAATGGCGGGACCAGGCACAGGTCCACGCCGTTGGTGATGAACTCGCCGAACGTGGTTTCACCCGGATTGGAACATTCAACTCCGAGCCAACCACGGTACCGCTGGAGGCATGGCACGATCCGCAGCAGTCGATCTATGCGACGATCTGTGAAGATGCGGATACGGGTATCTGGCTCGACGTTCTTTCTCTGGGCGAGGGCGGTTCGTCCTATACCGTCAGCTCGGGTCCGGGTGATCAGTTTGTTCGCCCATCCGAATTCCAGTTGGAACATCTACCCGGCGGTACACCGACTGATGTCTTGAGCCGGTTCTTCGAGAACCGCCCGGACTGTCAGGCACGTCCGACGTCGGCCGAAGGTTTTCCCGCGGTGTTCGAGGATTTGTGGCAGCGGATGATGAACGTCCGCATTGAACAGGGCCCGCCATCCGAGGAAGAGATTCGGCAACTGTGCCATGTTCAGGGTGACGCGGAACTGCAGCTTGAGATGGTGGAGCGGATTCGTGAAATGTGGCAGTCACAGATCAGTGACGCAGTGGAGCGGCAAATCCGCGAAGCATTCCTGGAAAACTCGCAGCTCTCGGCGCTGGAGTGGGACCGGTTACGGGATCGTGTTGTGTTCGTACACGACGATCTGACTGCTGAGGAACTGGCAGCGATGATCGATGTCGAGTGGGATAGCAACGCCGATGATCTGGACGACTCGTATGACGTCCTGGAAGAGCGGGCTCTCGAGCTACTCAGTTATTCCTCAGCCCGCAGCGCGTTTATCAGCATGAACAGCGAACTGCAGGCTACATCCCAATTCGAGAAGATTGGCGTGGTCACTCACCCCGCCGCTGCGGACGTTTACGTTGGCCCCGTGTAGAAGCACCCGTGCAGAAGGACTCACTCCCGAACGAATGAAGCCCGACATTTCAGAAATGCCGGGCTTCTTCGCAGTGACGGGCAGTCGTACGACGCTATGCATTCATTTGTGCGGAAGTGAAGACAGAGGCCATCATCAGGGCCGCCGTTTCGACTCGCAGGACACGCGGCCCAAGACTGACAAGGCGGGCACCACGAGTGACAGTTTGAGTGATCTCTTCAACTGTGAATCCGCCTTCGGGTCCGACGACAGCGACGAGGGTATCGACGTCGCCCTTCTTATTCCCGGACTTGGTGACTGGCAGAATCGATCGAACCAGACCTTCGTTAAACGGGACACCGCCGGGGTGAGCCACGGCTGTCCCGGAACCCAGCAGGTTGGACGACACAAACTGACTCCACGTAAGAACGCTGCCAACTTCCATCAGCCGCGAACGCCCACACTGTTTACTGGCCGCGATAATGTTATTTCGAAGCTGATCCAGCTTGGACGGTCGCGGGTCAACAACACTGCGGGAAGTCGTAATCGGGACGATTTTCGAGACGCCCAGTTCGACCGCCTTTTCAACCAGCGTCACTGCTCGAGTCGCTTTCGGCATCGCGACTGCCAGTACCAGATACGGCCCCGGCTCGACTGGCAGCGTTTCGACTCTGCCGACCTTAAGTGTCGCGGCATGTCGTGAGATGTGTTCGATTTCTGCTGGGGCTTCACGCCCCACACCATCGAACAGCAGCACGGTGTCGCCGACCTGGTGTCGGGTGACACGCACCATGTGATGGAATTCCGCTCCTTCGAAAGACAACGTCCCCTTCTTGAGACGATCCGTGACAAAAAAACGCGATGCGACCATGGAACTCATCCGTGTAAGAGGGGTCTGGATTCGCCGCGTTCGACACCCCCCGGAATGGTGGTCGACGCGCGCCTCTGTTGAGACCGGATACTTTGTCAGCGGCCCCCACATCCTGGACTAAAATAGTGTGTTTCCAACCACGATTACAACGATCAGTAGCAATATCAGTCGAATACCTCACGCACTAATCGAGACTATGACAGTTCGTACTGTCGGCCGACATATACACGCGACCATAGTCACCCAGCAGCTATGTGTTCGAGGCGTACGCCGCTGAAGCCGAAAGTGTTCATCCAGTTCTCGGGGATTGCGTGACCATTTGTTTTAGGGCGAAAGCCCCTAATCTACCGCACTCGATGCGCGGTTTGCAGAATGACGATGTGCTAACCTGCCCACTCCAAAACTCGTCAGCCGCGGCGACGCCTCAATGGGCCGACCCTTCGCTTTGAACGACCGCACGATGCACGACCCGCATGCCTCTTCAGATTGCACTCATGTAGACATGTGGAAGTGCGAATACACGTTTCGTAACCACTATGCAGAGATCGACGGTCACCGCATCCACTATCTCGATGAGGGCTCCGGCGAGACATTGCTGTGCGTCCACGGAAATCCGACCTGGTCGTTCGCGTGGCGGCACGTCGTGCGGGAAATGAGCCAGACGCATCGGGTTGTTGCCATCGACCATCTGGGCTGTGGGCTCTCGGACAAACCTCAGGAGTACGGATATTCTCTGGCGTCGCACATTGGCAATCTTCGCAGCCTGGTCGAACAACTCGACCTGAAACAGGTGACTCTACTGGCGCACGACTGGGGCGGGGCAATCGGTATGGGCGTGGCCGGGCAGTGTCCGCAGCGGTTCGCTCGTTTCGCACTCTTTAACACGGCCGCGTTTCGGTCGACACGCATCCCGCTCAGAATTGCCGTTTGCCGGATTCCCGTGCTTGGGACGATTGCTCTCCGCGGATTGAATGCCTTCAGCCGAGCGGCGCTGACTATGGCCGTCGAAAAACACGAACGCATGACGGCACCGGTCCGCAGAGGTTATCTGGCGCCGTACGACTCGTGGGCTCATCGAGTCGCCGTCAATGCATTCGTACGCGACATCCCGCTCCGCAGTTCGCATCCGTCATGGTCGACTCTTGTGGCAGTCGAGGAAGGCCTGTCGCAATTCGTCAACCACCCGATGCTGCTCGTCTGGGGAGAACGCGACTGGTGCTTCAACACCGACTTCCTGCACGAGTTTGAGCGCCGATTCCCGAACTCAGAGACGCTCCGGATCCCGGACGCCGGCCATTACGTGTTCGAGGACGCGCACGAGGTGTTCATTCCGCGTCTGCAGCAGTTCCTTGAAGAGCACTCGGTGTTTGGTGATCAGTGATCGGTGGTCAGTGCGGAGCGGCGACGCCTGCCCGAAGTGCTCACATCGACATGTCGACTTCCGCAATTCCACCCGCCTCGCCTCACTGCCTTCCCGCGGACTCAACATTCACGATGCGGGCGCTGGGGCGTGCCAGGTCAACCAGCACCGGCTGGGGAGTGTCGACGCGGGCCATGTTGCCGATCGCGTCGCGAGCCACAACCCGGAGATACAGCCGAGGCGGTATTCCCTGCGGAACTGTCCAGACATATTCGCCGGTATTCGGCAGCCAGTCGGTGACCAGTTTCCACGGACCTTTGGGGTCCGGCGACCATGACAATGCGATCGGGCGTTCGGCGAGTTTGTAATCTTCCGCCTGCCAGGTGATCAGAATGCGGTTGCTCTGTGCTCCCTGGCCCTGCTTCAACGGGAATAGCTGCACGACCGGCGGCGAGGCGTCGACTTCTATCACGATATCGGGTTTCTGTCCCTGCTGCGGTGGCGGATCGGTCAGGCCGGCTCCGCTGACGACTCGCATCGCGAAACCGTAAACACCGTCCGCCGGGACATTCACGTCGAATGGGCTTTGTCGATCTTCGTCGATTCCATAGCGGTACCACTTTTCGCCGTCGTTCTGTGTCACGAACAGTTCGACCGCCGCGATCCCCGAGGGACCAACATCGTCGACCTGGTAATCAATCTGGAACTGGCGACTCTGTACCTTTCGGTGACCAGGCGACTGCGCTGAAGGAAAGTCCTGTACGTTGCTTCGATGTGGCACGGCCGATGCGTATGCGTCCCGCCACTGAGGAGAGTCAGGAGACGGGCCGGTGCTGGTCGGAGCAGGTGGCGATCCAAAGGGGGAGACGCCTGAACCGACGCCCAGATTCTGCCCTGGCACGGGCGGAACGCCGAAGCCCGCGTCTGAGGAAGCTGGCGGGCCGAACGCGGGTCCGGGAATCCGTTGCGGGGGGGGTGTCGGGTATAGTGCTCTTGCCGTCGTGCCAGGAACCGGACCGAAAGACGGAGATGCCGCGTCTGCACCTGAGAATGCCGGAATACGCGGATCGGTTGTTTGTCGAGGATCAATGGCACGCGGTGTCAGTACTGGCGGCAGCCGACCGGGATCACTGCCCGGAGGTGTTCCATATGCTCCGGCAGGAGACACTTGAATCTGGTACTGCGCGGACGTTTCGTTGCCGGCTCGATCGCGGGCGCGACCACGTACCGCCACTGTTCCACCAGCCGGAATGGTCCATAATGTTTGTCCACTGGCGGTCGGACGTCTGCCAATTGGTTGCCAGTCTGGTATCCCCGACTGAGAGAACTCCAACTGAACCGACTCCGGATCAATGTTGTCGTCCACGGTCACCCAGTTCAGAGCGACTCGCCCGGGTGCGGGCTGCGACAGGTCGATCTTCAACAGCGGTTTACGTGTATCTACGACGACAGCCAGCCCGGGCCGTAGTTCACCGCCCGGGTGGGGCTGTCCCTGGTGGTCCATCGTGCGGACAGCGAACCAGTATTCGCCGTCGGATTCGGCCCGAAAGTCGAATCGGCCCGCCTTCGCCTCGACGGACTGCATGTTAAACCACTGCTGGCCATGGTCCTGAGAGACGTACAGCCGAATTTCTTTCGCTCCCAGCCTGGCGACTTCCCGGGCATCATATTGATACGGAATGTAGAAAGCGGTGTGGCTGGTGTAGATCGCCGGCCTCTGCGCTTGACCACCAGTAGAGACCTTCGGCTGCGGAGTCTGCCACGCCGAGGCTGCCGACACACACACCGTCACAAGGACCAACTGAGAAAGATAAAGCCTCATTTTGTCATCTCCGAACCGTTTACTGCGATCCAGACGCACAGCAGTCGGACCCGCGGGGCAAAACCAGGATGTGTTCGCTTTAGTGGGACCAAAACAGACATCGATGCCGAAACGCCGACCAACACGCCTTCAGTGCGCAGGGTCAATGCGCCGGCACCGGATGCCGTCCTTATCGTTATCGACCTGAGAATTTGTGCGGCTTGAGCAGAAATTGCCGATTGCGCCGCTGAGTCGATCGCCTGTGGACTCACAGGTGAAGTCGTGGCTCTCGATGGGCACCTGCCCGCTTTTCCCCGTCCTCGTCTCCGCACAGCGGTTCACGACAGCGAGCGAGCGACAGGGACTCGCAGATTTGCCTGATTCTCAAATCTGACAGAGCACTGTTCACGTACCAGACGCCGGCGACCTGTCAAATCCGCGTCCCGGCACCCGTCAGAATCTGTCGGACTGAAGTGGTGGGAACCGGTGGGTGGTTGACGGCGTCCAATCCGGCTTTGGGAACGGCCGGTTCCGCGTTCACGGTTGAAGCGAACCGGCTAACTTGTCCGGAGTTGGGAGTATGGCACAATCGCGGATTCTGCAGAGAATGTCAGTTGCTGCCCCGTCTGCGGATCGTGCCCATCGCGGTGTTGCCAACATCAACGCCGTTGTCGATGGGCAACAATCCTTGTGGCTTCTGACCCCGGAAACACGTTCATATCAGAGGTTACGGCTGAATTGTTGCGGCCGGCACAGGCTTTGCCTGGTGGTCTTTGATTGGACGCAGAGCCTGTCTGCGCACGGTCTGTGATTCACCGGCCAATCGCACAGGACCTGGTTTGAGCAGCCTGAATGGAAGGCTGTATCAAACGGCAACTCGGCGAGATCCCTGAACCGATCTCAGCCACCCGGCACTTGCCGGGTGAACTTACTTCTGGGAGATCATCCATGCTGCTGACATCGTGGGTGCGCAGTTTTCGCGAAACACTTTTCTCACGCCGTCGACGAACGCGTCGTCGTGGGGACGTCCGTGGAAACCAGTTATGGCAGCCGGGCCGCCGACTGAACCGGACGTCCGAGCGTCTGGAAGAGCGCACTCTGCTCACAGCTCTGGTCGTCGACCAGGACTTCGTAGACATTCGCGGTGGCAGCGTCACGCTGGGAAACAGCGACATCGACGTCGACAACGATGGTACGCCCGAATTCGACGAAATCGTCTTCGACAACGTCAGGCTCAGTGGCTTCGGGGCCGGAATCAACGTGAACCTGTCAGGTCGCGTCGATGCTTCAGGCACAATCACCCCGCTCGAACTCAGCCGTATCGCGTTCCAGGACGTCACGATTGTGGGTGCTGGCGGCGGCGGTCTGAATGTCACACTGAACAACGTCAACTTCGGCGACGGACCTGACGACCCGGAACGACCAAACGGCCTGATCCTTCAGAATTCGCAGATCGGCGTAGCGGCGACGTCTTCGACCGGTGGACCAGTCGTATTCAACCTGACCGACGTACAGGTGCCCGAGTTGACCGTCTTCCAGACGGATATCTTTGGTGGCTCCAATGCCGGTCTGCGCATCAGTCTCGACAGCCAGACTCGGAACACGGTCATCGGTGAGATCGATATCGCCGAATCAAATATCGATGGCGTATCACTGACCAGCACCGGTATCGAACAGCCAGTCTTCCAGATTGACAACACGAACCCGCTGAATGTGACTGTTGCATCGCACGGATTTCAGACCGGCTCGGAAGTCACCATTGAGGATGTGCAGGGCGCCACCGTCGCCAATACCACGGCGACGATCACCGTGCCGCTGGATCCGCAGGGTCGCCCGGACCAGAACCAGTTCACCCTCGATGGAATCGACGGAACAGGCACGGGGACCTATGTCAACGGGACCGGTACGGTCTTTCTGCGCACGACAATCAACAGCACACGCTTCCGCGACAACACCATTACCGGTACGACCGGCGCCGACGGGGTCGAGATCAACCTGACCAACACCAATGCGCCGGAACTGAACATCGAAGACCACCTGGATGTCAACGATCCCACCCAGCTCATCCGCAGCATCAGCGTCAACCTGGACAACTCACCGCTTGACGGGTTTACGATTCGGAACAACCGCATCGATGCCACGCGACCGTCAATCGACGGTTTGAGAATCGCAGCCGTCGACTCGACACTCAGCAATCTTCTGATCGACAACAACACTGTGGCCGGCAATCTGGGAATGACTCCGAATCCTGCCGGTGCCGAGGGAATTGTCTTCGACATTACAGACGGCAATGTGTCCGGCATTTTCACTCGGAACATTGTCCAGGACACGTTGGGCGACGGTCTGGAAATTACAGCAACCGTGTCTCAGGAATTCGTCGACGAAAATCGCGGTCCATTGCTGTTTGACTTTCAGTCTGGCCTGAATGAATTTGATGGGAACACATTCAGTGGCAACCAGGGAGCTGGCGTTTTCGTTGACCTGCCCGAAAACGTCGCAATCAACGCGACGTTGACCGACAACACATTCACGTCCAACGGAGTTCGCGGTCTGGATTTCACGGTCGCGAAGACTGCCGCGCAGTTCACCCAACTGGCACGTGGCGGTGTTGGCCGTACAGACACGACGCTGCGTGTCATTGACGCCAGTGCCTTCACGCAATTCACCGCGCCGTTCAACGTCATGATTGAGGCCGAGGAGCTGACCGTCACGGGGACCGTTCTAAACGAGCCGACTATTCTGACCGTGATTCGTGGAGTCAATGGGACGCGTGCGAGATTCCATCCCACGAATGCAGATGTCATTGCCACCCAGGGTGATGCCTTCCGACTGACTCTGGGTGGTGACGACGTTACTACCGATCGCAACGTGTTCGACGGAAACACCGGAGGTGGACTTCGACTTACTCTGGTGGACCGTGCCGCTGGTGCGTTCGTCATTCAGAACAACGTCATCATCAACAGTCAAGGCAACGACGCCGACGACTCGGACGGTATCAGCGTCAATCTGGTCAGTCTGGATGCAAACGTCCCGGCCACCAACATCCTGCGACGCTCGGTGATTGACAGCAATCTGATCGGGATTGACTCATTCACGACGCTGCCATTTGCAATTACGGACACGTTGACGACGTTTACTCTGGCCGACGAGAGCGTCTTCAATCTGGGCGCCGGCCTGCAGGTGAATGACGTTCTTCGCGTCGATGGCGAACAGATTCGCGTGGCCGCGCCCCCCGTTGGCAACACGATCACCGTGGAGCGTAATTTCAACGGAACAACTGCGGCACCCCATGCGGCGAACGCAATTCTCACTCCCACGACAGGCGGCAACAACGATCGAGGCATTGACTACTTCTTTGAAGAGCAGTCCGTCATAGAAGACGTTCAGATCGTCAATAACATCGTCGCCAACAACACAGACGATGGAGTGCGATTCATCCGCGAGGATGACGGAATTACGCGTACGGTCAACGCCAGCGATGATCAACGGCGTTCGGTGACCATTGCGAACAACGTCATCTCCGGAAACGCCATTGAACCGGAAGTTGACATTGTTGTGAGTCCTAATCTCGTCGACGGCAGCGGGTCGGGGTCCGGGCTTGAGATCATCGTGCGAAACGGCACGACCGATGAGTTCGATGTCGACATTCGAGACAACACGATCGCGAATCAGGTGGGCCCGGTTGGCGCTGGCCTGCTCGCCTCGAGTGGGCTCCGTCTACATACGGAAGCGGATGCACGTATCGAGACGATCGTCACGAACAACATCGTCGCCTTTAACGGGCTTGACGGTTTCAAGATGACGGAGCGGTTCTCGTCCGTGTCCGATCGGCGAGACATTGCCGGGCAACTGTTCGGAAACGACTTCTCCAACAATGTGGATGACGGAATCGACATCGGAGTTCCAAGCGGCGAGAACGTCGTGTTTATTGTCGGTGCAGATGGGGTCGACTCGCAGAATCGAAGTCTGGGTAATACCGTCAGCTTCAATGGTGATTCAGGAATCGACATTACCGGAACGGCGGGGGCAACCGGTGCCGGTGGCGGTACAAGTGGAAGCCGGATCTCGATTACGAACAACGAACTTGACTTTAACGGTCAGGTCCTCAGCACTGCCGTTGGTGTGGCTACACCTACAGGGCAATCCGCCCGATTGGGTAGCGGTATTAAGATTCAGGTTGGCAGTTCCCAGATCTCTGTCAAAGACAACAGAATCAGGAACAACAACGGGGCCGGTATTGACATAAATCTGGGTGGCGACATCTCGATTCGAGACAACATCATCACGTTCAACCAGAACGATGGTGTCGAGATTCAGGGAAGCACCGAGGCGACGATTCTTGGAAACCTGATTGGGAGCAATGTTGGCCGCGGAATCGACATTCTTGTGGCGGGCGGTTCGAATACGAATGCGAAGATTGGTAATGGGCTAGAGGCCGGCCGGAACAATATTATCAGTAACCGGCGGGAAGGTATCTACATTATCACCTCGGTAACGGATCAGGATCAGAATGTGGATTCAGGTGTTCCGTTGGACGCAACGGCGGCCAGTTTCAGTCCCTCTCGCGTCCCGAACCTGTTGATTCAAGTTGATACAAACTCCATCGAAGACAACGGATCGCTGGGCGGGTTGCCTGCGACCGGTATTCGCGCGAGAATCGGTTCGAGTAACGGAGGCCGCGGCTCCGAAGCGCTTGCGGCGGCGTTCGGTAATAGCTCCAGCGTTGCTGCAGGGACAGTGACGGATGCGGGAGCCAATGGACGGACGAATGCCCGGATTATCAACAATGACTTTGACGGGAACTTCGGTGACGACGCCAGATTCGAGGCGTTTATTTCGACTGCCGAGCCACAAGTGACCCAGGGTGACTGGACGCTGACCAATACTCCCCCTTACGACATTGACCCCAATCAATACTTATCAGATCCGTTAGCTCGACTGAACCTTGTATTCGAGGGCAACGTCGGTAATGGACTGAGGGCGTTGGGTGGGTCCGCCGCTTATCAGATCGCGGAGCCGGTGTTCAAGAGTCGCGATTCACTTGCCAACGCGACACCCGGGTCAAGCGACGAGGTTCCTCCCGCGGGGCCTTTTATCAACGGCGGAACACGGCCAGGTAATCTGCCGCGTAGTATCATCAATCTTCCTGCGCGTGCTCCAGGCGGGGTCCAATTTGCGCCGCTGACCGGCCCGAACCTGCCCCCGCCGATGACAGATATCCTGACGGTCACGAATGTGCAGGACGTGGCGCTGGGAAATGGCGTGACGGAGTTGCAGGTGACGGTGGGCGGTGCGATTACATTCCCCAACGGGGCGTTCGTCGAAATCAGCGGAGTGAGCGCCATTGGCGGCGGGCTGCACACCGCCAACGGTGTCCAGCAGGTGTTCAACGTCAACGTAGGGGCTGGAACCTTCCAGCTTCGGAACACCGCAGGCCACGGTGGCCCACAGTTTTCCAATGGTGGCACAGTGGTGTGGAATAACCCGGCCAATCAATCGTTTCTCTATCCCGGCATCAGTCCGTCATCAACGTTCCGAATCGCACAGGGATTCGATACCCAGGGGCCGACTGCTGCGGACGAGTTTTCCGGAGGCAGCGGAAACTTTTCCGATGGCGCGTACGACATCTGGACGCCGAATGAAACTCGCAGCGGCTCAATTATCAACGTGGAATCGCGTTTTGACGACGCCACCATTCCGTTTGGTCAACTGCGTGTGACGACTGCAAACCATGGACTTTCTCCGAATCGACAAATCACAATCACTGGTGTCCAGGGCATTCCAGCCGCCAACGGTTTTGAATCGCTCGCAGTCGGCTCGATTCTGAGCGTGGACCAGTTTCTAGTCACAGGATCCGCTGCGACTGCCGGCGCCTTCACTGGCGGTGGAACGTTCGTAACGATTGACGACAGTTTTACCGATCCATTGACGCCTACGTTTCCGACCGGTGATGTCGTTGATATCACTCCGGATCCGAGGTCGACCAACACCGGGGTTGTCGCCTTGAATTTCTCGGAGCCGGTAACGGGACTGGATGTCGATGACCTGCTGCTGCTGCGTGACGGCAGGGCAGTGGATGTTGGTAACGTGTTGCTGCAACAGGTCAACGCCCGGCAGTTCACGGTCAACCTGGGCCCAGCGACGGCTCTGGATGGGGATTACGAACTGATCATCGACGGGCGACTGCCAGAGGCCACGATCGTTCCGGTCACTCCCAATGCTCAGTCAGGCCCAGTCGACAATATCGTTGTGAATTTCAGTGAAGACGTCACCGGGGTCGATATCTTCGACTTTACGCTGTCGCGTGATCTGGGCGACGGGCGTGGCCCGATTGCAGTTGACCTGTCCGAAATCGGCGCCAACCTGGAAGTGCGGCAGATCACTCCGTCGACTTACTCGATCGATCTGAGCACGGTAACGGACATCGAGGCACAGTACCGATTGACGCTACTCGCTCCCCGGACTGCTGCTTTGATTTCGCAGTTGACTCCAAACAGCGTGACCATTCTGGCTGCGACGAATCAGGTGAACTTCAACGTCGTTGGGCACGGCCTGTCGACAGGTCAGACGGTCACTGTTCAGGGTGTGACGGCAAACGGCGGCGCTACTCCAGTTAATGGTGTCTTTCGGATACTGGTGGTCGATGGTGACAACTTTCGGTTGGCGACGGATCGGACGCTGATTACGCCGGTCTCGTCCGCGGTCGGATCGTATACATTCGGTGGCAGTTCGGTTCAATTTGACCCGGGCATTATCGACCGCGTTGGACGACCGTTTTCAGTCGTAAACGTGATTCGTACCAGTGGTCTGTCGATTCTCGCCGACGCCAGCGACACATGGGTGCGGGCCAGTGCTGCACCGACTGTCGACCTGCTTGATGTGACTCCCGACCCACGAAATTCGCCCGTGCCGTCTGTGACATTCCGATTCAGTGAGCCAGTTCTGAAAGCCACTGTTGATACAAGTGACTTCCAGTTGTCGCGTGATACAGGATTCGGACCGGTCGCCGTTCTGATCGATCCGAACATCGCCATTGTTACGCCGCTCGACGATCCATTGACGGCCATCGACGAGTCCCAGGCCGCAGTGCTCACGTCGACACTGTTTCGACTCGACGGCCTGACATCCCTGACGACCATCCCAGGTGACTATCGTCTGACACTGATCACAACAGGGCCGTCCCGGATTCAGGATGCCCAGGGTCTGAGTTTGAGTTTTCCGGCTACGGATGACTTCACCGTGGTCACCACCGGCCCGGCACCGGAAATCATTGACGTGTTTCCGGATCCGCGACCGTCCGCAGCCAGTGCAGTGACCTTCGTGTTTTCGGAAGGCGTGGAACAGACCGATGGTACTTCGCTGGACAACGAACCGGCATCAGACTTTTTCACGCTGACTCGCGACGCAGGTGATGGCAACGGGCCTCAGGATGTTCCACTGACCGGAATCATGCTCACCCAAAGCAGCAGCACGGTCTTTGAAATCGACCTGAGGACCGTCACAAGTTCGACTCCCACTGCGGCGCTGCCACTGCCGTCGATCGATGGAAACTACACTTTGACATTGAATCGCGGTTCCGCGATTCGAGCCGTGGGTGACCTGGAGCAACTGGCTGTCGACGGAGTCGACACATGGGTTCAGGACAGTACGAATCCGACGGCGGAAATCCTGTCGATTGATCCCGATCCGCGCGTTCAGAGTCCCGGCGTCGTGACGGTTCAATTCGCAGAACCGGTCCGTGGCGTTGACCGATTCGATGCGGCGACGGATTTCACACTGACGTTGGACATTGGTGATGGAAACGGGCCACTACCGATTCCATTGACCGATTCGATGGGCGTGATTCCCGTGCGGCCCATCAGTCCGGTCGATGCGAATGGCAACCCGGTGCGACCGTTTGTGACCGGGATTAACGTATTTGCCAGTGCTTACATCCTCGATCTGAGCGATATTGAATCCACAATTCTGTCGGCCTTCCCGACGGTCGATGGCAATTACGAGCTGACTTTGACCGACGCAGGAGGGATCGCTGATGACACGGGGAATGCCTACCTGGTAACGGGCACATCAGTCGATGCGTGGGAGCGACTGTTCCGGACGAACAACGATCCGATCATTGACGCGGTGTTTCCGGCCGGAGGTCCGACGCCGAGTAACAACTTTGTGACCAATCGCATCGAGGTCAGTGCGAACGACGAGTGGTTCACCGACACAATTCCACCGGCGGTGGTGTCGGGGACAGTGTCGATCGATCCGGATCCGCGCAGCACGCCGGTAGGAATCGTCACGATTAACTTCAGCGAGCCTGTGCTGGGCGTCGACATCACAGACTTCGACCTGACGCTGAATGGCAACGCGGTCTCTCTGAACGGCGTGACGTTGACGCAGATTGCGTCGGACCGCTACGAAATTGACCTGAATCTGGTAACCGGTGCGCCTGGTACCTACGTCTTCAGTATCGACGGCAACGGTTCGCTGATCCGCGACACTGCTCTTAACTTCCTGCCGCAGACTCTGCAGTTGCTCGATACGTGGACGGTCGAAACCATTGCACCTACGGCGACGATTACTGCGCCCACTCCGCGAACTGATCCGGCCGATGATATTCAGGTGACGTTCTCCAAGGACGTTGTCGTTTCGGCAGTGGACATCTCTGACTTCCGACTGGAACGCGACACGGGCAGCGGATTCCTGGTGGTGTCCAGCGCGGCCGGAACCGTCACGGCCAACAGTCCGGTCAGTGGACTCGACGACAGTTTTACACTGGACTTAAGCGCTGCAGGCCTGACCGATACTGCCGGCACCTATCGAGTTACCTTGATCGCATCCGACTCGGAGATTGTGGATGGCGCCGGGATTGAACTGCCCGCCGATGCGACAGCCACCTGGGTCCTGGACAACACAGTGCCGACCGCCGACGTCGTCGACATTTTCCCGGATCCGCGTGACGATGAAGTGGGTCTGGTAAACATCCTGTTCAATGAAGATGTCAGCAACGTCACTCCGGGCAATGCGGCAACCGGCCCCGCCGATACACACCTGGTGTTGCTGCGCGATGGTGGCGCGGTCGACATTTCCAGTCTCAGTATCTCCCGTGAAACAGCTCGGCGATACACGGTTGACCTTGCGTCGGTCACCGCGATGGACGGCGATTACGAACTTCGGCTGTCGTCGGAAACGAATATTACTGATACCGCTGGCAACGATTTGCTGGCAGATACTTCGCTGCCCGTGACTGGTCTGTCGGCACGTGATCTGTGGACGATCGGTGACGATCTGACGGCCCCGACAGCAACATTTGTGGCGGTCACTCCGGATCCCCGGCAGACGGCTGTCGACACCATTACGGTCAACTTTGATGAGGACGTCAGTGGAGTGGACGTCAGCGATTTCTCGCTCACTGTGGACGGCAACACCCTTGGTCTGGTGGCTGCCGGAGTGGAAGTCAATGCGGCGCCGGGTTCCGCTTCTGAGTATCAGATCTCCGGTCTCAGTTCACTGACAGCCGCCACTGGCACTTACGTGCTGACCCTGACAGCGGCCGGCTCTGGAATTATTGACTCGTCGACGAATGCCAATGCCATAGTCACCGATGCAATAGAGCAGTGGGTCACAATTCCGGCAAACCTGCAGGCGACGCTGACGATTGCTCCCGAGCCGGGCTTCGCGACAGTGCCCGACCCTCGACTGCGCGCGGTTAACCAGATTGTAGTCGATTTCGCATCTGCTTCAGGAACTCCCGTGGCGGTGTCTAATGTCGGCATCGAAGACTTCCGCCTGACGCGCATCGCAACGCCAAACACGGATCCGATTCCGGTTTCGTTGCGACAAATTACCGTGGTCCAGAGCCCGCTTGGAGCGCAGCAGTACTTTATTGATCTGTCGACCGTCAGTGGCACGGACGGCACCTACACGCTGACCCTGCAGGCCCTTGATTCCGACATAACTGACGGTTCATCCGACCTGCTCAGCAACGCGTCCGTCACGTGGGTAACGCGGACGACGATCACCGTCGACACCCCGGTCACCGCCGACGCGGCAGATGCAACGCCTGGCGACCAGATTCCAGAGGATGCAGCCGGAAATACGACACTGCGTGCAGCCATCAATGAAGCCAATGCGCTTCCGGGTGACGACATTATTTCTCTGCCGGCAGGTACTTTCGCAATCTCGCTGGGGGGCATCGGTGAGCAGGGCGGCCTGACTGGTGACTTCGACATTACCGACGTTAACGGCTCACTGACGATCCGTGGTGCCGGGGCGGAATTCACCATCATCAACGGTGCCAGCGTGGAGCGTGTGTTCCATGTACTCGCAGGGGCCTCGCTGATTCTTGAGGATGTCACGATTTCCGGCGGTCGCGTAATTGGCAGTGACGATGGCGGTGGTATCCGAAACGACGGCGGCACGGTCGTCATTCGACGATCCGTGATCCGAGACAACGTGTCGCTGGACGACGGTGGAGCCATCAACAACGACGGTGTCATGCTGATCGAAGACACCACGATCGTTAATAACCAGGCAATCAATAACGGCGGTGCGATCCGAAATGTGGGCAGTCTGCAGATCGTGAACAGCATGATTGGTGGTCTGGACGACCCGTCAACTGGATTCGATGAACGCAACCGGGCCGGTCAGACGGGTGGTGCCCTGGTCAATCTGGGAGCGGGTGTGGTGCAGGTCACCGGCAGCACGTTTTCCGGAAATGTGGCCGACAGCTTTGACGGAGGAGCCATTCGCAACGCCAGTCTGTCTACCGGACCAGGCGTCGTCAGTCTGCTGAACACCAATCTGTCGGCTACAGACGCAACGATGGAAGTGACTGACATTTCCGCGTTCGGACCGCTGGAAGTCTTCGACATTCGGATTGGCCTGGAACAACTGCGTGTGACACGAGTCGATGGCGATACGTTGACCGTCCAACGTGGAATCAATGGAACGACTGCCGTTGCACACGTGCCGGGCGACACGGTGACGCTCATTTCAAGTCTCGGACTGGTTAATGTCACAATTGCCCGCAACGAATCCGGCAATCAGGGTGGCGGCATCTCCGCAGCGATTGGCCGGGCGATTCTGAAGAACACGCTCGTCATCTCGAACGTCTCCGGTGGTGGTGTGGATTCGGATGTCACCGCTCCCAGCTTTGCCCCAGCGAACATCGGCAGTGCCGGGAACAACCTGATTGGTACGAACAGCGGTGCGACAACGGCCTTTCCGGCAGGCACCGCGAATGCTAATGGAGACTTCGTCGGCTCCACGGCTGCTTTGATCGATGTGACGAATATCCTGGAAACTGACGTTGTGACCGGAGAGCTGGTGCTGGCCGACAATGGCGGACCAACTCTGACTCATGCCTTGATCTCGCCTGGCGCCGGTCTGATCGCTCAGAACTTCGCGATCAATGGTGGTGGCGTGCAGAACGCCACCGTTGATCAGCGCGGCATCGCGCGCACGCTGGGTAACGGCACGGTCGATATTGGAGCGTACGAATTCGGTGGCTATTTCCTGAACTCCACGGAAGACAGCATCGACGTCATTCCCGGCGACGGCTTCGTGGCCGATTCGCTCGGCCGTCGCACACTGCGGGCGGCCATCATGGAAGTCAATGCCCTGGCTCAGTCCGGTGATTCGATATCCAACGCGATTCGACTGGTCGGCCCCACTCCGTACACCCTGACACAGGCCGAGATCGACCGTACGTCGCCGACAGCAGACATCATCGATGTTACGCCGGATCCGCTTGCGGCCGCGGCGTTTATGCAGAATCCGATCGACGAGATCACGGTCACGTTTACCGAACCCGTCCAGGGCCTCGACCTGCTGAATGCCGAGACGAATTTCGATCTCCTGTTCGCGGCTGACGGCACCACGATGGCTGCACCGATTTCACTGGCCGGTGTCACGCTGCGGCAGGACTCGCCGACCCAGTACACGCTTCAGAATCTTGAAACGCCGCTGGCAGCAGACGGTCGGTACGAACTGCGGCTCGTGTCGACTGGCGTGACGGACTTCGCGCTGCAGCCGAACGGTCTCGCCGATGACCCGGCTGTTGGAATCGCCGGGGTGGCAGCGTCGGATGTCTTCATCCGCGGTGCGGACGTGTTCGGACCAGTGGCTACGGTCAGTCAGATCGCCACACCCCGCATAGACAATCCCGGAGCAGTCACGGTCACCTTTGATGAAGCGATCGAGGGGATCGATACATCGAACGACCCAGAGAACTTCAGTCTGACATTCGACGATGGCGTGGCGGGCCCGGTCGTCATCGATCTATCCGGTATCGCCCTGCAACTGGTGTCGAGCACTGAGTTCACGTTGAATCTGGCGGCAGTCCTCGACCCGACGGTCACGATGGGTCTGACAGCCGCCGGCACGTACGTCCTGACGTTCGATCCTTCATCCGCTGCGCTCACGCAGCCCATCCAGGACACCCTGGGCAACGTCTCGAATCAAACTCCGATTACGCGAACCTGGGTAGTCGGTCCCGACATGGACGCGCCCACCGGGACAATCGCCGAAATCACTCCGGATCCGCGTAACAGTCCCGTGGGTGTCGTCACCATCGACTTCAGTGAAGATGTTACAGGCGTTAACACGGCTATGATGGGGGCGGAAACTGATTTCGACCTGTTCTATGACGTTGACGGCTTCGGAGGCGGGCTGAACAGCGTTCAGATCGACCTGTCCACGCTCACGGTCATTCAGGTCACCGACTCGCAATACACCATCGACCTGTCGTCCGTCGCAGTGGCAGACGGGGCCTATCGACTGGTTCTGACGACCCTTGGTAACGTCGAAGATGCCGCCGGCAATTCACTCGCAGCCGACGAGTTGCAGAGCGGTTTTGTGAACAGTGTCTTCGTTGGACCGAGCATTCTATCGGCCGGACAGGGTTACATCGAAGAGTGGGTCATTGGTGATGATGTCACCGTGACCGACTCGCTCATCGGCACACTGCCGGCTCCGCCGACGAACACGCCGTTTACCTACAACCCCACAGCGTTCGGCGACCTGGATATCCTTGGCGGTTCACTCATCATTTCCGGTGACGGCATTGCTGCATCGACGATTGACGGCAACAGCATTGACCGCGTCTTCGACGTTCGTTTCGGTGCCACAGTCAGTCTGACCGACCTGACGGTCACGGGCGGCGTGGTCGCCGGTGGTCCGGACGCTCTGCTGGTGGGTGGCGGTCAGATTGAAGGCAGCAAAGACGGTGGTGGCATTCGCAGCAGTGGTTCGCTGCTACTCACACGCACAGAGATTGCCGGAAATTCCGCCGATGGTCGTGGCGGCGGTGTATTTGTCGATTCGGTTGCCAGGTCTACACCACTCGTGACGACGGCAGATTCCCTGGCAACTGCGGTCACGGCCGGCGCTACCACCATCACGCTGAACAGCGCGATGAATTTCCCCACCAACGTTCCATTTGAGATCCAGGTGACTAGCGCGGGTGGCGTGGAACAGATGCAGGTCACGGCTGTGGCTGGAAACGTGTTTACAGTCACACGTGGCTTTAACGGTACGATTGCTGTGGCACACACGGCAAATGCTGTGGTCGCTCTAGCTCTGCCACCGAGCGCCACAACGCTCACTGTGACGGACGCATCCGCGTTTCCGATGATCGCTGGATTCCAGATTCAGCTTGGTGCGGAACGTATGCAGGTCACTACCGTGGCCGGAAATACATTCACGGTGCGACGTGGCGTCAGCGGCACAACTGCAATTAACCACTTCGGTGGCGAAACGGTCTCGCTCGTGCAGAACGAGATGTCTCTGGTCTCGATCCGGAACAACCAGGCGGACTTTGGTGGCGGCCTGTTCAATGACGATTCGGGCTCAGTCACGATCGTCGAATCGACGTTCACATCAAACGCGGCGACGACGGACGGCGGTGGTCTGTTCAACGACCGCACGGGAACCGTAGCGATCACCGGCACGCAGGTCACCAGCAATTCGGCCGGGCGCGATGGCGGTGGTCTGTACAACAACGATCAATCCACCCTCACGGCCATCGACAGCACGATTTCTCAGAACACGGCCGTTGGAGACGGTGGCGGTCTGCTCAGCGAACTGGCGGCCCTGGCCACTCTGAATAACACAACCGTCGCGGCAAACTCGGCGGAACGTGGCGGCGGCGTTTTCAATCAGGATGGAACTGTCACAATTACCGCGTCTCCGTTGTCGGCGAATACGGCGTCCGGTGACGGCGGTGGCTTCTATGTGACGTCCAACGGTGTTGTGAATGCCGGAAACTCGACCCTGTCAGGCAACACCGCCGAGGGCAATGGGGGCGGCTTCCGCAATGAAGGTGTTGTGACGCTATCTAACACGCGTGTCATCGATAATACATCTAATTTGGATGGTGGCGGCGTCAGTAACACCCGTGTCCTGACACTCCAGAATGGCACCACGGTGACTGGTAACGTATCGGGAGCCAACGGTGGGGGTATCGCCAGCACAGGTAACGGTAACGTCAATCTCGCCCAGATCGTGGTCACCAGTAACACGGCAGCGGCTGATGGTGGTGCCATTCACAATTCCGGCGGCTCCAGCCTGACCGTCACTTCATCGACCCTGTCCAGCAGCTCGGCCGGCGATCAGGGCGGCGGTCTGTACCACAGCTCGACCGGTCAAACGACGGTCGCCAGTTCAACACTGTCGAATAACACGGCCCGCGAGGGCGGTGGACTCTACACTTCTCGCAACCTGACTCTGCAGAACAGTACGCTTTCAACGAACACGGCCACGACCTCAGGTGGCGGTGTCGCGAATAACGGAGGAACGATTACCTTCCAGAACGGCACCGTGTTCAACAACACGGCTGCCGTGGACGGCGGCGGCATCGACAACCAAAGCGCCTTCGGTCAGTTCCGTGCTCGAAATACAATCGTCGCTGGGAATACTGCTCCGGCGGACGCTGACGTCACTGGCGTGCAGTTTGTCAATCAGGGCAACAATCTGATCGGCGACCTGGGCAATTCGGTGACCGGATTCAGCGACGCAGTGGCTGGCGTGGTCGGTGGTGTGATCGGCAGCGTTACGGGAGCGACCAACGCAAGTCCGATTGTCATTACGTCGGCCAGTCACGGTCTATCGACCGGCGATCGTATCCGAGTTCGTAATGTGACGGGTAACACAGCCGCGAATGGTGTCTTCGACGTGACGGTGATCGACGGGAACACGCTGTCACTCGACGGTACGTCGGGTAACGGCACCTTCACCGGGGGCGGTGAGTTGATTCGCCTTGTCGACTCCCTGCTGGGGCCGCTGCAGGACAACGGGGGCCCGACCCTGACACATGCGCTGCTGTTCGGCAGTCCGGCTCGTGACCGAGGTTCGAATGTCGGAGCTTTGTTGACGGACCAGCGTGGCTTCGGACGCATCTTTGATGGCGACGGCGACGGTGTGGCCACGGTCGACATCGGTGCCTTCGAGTCTGGCTTCGTCGTTAACACGTTCGTGGACTCGCAGGACGTGTCTGTCCTGATCAATAACATTGGCGACCAGGCCAGCGCCGACGCCAATGGCAGCAGCAGTCTGCGGGCAGCCGTGATGGAAGCAAATGCTCAGACGGGTGACGACACGCTGCTGTTGATCCCCGGTACGTATCAGTTCGTGATCGCGGGACGGAATGAAGATGGAGCGGCTCGCGGCGATCTCGACATCCTTGGCAACCTGACCATCATTGGTTCGGGTGTGGACGAAACAATCATTGATGCGGCGGGACTGGACCGCGTCTTCCATGTGCTCGCCGGTGCTCAGTTGAATCTGAAGAACCTCACCGTTCGTGGTGGTAGCGAAGTCCGCGGTGGTGGCATCCTGAATCAGGGTGTGCTGACTCTGGAAAACGTTGTCGTTGAAGACAACAGCGCAGATTTCGGCGGCGGCATCTACAACGATCTTCGGGAAGACTCGCTGGCGAACACACCACTGACGGCTACAGATTTGACCCTGACGGTCGGTAGCGGCTCGCAATTCCCGTCGACTGGCGGGTTCGACATTCGCATTGATGACGAAGAACTTCGAGTCACGACCGTCAACAACCAAACCTATACCGTGACACGGGGCGTCAATGGCACGACGGCTGCTCCTCATAATGTGAATGCACGGATCGAGCTTGTGCAGTCCATGACTGTCGTTGACTCAACGATCAGATCGAATGAAGCGCGGCTGCAGGGTGGTGGGCTGCTCAATTTGAACGAACTCACGATTACGCGTTCGGTCATTACGACCAACTCATCAAACGCTCAGGGCGGTGGCCTGTTTAACGAAGCAGCGATCGCTTCTGCCTCTACCGAGATCATCGATACGACGTTCAATGCAAACTACGCACACGGTGCGGGCGGTGGTATTTACAACAGCACGTCAAGTTTCGGCACTTCCACGATCGATATCCGTAGTACGACGTTGTCGAGAAACGAGGCCGGAGCGAAGGGCGGAGCAATTTACAACAACGATCGACTGGACATTCTGAATTCGACGATCAGCACGAACGTCGCCCAGGCAACGGCGGCGGGCATCTACAATGTCGGCACAGGAACATCCAACGGGGCTGTGACAATTACAAACAGCACGTTCCTCGACAACGCCGTGGACGGCACGGGTGGTGGCATTGTCAACGTGTCCGGATCGAATACCGTGACACTCCGCAATACGATCGTCGCTTCGAACACAGCTCCGCGAGGCAACAACGATCTGGACGGCAGCTTCATCTCGTCGGGTGCCAACTTCATTGGCGATGCCGGGAACTCGGGCGGTTTTGTGAACGGCGTTAACCTGGACGCTGTGGGAACAACCGGCAGCCCGTTTGATCCTGTGGTCGGCCCTCTGCAGGACAATGGCGGCCCGACGCAGACACACGCGTTGCTGGCTGGCAGCCCGGCTTTGGATGCCGGTGACAATTCCGGCGGAGAACCAGTCGATCAACGCGGCGGCCGCCGTCCGACGGACTCCACCGCGGATATCGGTGCGTTCGAAGTTCAGGAAAATCGCCTGAGCATCAACGAGGTTCGGATGGCGGAGGGAACGAACGGCTCGACATTGTTCGTGTTCACAGTGCTGCTGGAAACCGCCACTGCCGAGCCCGTCTCTGTCGTCTTCACGACCGTGCAGGCGACAGCCCAGGCTGGTAGCGACTTTCTTTCCACATCCGGAACGCTGAACTACGCCCCTGGCGACTTGACGCAGACCATCGTTGTGGAAGTGAATGGCGACACGACTCCGGAAGACACGGAAGCATTCAAGGTGCGACTGACGAATCCTGTGAATGCCGTACTTATTGGCTCCACCTGTCCCGACGACCCGAATCTCGAATGTGACCAGGTTGATCCCGATGCCCCGCAGTCCGCAATTGAAGCGCGAGGCATTATTGACAACGACGATGCCATTCTTACTGTCGATGCCGTTTCGACCTCGCTGCTGGAAGGAGCCGTGGGTGAGAACCCGGTGATGACCGTCACCGTGCTACTTTCGAATGCGGTCGTCGATACCGCGGTTGTCAATTTCACGACCACGGATACGGGAACTGCCACGGCCACCGAAGGGATCGACTATCAGGACGCCACAGGCTCGGTGACATTCGCACCAGGCGACACGGTGCAGACGTTCGACATCACGCTGATTGGTGACAATGCGGCCGAGCCTCACGAGACGTTTAACATCGAATTGACGTCAGCCAGTCCACTCACAATCGGTACATCTCCGCAGGCCACGGGTACGATTCTGAATGACGATGTCCAGCTAACCATTGCCGGCGTAAGCGACACCGAAGGCACGGGAGGCCTGAAAGATTTCGGTTTCGGCTTCAGTCTGGCACAGCAGGTCGCACAGGAAATCACGTTCCAGGTTCAGACGACTGGCGTGACTGCTACGAGCGGTGCGGACTTCTTCGCTCTGAACGCAGCCACGGTGACGATTCCGGCGAATCTCACGAACGTTCCGGTGCCCGTGACGCAGAATGTTCAGGTCGTCAGCGACACGACATTTGAAGGTGGAACAGGGACCTTCGAGACGTTCCAGCTCGATTTCGTGGCCGGCAGCGTGATGCGTGGTGGAATGGTGGATTCCAACGCCATTTTACTGGGTGGGCCGGCGACGGGAACAATAGAAGATGACGAGCCGCGTCCCATCGTGTGGACGATCCGTCGCAGTGCCGACATGCTGAACTTTGAGGTAGATCGCACGGACGATTCGGGTAGTGTCACCGTGTTCTCTCAGACGGTCGTGACAACGATGTCCCTTGCCGTTCCCAATGACACGTCACAGCCGCTCGACAGTGGCATGGACGATCAGTTCGTAGTGGACTTCACCAACGGAAATCCGATTCCGACCAACGGCCTGACCGTCAACGGCTTCACTCAGGTTGCCGGAGACTCGTTGCAGCTTACCAACGCCTCAGGCACGTTCACGAACATCACCTACACGGCAACCGGTACGAATTCCGGAACGGTGGTGCTCGACGACGGTACGGTTTCGACAATCAATTACACGGGTCTGGAGCCGGTCCGGGATTTCCTGAACGCCCAGAATCGAACATTCACAATCGATTCAATCAGTCATCCCGGCGATCATCCGATTCGGATCGCAAATGCACCATCCGGCCAGACGATCATCGACTCCAACGGAACGGGCGCATTCGAGAATATCACGTTCAACAACCCGACGACCTCACTAACCGTGAACGCGGGCGACGGCACAAATGCAATCACGGTTGAGCCGCTGGAAGCAGGTTTTACGGGAACTTTGACTGTCAACGCGGGTGGTGGTAACGACACGGTCGATGCCAACATGGTCAACTTTGCCGTCACGCTCAATGGCGAAGCCGGCAACGACGTGTTGACGGGGTCTGCCTTTGGAGACTCGATCACGGGTGGTCTGGGCACGGACAATATTGTCGCCGGGGCCGGGAACGACTTCATCCAGGGCGGTGATGACAACGACACGATTGACGGCGGAGCTGGTGCTGACAATGCGAGTGGTGACGGTGGCCAGGATTTGATCACGGGTGGAACGGAGAACGACACACTCGATGGTGGAGCCGGAGACGACATCATCACTGGCGACGCTGGAAACGATTCGATAACTGGTGGCGACAACAATGACAACTTGTCCGGCGGTGATGGTGCCGACAACATTGATGGTGAAGGCGGCAACGACACTGTCAGTGGAGACGGCGGCCAGGACACGGTCGATGGCGGCGGTGACGCGGATACGGTCAGCGGTGGTGCTGATAATGATACGGTTCGCGGCGGTGCCGGTGACGACGTCGTGACTGGCGACGACGGCGACGACAGCCTCGATGGTGGCGACGACAACGATACGCTGGATGGTGGTCTGGGCGTCGACGCAATCGACGGCGGCAACGGTGGCACTAACATCGATCAGCTCAGTGGGTCAGTGACCGGCAGCCAGAATGCCACACTAACGAACACGACGTTTGACGTAGCCGGGTTGATCGACACGTTCCTGTCGATTGAACAGGTCATTATCATCGGCGGAACGGGAAGTAACCGGCTGGACGCGTCCGCCTACACCATTGGCTCGGTCACGATCGATGGTGGCGACGGCAACGACACACTGCTGGGCAGTGCCGGTTCGGACTCACTCAATGGCGGTCTGGGCGACGACAGTATCGATGCTGGTGCTGGCAACGACATCGCACTGGGTGGTGGTGGCCGCGACACGATCAACGGCAATGACGGCAACGACACGCTCGGCGGAAACAGCGGAAACGACGTCCTCAACGGCGGTGCCGGCTTCGACAGCGCGGCGGGGGGCGATGGCGACGACGTGCTGAGCGGTGGCGACAACAACGATACGCTCGAGGGTGACCTCGGCAACGACGTGCTGATGGGCGAAGCTGGTAATGACCGGTTGATCGGGGACGCTGGTGCGGACTTGCTGATCGGTGGAGATGGCGTGGATCGTGCATTCGGAAATGCCGGCAACGATACGCTGCGTGGTGGTAACGGCCGCGATACGCTCAACGGCGGTGCCGGCCGGGACGACCTGAATGGCGAAGGTGACAAGGACCGGCTGCTGGGTGGGGCGGGACGGGATGTTCTCGCGACGGATGGTAGCGGTGTCGACACGCTGAACGGACAAGGGTCGGGCCTCGACTCGGTCATGTTCACGGGCACGTCAGGAGACGACGTGTTTCTGGTCGAGAATCTCGGAAGCCGCTACCGCATTCTTGATTTGTCCGGCAGCAACGACCGCGTCGTGGTGACACGCACCGAGCGCGTCTTCTTTGACACAATGGACGGAGACGACGCGATTCTTGTCGAGAACCTGGCCACGATCGCTGGCGTCGGCGTCTTCAACCTGACGCTGGGAGCCGGTAACGACACGGTCAGTGCTGCATTGAACACGAACGCGAACTTCACGTTTGTGGTCGATGCCGGAACCGGCAACGACACCATTGATACCGGAGCAGGAAACGACAACATCAGTGCTGGTGATGGTGACGACTCGGTGACGACCGGATCGGGCGACGACACGATCAACGGGGGTTCGGGAGCTGACTCACTGAATGGTATGGCCGGAGCGGACGTCATCGACGGTGGCACTGGCTCCGATACGATTCTCGGTGGTTCCGAGGCCGACAGCCTGGTTGGTGGAGCCGGCGACGACACCATCCGCGGCAACGGCGGCGAGGACACGATCTTTGGCGGAGACGGCAGGGACCTGCTGTTCGGCGACGAAGCAGCCGACGACATCTTTGGTGAAGACGACGCCGACTCGATTGCCGGTGGTGGTGGGAACGACAACATCCTGGGCGGCGACGGTAACGACGTCATCAAAGGTGAAGATGGCGAGGACTTCATCGAGGGCGGCAACGGAAACGACACCATTTCCGGCGGTCTGAAGAACGATCGGATCAACGGCCAGGACGGTCAGGACAAGCTGTTCGGCGATGCCGACAACGACACGCTGACCGGTGGCGGCAGAGAAGACCTGGTGGTGGGCGGACGTGGTGCGGATTCCATAAGTGGACAGGGCACCAACCGTGACACGCTTGTGGGCGAGACTGGTCTGGAAGGATCGGACGACGACACGCCCGATCCCGGTGACACGTTCGACAACGCCGCCGAAATCAACAACGCGTTCGTTGTGCCGCAGGCGATATTCGACTTGCTCGACAGTTTCATCTGAGCCGCGTTCAGAACGGCCCTGCCCGCACGATGGATCAGCCGGGCTTGTGTAATCGCAATGGGTGCTATGAACTCCGCATTGCGGCAGGCACAATTGAGCCAAACGCTGCCCCTGACTGATCCAATCACGGAGCTGTCGATGATCACTCGTAGTCGTTATTCAGCGTCCCGCCCACGCTCAGGCAACACGGGCCTCATTGTTGTGCTGGTCCTGCTCGTCGCCGGAGGGACCGTTTACTTCACACTTGGTCAATCCGCGTCAGACGACGACAGCGACCAGGAATACATCACGCATACGGTCGCGAGAGAGAGATTGATTATCTCAGTGACCGAAGACGGCAATCTGGAGAGTGCCGAGAACAAGGACGTGAAATGTGAGATCGAAGGTGGGAGCACGATCCTGTGGATCGTTGCCGACGGCACAGTCGTCGCAGAGGGTGAGAAGATTGTTGAATTAGACAAATCCGGCATCGAGGAACAGTTCCGTCAGCAGGAGGGGATCTGTGAAAAAGCTCTGGCCGCACAAATCAAAGCTGACGAAGACGCCGGAGCTGCAAAGATTGCCGTGCAGGAGTACGTTGAAGGTACGTACCTGAAAGACAAACAGGGCATTGAAGCGTCGATCATCATCGCGCGGGAAAACCTGGCAGCTGCGAACAACATGCTGGCTCATACGCAGCGAATAGCACGCAAGGGGTTCGCCACACCACTGCAGGTTCAGGCGGATGAATTTGCCGTACAGCGTGCCGGACTCGATCTGAAGACGTCTCAGCTGGCTGACAAAGTCCTGACAGCCTTCACGCTGAGAAAGATGACGAAAGAGCTGGAGGCGACGTACAACGCGGGCCTCGCACTCGCTCGTTCTGAGAAAAGCAACGTTAAAATGGAGACCGTCAAGCTTGCGCGTCTGGAGAAGCAGGTCAGTAAGTGCGTCATCCTTGCACCGCAGGATGGCATGGTCGTGTATGCCAACGAACGCAGCCGTTACCGCTCAAGTGTTGCGATCGAACAGGGCGTGACTGTGCAGCAGAATCAAGTGCTGGTTCGGCTCCCTAAACTCAGCGCGATGCAGGCCAAGGTACTGGTCAACGAGTCGAAGATCGATCAACTGAAACCGGGTATGGCCGCGACGCTGAAGATTCAGGACCGAGAATTCACGGGCAAAGTCGCCGAGAATGGCATTGCCAATCAGCCGGAACCGACGTCGTGGTTCAGTGCCCAGGTGAAGGAATACGCGGTCACTGTTGAAATCGATGGGGATGTTGAGGGCCTGAAACCGGGCATGACAGCCGAGGTCGAGATTGAAATTGATGACCTGACCGATGAGCTGACCGTGCCTGTCGCCGCCGTGCTCAATCACGGGGAGAAATACTATTGCTGGATCACAACACCGTCCGGTCCAGAACGGCGTGAGCTGCTGCTGGGACCAACGAATGACCGAGTCATCGCGGTGCGTGACGGTGTCAACGTCGATGAGGACGTCATTCTGAATCCGCGCAGTGCTGTGGATGATGTCAAAAACCTGCCGACCCTCGATGAAGATGGACAGACGGAAGACACACAGGAATCCGATCGGCCGTCGGGACAGGCACCAGCACCGACAAGCTCCAAAACAACTGCTTCCTATGGTGCACCAGGCAGTACCTCGCCAGGTGGCGGATCGAGTACGACCGGCGGCGGCCCTTCCATGCCATCATTCAGTGACCGCGATACGAACAGTGATGGAAAGATCACGAAAGACGAAACCTCCGGCCGAATGACTGAGCACTTTGATCAGAATGACACGAACAAGGACGGCTCGATCGATGCCTCGGAATACAACGCGATGATCGCGCGGGTCCGGAAGGCCATGAGTCAGCGCCAGGGAGGCAGCACAACTCCCGGGGGCCCGAAATAGTGCGACCCCGCCGACAGCGTGACCAATCGCCGCGTCGCCGGATTCAGAGGAATTCCGGCGAATCGTCCAGATTAGAATTCCTGCGAATTCAGCAATTCGCCCTGTTGGCGGAGCGGAGAGCATGATCAGTCGCTGGCTCCGCACATTTCAACTGGGCTTCAAAAGCCTGTTGATGCACAAGCTGCGTTCGACGCTTGCCATGATTGGCATCCTGATCGGTGTGACTGCCGTGATCTGGCTGGTCGCTTTGGGTGAGGGCGTCAGCGAACAGGCGCAGCGACAGATTCAGCAGCTTGGTGCCCGCAACGTCATCATTAAGAGCACGAAGCCGGCCCGCGACGCGAATTCGTCCAGCGCGGGCGGACGCGTGGCGGTGTACGGCATAACGCGAGACGACTACGACCGCATCGTTACCACGATTCCGTCAGTCGAGCGCGCTGTTCCCATGCGCGAAATTCTAAGGGAAGCCGCCTATCGACACCGCATCACTGACTGCCAGCTCGTTGGCTGCACTGCTGACTATTATCAGATCAACCATTTGACAATGGACCGAGGTCGCTTCATTACCGACTCTGATCTCGAATCGCGAGACAATATCTGCGTGTTGTCTGCCGCCGTCGCCAAAGAGCTGTTTCCGTTTGAGGAACCGCTTGGGAAGTCCATTCAGTTGATCCCCGAGTTCTATACGGTTGTCGGGATCGTTGAAGATCGGGCGCCGTCCGCGGCAATCGGAGGCAGCCTGGCCGGACGCTCGTATGATCAGGACGTTTACATCCCGATCTCGACCTTCCGGTCGCGGTTCGGCGACCACATCGTCACGTCCGGCAGCGGAGCACTCGATGCCGAACTGGTCGAGCTGAATCAGGTGACTGTGACTGTCGACACGATCGAACATGTCGAAGCCGTCGCAGACATCATCGCCGTGCTGTTCGAGAAGTTTCACGACAAGGAAGACTACACGATCACCGTTCCGAAGGAGCTGATCCGCCAGGCGGAACGGTTGCGGAGCCTGTTCAATGTTCTGCTTGTGCTCATTGCCGGCATCTCATTAATGGTTGGCGGCATCGGCATCATGAACATCATGCTGGCGACAGTGACAGAGCGGACACGCGAGATCGGTGTCCGTCGCGCACTCGGCGCACGTCGCAAAGACATCATCGCGCACTTCCTGGCGGAAACGATTGTTCTGACAGGGACCGGTGGTTTTCTGGGCGTGGGCGTGGGCTTCCTGTGTCGCCCGGCGGTCAAGCTGACGCAGGGGCGGCTTCAGGAGTGGTGGCCCGAAACGTGGAACTCCATCCCGCCGGAGATACAGTCGCTGGAACCGATCATCGCGCCCTGGTCGGTTGGAGTGGCCTTCGGAATTTCGGTCGTTGTCGGACTCATTTTCGGCCTGTACCCCGCGAGACAGGCCGCCATGATGGATCCGATCGAAGCCCTGCGTCACGAATGATGCGTGACGGAGTTCAGGCTTTGGAGTCTGGTGTTCCGGAACGCCGAGAAGAGGCGGCATGCAATAGCCTGGGGCGCGAGTTTTGAAGTCGCACACTTTCGGAGTGCGACGATGCATCGTCGCTTTCCCTTTTTTTCATTTGCGGCGAAGCCGCTTACCTTTCAGTGTTTTCTCCTCACTCCGCCCTGGGCGGAATGTTAGACGCGCCGCCGAAAACGGATGGAAAGCGGCTCCGCCGCAAGAGTGGCTTCGCCACGATGAGAAAGCGGTGATGCATCACCGCAGTCCAGAAGTGTGCAACTTCATAGCTCACCCGTCGGGTCAGTCCGGTATGCCGAACTGGTGCGCGGCAATTGCTTGATGCCGCGCACGTGGTCTTACGGCAACATGACACGGCCGCCGCTGGCGACAATGGTCTGCCCTGTCATGAATCGGGAATCTTCTGACAAAAGGAACCGGACGACCTCCGAGATGTCATCCGGTCGGCCAATGCGGCGCAGTGGAGTGGCAGCAACAAGCTCGTCGAGTTTCTCCTGCGGGACTCCGTCCAGGATGTCGGTTTCGATGAGTCCTGGTGCGACCGCGTTCATGCGGACATTGTGCGGTGCAAGTGCTTCCGCCGTGCTCTTGGTGAAACCGACCACACCGGCTTTGGTGGTCGCGTAGGCGATTGACTGCGGTCGGGCACGCAACGCTGAAATCGACGCCAGATTGACGATGCGACCGAATCCCCGTTCGATCATGCCGTCTTTGACCGCCCATGTGGTGAGAAATACTCCGGTCAGATTGCACGCCAGTGTGGCGTTCCAGATTTCCAGAGTCGTGTCTTCATGGGAGACAAACGGAAAGATGCCCGCGTTATTGACGAGCAGGTCGACCGGACCGAGTTCAGTCTCGATCCGATCAATCATGTTCCGCACCTGCGTTTCGTCGGTGACGTCTGCCTGAATCGCGAAGGCTCGTCCGCCGGACTCGCAGACATATTCGACGGTCTCCGCCGCGGCATTCAGGTTCTCGCGGTAGTTGACTGCGACGTGGGCTCCGCCGGCGGCCAGTCGTTCCACACAGGCTCGGCCGATGCCGCGGGAACCGCCCGTGACCAGTGCCACTCGACCCTGAAACTCCTGGCACAAATCGGGCAGTTCCATCGCGGCATCTCCTGCGTCAATCACGAATCAAGATTGAGCATCCGGCAGGCTTCGACATAACCGGCGGCGCGGTGGCCCTGCTCGTCTTCGCGATTGTAGCTGTAGGCACTCGCGGTCACCCGGGCCAGGGCGATGAGTTGCCGCCAGCGGAATTTCGGACTGGTTGTCGCGAATTCTTCAGTCACCGTGCGGTAGTACTTCTCCGAGTGCAGACGTCCGTCTTCGCTGACGGCGTACTTCAACATCAGATCGAAGACCGGTCGCGCGGTATGTCCCTGCTCGCCGTAAATAGCGATGGCTGCCGCCGACCGAGCCTGGTCGTTCTGGCGGATCGCCTCGTCCGCCGCTGCGAGCAGTTTCTTTGCATCCGTCGTACGGATTTCCTCACGGTGCTTGTCATGCGGCAGTGGTTCCTGCTCCGAGTGGACGTTGAACTACGCGACATGCAATGCGCTCAACATCAGGCCCACAACCGAGTTTCTATGGTTGGTGACTCGAACCATGTTGCGCCAGGCGTTCGACGAGTCGGACGAGTGGACGCCCGGTGAATCACCGTGGCAGCGTGGCGAGCCGTCCTTCCGCTCACCCTGTGTCAGCACAAGCTGATTCGCGGCCAGCGACATTGCCTGGCCGACAGCCTCCCGCGAGATGCCTTCACCGAGAGCTGCCGAGATGGCGTCCATTGCCTCAGGCCCCTGGGCACGATGAATGAACCGCGACATGGATTCGATCCAGTCGTCTCCGGGTTCACGAGTCCCGGCCGGTTTCTTCAGCAGACCATATTCGTCAAGGAGTTTCGCGACCTGGCGGCGATGCGGTGGCTCAGCCCATCCGCGTTTGGCGCGGGTCTGCTCGCTTTTGACGCAGAAGCGAACTGATTGCCGCAGGATTGTGTGCGCGTGCTGTGCACCGACAACATCAATCAGTCCGTACGCCCGATGAGCCAGTACAAATCGATGCACATCCGGCGAGTCCTGCACGGTCGTGACCAGTTCGTTGTAGGCGTCTTTCCGGTTGCGGCTGACCTGAGCGGCGAAGATCTCCTCGGCCCGCTGCATATCCCGTTGGCGCGCAGCTGTGCGAAGGAGGTGCCCGTCGGTGGCATCGGCGAGTTTGGCTGGGGTGACTGGTTTCAGCGTGCGAGTTTTTGACATCCCGCTTTCCTGAATCCGGTCGCTGTTGCGGTACAGGACTTTCAGGATCGGCAGCGGTTTGCGTTCCGTTGGCAGATCGGCGGTCATCTGCAAAGCCGGCAGCAACGCCATCTCCGTGTGGAAGCCCACATAGTCTTCTCCACCAAATGTCTCCGCGTTTGCGAGGGCGGCTGCCGCGGTGAGCTGCTTCAGACTGACTTCTTCGTTCTGCAACTTGCCAATCAGTATCGGCTGCAGTTTCGCCGCCGGCGTGTCCTGCATCAGACCGACGAGTGAATCGAGTTTTCCGAAGTTCAGTTCATCGCGCGAGTCGGCGGCTACGGCCGCGCCGAGTCCCAGATCGTCAGCGAGTGCGACTCCCAGGCCAGCGACCAACATGCCTGAACCCACGTCTTCCAGAAAGCGACGTCGAGTGCGATTCATCGGAAATCTCCGGCTGAGAGAAGAGGGACTGAAACAATCGCTGCCTCCGTTCAACGTTGACACGTTACACCGAATCGACAGATTCTCCAGTCTCGAATCTTCCAGGCCAGGCCGTTTGGATGTCATGTTCCTGCAGACAGAAACGACACCAAACACCGGTACCTGCAAGGCAAGATCCATGTTCGATGATGGTGGAATGGCTACGGCGCCGAATCATGTCAGCCAGAACGCTGTCGGGCTGTGTCGGTACACGTTCAGAACCAGGTTCGTGTAACGAGTGAGTTTCCGGGACACCGATTGCGCAAGCTCGCACCCGCTCCCACGTGACCTGACAAACGTCTCACTTGTGACATGATCGTGCAGGATCGGGGATGTGTCCGATCGCCGAAAAGTCCGGTCTTCTTCGGGCTGGGCGTCAGGGGTATGATGGGACTGAGGCATTGTTGCGTACACCCACACACCCGGCGCTCAGTGTGCAGGTTGGGCAGTCCGCGAGTGAGCTTCTCAAGGCGTACTGGGGTAATACGCGGTAGCCGGGGTCGCTCGAGAAGAAACCGCGTCAGTGGCATGTTGGTTCGGTCAAAGCCCGAAAGGGCACACAGATGCTCGACGAATTCTCCGGTGGCGAAACAGCGGGTGCTATCGCGCATCGCATCTTGGTCGTTGAGGATGACGAGAAGCAGCGAGAGGCACTTAAGGAACTTCTGCTGGAGCGTGGATACCTGGTACAGACGGCGAAGGATGGCGGCCAGGCGCGATCCGGGTTCGCGATGTACAAGCCCGATTTTGTGATCCTCGATCTGATCATGCCGGGCGAAAGCGGATTCGAAATCTGCGAGTGGATGAAGCAACAGAATGAATCGATACCGGTCATGGTCCTGACGGAGATCACTCTGGACGATGCCCGCAATCTGGCGACGCGTGTCGGCGCCGACGCGTACGTAACAAAGCCGGTCAGTCCAGCCGTGTTGCTGGGACAGATTCAGGAAATCGCGCAGCTTGTCTGGGACCGGACTCACCTGGCACAGCCGAAAGAAGATCGGCGCGTCCGATTTAACTGCCGCTGCGGCAAGCGCTTTAAAGTCAGCAACAAACATCGCGGCCGGACGCTCACGTGCCCCGACTGCGCCGAACCGCTTGTGGTGCCGTATCACGACTGATCTGGATTGTGGAGGACATTCATGGCCAGACTGGTCATTCTCGGCGGACGACACGAGGGCAAACGACTGCGTCTGCCCGTGCGTGAACTCACGATCGGTCGCGACGACGACTGCCACGTCACGCTCCGCACGAACGAAGTCAGTCGCAAGCACTGCCTGATTCGAGTTGAGACTGAGGACGACGTATTCGTTCGTGATCTTCAAAGTCGGAATGGCACTCTGGTCAACGACGTGGCCATCACCGAAGAAATTCGACTCAACCACGGCGATCTGATGACAGTCGGCCCGGTGTCATTTCGACTCGAGCTGGCGACCGCGCCCAAGGGTATGCAGGCTCCATCAGAAGAATTCCCCCAGGGAGCCGCGGACGAAGACGATTCAGTCGATGCGACCGAGAACAGCATCGCAAGCTGGTTAACCAATGGCGAACCGGTCGACACAACTAGCGACACTGCAATTATGAAGTCGGGCGATTCCCGCCTGCCGAAAATGGATCCGCTGTCTGACTCGACCGTGCAACCGCTGCGGCCACTTGCTGAGCCTTCGACAACAGTGTCTTCGTCGCCCTCGAAGTTCGAGTCGGTTGCAGAGGAAGCAGAGGACATTATCCGTCGACACCGCGAAGAGTAGAAGCGACTGAAAGAAGCTAAAAAAAGAGCTGAAGCGGCTCCCTGCCACCGGCGGATGAGGCACCAGAGAAACGCTCCAGGATGCTACAATTCCGGCATGCTTCGAAGCCTTCTCACACTGGTGTTGGTTCTTTGCAACCTTTCCGCCCGAGCCGATGAGCCCTCAACGATCCGTTCGGACGAACGAGTTGTGTTCTTTCAGACAGCAGCCTCACGATCGCCGGACAAAACCCGCTGGTCGGTTCCTGTGCATCTTTGGGTATTCGAGCCGACGGAAAGTGAGTTCATCCAGCGCCGACTGCTGGGGCAGCTCAGTGAGGCAGCCGGCACAGTACTGACAGCCAAATCGCGAGAGCTGTTTGATCAGCGAATTCGTGGCTTCATGGTGGACAACGAACGCGGAAAAAACATTGGTATTCGTATCGCCGGCACGCGACACGTTCTGGGAGATTCCGGTGCCGATGGTCATTTCGCCGGCTTCATCGAGCTGACTGATACGCAAGTCCGGCAGCATGCAAAGGACGGCTGGCTCTCGATGGAAGCCATTCTGCCGGAAGACAGCACACGCAGGATCACGGGAAAAGTTCAACTCGTCGAACCGGCTGGCGTGACTGTGATTTCGGACATTGATGACACCGTCAAAGTGTCGAATGTCACCGACAGACAGAAACTGCTTGCCAACACATTTCTGCGGCCATTTCGTGTCATGGATGGAATTCCGGCTCTGTATCGGAAATGGTCCGGTTCCGGCGCCGTGATCTGCTTCGTGTCATCCAGCCCATGGCAACTCTATCAGCCACTGCTGGACTGGATGGTCGCCGAGAAGTTTCCGCCCACCACATTCGAACTCCAGCGAGTGCGTTTCAAAGACAGGTCTCTGCTGAAGTTGTTCGGCGATCCACTGAAGTCAAAACTGCTGCGGATCGAACCGATCCTGAAGCGATTTCCCGGCCGCCAGTTTGTGCTGGTGGGCGACTCGGGCGAGAAAGACCCCGAAGTCTACGGGGAACTGGCCCGCCGCTTTCCCGCTCAGGTGACTGCCATTCTGATTCGGAACGTGACGCAGGAGCGGGCATCTGCTGCACGATTTCGTATCGCATTCGAATCTGTTCCAGAAGAACACTGGCAACTGTTCGACCTGGTGCAGGAAATACGGGAGCCGGAAATTCTTCGACGCGACGAGTGAATCCGTTGCGAATCTGGATGAATCGCTTGATTCAGATTGCGACATGGAACGAAAGAAAGACTGGTGTCACAATGAACCAACTGATTCTGGTTACACCTTTGTCTTCGGGAAGTACTCAATGCTCAAGCTGATGGGTCGCTCTTTCCGGACGTGCGACGGTGTTTCCCGCCGGAGTTTTCTGCAGGTTGGCAGTCTGGCAGCCGGCGGGCTGGCACTTCCGGAGATGCTGCGCCGCGAAGCCAGCGGTCGCGAAGCCGGCCAAATCACGCGACGCAAATCTGTGATTCTGTTCTGGCTGGCTGGCGGACCAAGCCACATCGACATGTACGATTTGAAGCCCAAAGCCCCGGTTGAAGTCCGAGGCGAATTCAAGCCAATCGCGACCAACGTCCCGGGCATCGAGATCAGCGAGCATCTGCCGCTCCAGGCGCAGATCATGGATAAGCTGTCGATTGTCCGCTCTGCATATCACACGAACGCGGGACATGGCATGGGGTCGCAGTGGATGCTGACCGGCTACGAGCCAACGATCGAAGTGAACAACAATCTCTACCCGAGTTGCGGTTCCGTCGTCGCGAAACTCCAGGGACCGAGCCAGCCGGGAATGCCCGCATATGTCAATCTGCCTCGGGCTCTTGGATTGGGCAAAGCCGCATACCTGGGCGCCGAATTCAACCCGTTCGCTCCGGAAAGCGATCCGAACACCGACGGATTCAGCGTCCGCAACCTGAAGCTGCCGGGCAAGGTTGATGCGGCACGCATGACCAAACGGCACGGTCTGCTGGGCGACCTCGACACGATACGACGGGATGTCGACACGCAGGGTGACATCAAGGGTCTCGACGAGTTCTATCGCGATGCCGTCGAGATGATCACCAGCGATCGGGCCCGCAAGGCGTTCGACATCCACTCGGAAGATCCGAAGCTGCGCGAAAAATACGGACGCAACGATCTGGGTCAAAGCTGTCTGCTGGCTCGGCGACTCGTCGAGGCCGGCGTGTCGTACGTCACAGTGCAGGCTGGCGGCGGCTGGGACAGTCACGGAGATAACTTCTCTCAGTTGAAGAATCGCCTGCTGCCGCAATTCGATCGTGCCGCGGCGTCACTGGTCAGTGACCTGCATGACCGTGGCCTGCAGGACGACGTCGTGGTCGCCGCCTTCGGCGAATTTGGACGCACGCCGCGGATCAATGGCGGAGCGGGACGCGATCACTGGCCTGGTGCTGCCTCGATTCTGTATGCCGGTGGCGGCCTCCGCATGGGTCAGGCGATTGGCTCGACCAATTCAAAGGCCGAGTATCCGACGAGCAAGCCGTACTCGCCCGGATGTGTGCTGTCGACGATCTATCACGCCATCGGCGTCGATCATCGTCACGTCTTCTACGACCACGCCCGCCGTCCGCTGCCTGTGCTCAGTGAAGGCAAACCGATTGCCGAGTTGATCTGAGAACGAACGCGCAGAGCCACTGAGCTTTCGTAGGCCGGAACAAGCGCAGCGCAGTTCCGGCAGCCACAATCTCATCAACTGTTCGAATCGCCAGAAAACCGTGCCGGCCGGCTGCTTTCCGCACGCGCTATTGTTGCCTTCCTCCGCAGACCGCTATCGTCCGGCCGAACAATCTGGAATGGACTCTCCCAGCACATTCGGACGGCTTAATGACTGCGATCCTCGGAATTTCCGCGTTCTATCACGACTCCGCAGCCGCGCTCGTCGTCGATGGCGAACTGGTCGCCGCCGCTCAGGAAGAGCGGTTCACTCGAAAAAAGCATGACCAGGCGTTTCCGAAGCACGCGATCGAGTATTGCCTGAGTGAAGCCGGCATCACACCGGAGCAGCTCGACTATGTCGGCTTCTACGACAAACCGCTGCGCACGTTTGAGCGTCTGCTGGAAACGTACATCGCATTCGTGCCCCGTGGATTTCGCTCATTCCGCTCGGCAATACCGGTCTGGTTGAAAGAGAAACTGTACTTGCCGCGTGAGATGCGCAAGGGCCTCGAGGGACGTTACACGGGCAAGTACGTGTTCACGAACCACCACGAATCGCATGCGGCCAGCGCGTTCTTTCCGTCGCCATTTGATGAAGCTGCGATCATGACACTGGACGGTGTCGGCGAGTGGTCGACAACGTGCCTCGGAGTCGGCCGCGGCAACCGTATCGAGCTGACGGACGAAATCTGTTTTCCGCATTCGATCGGACTCCTGTACTCAGCTTTTACGTATTACACGGGGTTCCGCGTCAACAGCGGCGAGTACAAGGTCATGGGCCTGGCGCCGTACGGCCGGCCGATCTACAAAGACGCGATGCTTGAACACGTCATGGACTTGAAGGCCGACGGCTCGTTCCGCATGGACATGAGCTACTTCAACTACTGCCAAGGCCTGACAATGACGGGCCCGAAGTTCCACAAGCTGTTCGGTGGCCCGCCACGCGAACCGGAATCAGAAGTCACTCAACGTGAAATGGATCTCGCAGCGTCCGTCCAGGCAGTCACTGAAGAGGTCATGCTGCGAAGTGCGAATCACCTTCACGAGCAGACCGGCCTGTCGAATCTGGTTCTGGCCGGCGGCGTGGCACTCAACTGTGTCGGCAACGGACGCGTGTTGCGAGAAGGTCCATTCGAGAACATCTGGATTCAGCCGGCTGCTGGTGACGCTGGCGGAGCATTGGGAACGGCTCTGTTCATCTGGCATCAGCTTCTGGAGAACGATCGACACACAACCGGAAGCGATCTACAGCGAGCTTCACGTCTCGGCCCGCAGTTCAGCGATGACGAGATTGCCGCATTCCTGGACCAACAGGACGCCGTCTACACAACGGCGGCGTCCGATGAGCAGTTGTGCGATGACGTCGCCTCACTGATTGCTGAAGAGAATGTCATCGGCTGGTTTCAGGGGCGGATGGAGTTCGGGCCGCGGGCGCTGGGCTCCCGATCGATCATCGGCGACGCTCGCAGCCAGAAAATGCAATCGGTCATGAATCTGAAGATCAAATTCCGCGAATCGTTCCGACCGTTCGCGCCCATCGTGCTCAAGGAATACGTTCACGAGTACTTCGAGATGCGGCCTGGTGAGGACAGCCCGTACATGCTGCTGGTCGCTCCCGTCCGCGAACAGCAGCGCAACGAAATGCCGGACGGTTACGAAGACACGTTCGGCATTAAGAAGCTGAACTACTCGAGGTCATCGGTCCCGGCGATCACTCACGTCGACTTTTCTGCACGAGTGCAGACTGTCGATAACGAGCGGAATCCCCTGCTGCACCAGCTCATGACCCGGTTTCACAAACGCACGGGTTGCCCCGTTCTGATCAACACGAGCTTCAACGTCAGAAGCGAACCGATCGTCTGCACGCCGGAAGACGCCTGGCGCAACTTCCTGATGACCGACATGGACGTACTGGTCCTCGGCCGACACATCCTGAAGAAGTCCGAGCAGAAAGAGCAGTACGGCGAATCCGCCCGCGAACAGCATCTCGCCCAGTTTGCCTTGGACTGACGCAATGGCACACCAGGACCTCCGGCGCCCGCGTTTTCTCGATGCCGCGCCCGCTTGGGAACGCGCCTCAAATAAGTTCCCGATCTGGGATCCGCGAGATCTCTGAGCCGCAGGCGACGGCTGACGCCTGCCGAGGCGGTGCACTGGTCCGGATCTCAGCCGTAGGCGGATTTCTCCGAAATCCGCTGCCCCGGACCTGGCAAAACTGAGCGGCGGTCGATGTGCCGGCAGGTTGCGATGTCGTCTGGTTCCGATTTCGGAGAAATCGGGCTACGGCTACGGCCCACAATACCGCGAAGTTATTTCGGGACTATTCCTTATCCGCAGGCGAAATCATTCTGCCGTGCTTCCCACGAACGGCGAGACAGGCCGCAGGAGAAACCAGACTCCGCTTGACATTGCGTGCTCATCATCGCATACATCGCATATATAACGTGTAATATTACTGTTCCGGAGAGCAGTCATGGTGCGAACACTGGTCCGCTTCTTCATTTCATATGCACACGCTGACGAGAGTGTCTGCAACAGCCTGCTGCGCCAATTGCAGACTCAGATGGCTCCGTCCGCGACGTACGAATTCCAGCTGTGGGACGACCGGGCCATTCTCCCCGGGGAACGGTGGGAGGCAGAGATTCTGCAGGCCATTGACGAGTCGCATCTCGGACTCCTGCTTGTCAGTCCAGCGTTCCTCGGCTCGCCGTTCATCACGAATACGGAATTGCCCCGGTTCGTCGGTAGCGAATCGAAACCGGCGATTCCGGTCGAGGTCCAGGCCGTGAACTTCGCCCGACACGATTTGAAAGGACTGCAGGATCACCAGCTCTTTCGGCTCGATCGCAAGAAGCCGTTTGGCAAATGCACGGGCAGTAACCAGACACGATTCGTGGAGCAGCTCTACGACCAGATCGAACGTCGCCTGAAACGCCTGGGGTTTTAGTTGGACAGCACCATTTTCAGTCGTTTAACCGCGCCCCAGAGGAGTCTGCCAGGAGAGTTGACGGAAACATTTGCAGCGTGGCCGGCAGACTCCGCCGGGAAGCGCGTCGCTGTGGAATCGACTGGTTCCACGCATGCGACGCGTTTCCCCACGGAAGTTGCCGACGGCGTCGCTCAACAATCCCTGTTTTCTGGCGGCAACTTCCTTTGGGGTGGGGTTAAACGACGCTGCCTGCGACCGACAACCAAACCCCACCGACCCTGGGGACTGTCGATTTAATCGTGGGATAGGCTTCCAGCCTGTCATTTTCGTAAATGAGGCAGTCAGGGGGATTCAACTTAGGGAAGCCTGACAGGCTGGAAGCCTATTCCACGACCTCGTAGCGATTAAATCGACAGTCCCCCTGTGTCGGTGGATCCATGATCGGCAGCTACTACGCCGTTGTGGTAGCTGCCGGTCATGTTTCCACCGACGCGGGGTCGCTGGGGGGAGTTCGCAATTGCGCGCAGGCGAACAACAAGTCGACGACTAGTAGTACGAAGTGCCCCTGTTGATCGGCGCCATTTCAAAACTGCGCCTACATCGGCCCTTGTCATCCCGAGAGATCGCCATGACCGAGCAACGCGTCACCTTGAACCGGGTTGATGTCCGCACGCTGTTACCGAGGCTGCATGAGCACATCAGCCGAGCTGACTCGGACCGGCTGGACCGCGTCCTGCCTCTGTTTCGCTTTGACGGAAACACGAAGGCCCGGCTGGCGGATTGTCTGGACGTGGTCTCGCCTGCAAAGAAGGGGGACCGGCAGAAACAGCAGGCGGATTTCAGGCAGTTTCGTCAGCACGTTCGCAAGGCGTTCGATGAGGTGGGTCTCGGTATTGAACTGACCGTCGACACGCGCAAGCGAGACGATGCCGCCAACCGTGAGTGCTGGTTCACGGGACCGCCGATCAATCGCACCGCCGAGCGGATTGAGCAGTTCTCTGCCAGCGCTGCCGGCAACGGGGAACCGGATGCTGTCGAACCGCTGGGTGTCGATTCCCGGTTGATCGGACGCCCGGAGGCCCGGTGCTGTGTGCTTGCAGCGTCGGACGACAGACAGCTCGCCGGGAAACTCGTCAAGCTGTTGCGGAGCGACTGTCAGGCTCAGACAGATTTTGTTTATTCCATCTGGGACCGGGGATCGGTTCTGGCCGGAGAGAATCCCGAGCAATGTCAGCGCGAGTCGCTGCAGAACGCAGACGTTGTGCTTCCGTTCGCCTCACCGGCGTTTCTGGCCGACGAGGGACTGAGGTCCTCTATCCGGGAAACGACGGTCGAGTCCATTCCCGTCCTGTTGAAGCCCGTTTCCGACAAACAGGACCAGTCGTGCTTCGATGCCTGCGAATTGTTTCGACTGGACCTTCCACGGGCGGGCGCGAAGTCGTTTCATGAATGCAAAGGCCCTCAGCGCGGCGAGTTCGCTCAGAAGCTGTTCAGTCTGATCCATGACCGCATGTTGCAGCCGCGGCCGGTCCAGGCGATGACCCGGCTGCCGGAACATGCGGCCTTCGACGATGACACGGCCCGCGAGCTGACAGAGCTGTTTGACGCCAACGAACCGGATGCGAAGACGGTCGAACCGCGCGGCACGCAGGCCCGCTTGGGTGAGGACGTGACCAGGCAGGGCACCGACGCGGAAGCCGCGGGTTCGGTGCTGATGTTCCAGGCGCTGGACGACTGGATGCGGGATCCGGAGGCCGCGGTCTATGCGGCCATTCTGGGCGAATCGGGCATCGGGAAGACGACACTGCTCAAAACGCTCACGCTGCGGCTGATCGACGCGCGGCGGAAAGACCCGTCGTTACCGCTGCCCATCTACATCGACCTGCGTCTGTTCATCCCCACCATCCAGGAACAGAAGAAGGTCCCCACCAACCTGGTGGAACTGCTGGACGAAGTTCTCGGGAGGGCGACACATCGCGGCGATGTCTCGGGCATCAGTGGCGAGGACATTGTGCGGATGGTTCAGCAGGACGGCGCAATCCTGATCCTGGATGGGCTGGACGAGAAACTGGTGCATCTGGACGAAAACCAGGGCATGGCTCTGATGCGCGTGCTGTGGGAAGCCCTGCCCTTTTCTGAAGTGCGGCGGCAGCGACGTGAGGGCGGTGTGCGGCACGGTCGCCTGGTGTTCTCGTGTCGCTCGCACTACTTCAAGTCGCTGCGGGAACAGAATTCTCTGTTCCTGGGCGAAGACCGCGAAGGTGTGAAATCGCATGACTACTGCGCGTGGGTGCTGCTGCCCTTCAACGAGGAGCAGGTTCGCGATTACCTCGGACGCACCATCGGCACGCAGCGGGTCGATGCGGCCATCGAACTGTTTCGCAGTGTGCATAACCTGGAAGAGTTGTCCGGGCGGCCACTGCTGCTGTCGCTGATGGTGCCGCAGATCGATGCGCTGGAACAGAAGCGGGCGCGGGGCGAAGCCGTTTACGGCGTGACACTGTACGACATGCTGGTGGCCCGCTGGCTCACGCGGGATGGCGGCAAGCACCACATTCGGCCGGAAGACAAAGTCACGCTGATGCAGAACATCGCCGCCGCCATGTGGGCCCAGGGACGTCGCGAATGGGAGTGGAACGAAGTCCGCGACTGGCTGGGGCAACAGCTTGTGCGGACTGATGTCCTGCGAGCCCGCTACGGGAACACCGAATTTGAGATCCTGGAAGAGGATTTTCGCACAGCTACGTTTGTGTTGCGGCCCAGCCAGAGCATGAGCAATTTTCGGTTTGCGCACACGTCGCTGCAGGAGTACTTCCTGGCCTGCTATCTGAAAGCGTGCCTGCTGAGCAACGATCTGGACGGATGGAATCTGCCACTGCCGTCGCGTGAGACGCTGGAGTTTCTGGGCCAGTTGATCGCGGGCGAGCAGCACGATGCGCATCGTTACGACAAGTGCATCGCAGCCCTGAACAACCTGCTGGCGGGCGAACACAAACGGGAGGGCGAGGTTCCCACCGAGCCGGCTGGGGTGGCTGGGGTCGAGCGCAGCGAGCCCCCAGTCGAGTGGCCTGCCCGCGTGGAACCGTCTGGGGGCTCGCTGCGCTCGACCCCAGCCACCCCCCGTAATTCTGTCGCTCGATCAGCAGCGCGTCTGCAGGCGGCGGTCGTGGCGTTTCGCTACTGGCTGCTGGCGATCCAGACCGATCTGCCGGAACCGCAACCGCGGCAGGTGAATCTGGCGGGCGCGAATCTGTATGGCCTGCACATCCGGGGTCGCTCCGCCGACCGACGTCTGAACCTGGTGCGATCCAACCTGGCGAACTGCAATCTGCGCGGCGGCGTGCGGTTCGAGCATGTTGATCTGACGTCCGCCGATCTGACGGGCGTGCGCGGGGAATCCATGGAGTTTCTGGATGTGCGTGCCCCATATCTCAACATAACAGACGCCGATCTGACCGGCATGACCTGGCGACGCGGCAACGTCACGGGCCTGACCGGTGAGTCGACCGCCGGCCTGCGTGGTAGTCGCTGGATCGACTGCCGCCTCGACGCCACCCTCCTGACGCACCTCACGGTCGTTGCAGGGACCAGCAGCCAGTCACAACGGGCGCAGGACTCGCGTCCTCTTCCGGAAGGGGCGATCGTCCGCACCCGCGAAGGACATTCAAATTGGGTCACCGCGTGCGGTTTCTCGCCCGACGGGACACGCATCGTCTCGGCGTCACACGACGAAACCGTCAAGCTCTGGGACGCCAACACCGGAGACTGCATACGCACATGCGAAGGACATTCAAATGTTGTCAACGCGTGCGGTTTCTCGCCCGACGGGACACGCATCGTCTCGGCCGCC
>Ga0115002_10000611_pt1 | contig 50066 bp, 52 predicted proteins | sample ArcticOcean_MG_C_8_FD_89576 | JGI IMG/M metagenome (GOLD analysis project Ga0115002, IMG submission 89576) | Marine microbial communities from western Arctic Ocean - ArcticOcean_MG_CB11_86 | ecosystem: Environmental > Aquatic > Marine > Oceanic | place: Arctic Ocean: Canada Basin | collected... | reverse complement strand
TGATCGCCACCATTTGAGCGGACATCCGGCGCAAGTGACGGTTGGTCCATCATCGGTCACCGATCCAACGACAACGTCGGTCACGAACTAGCATCTCCTAGCTGATAGGCACAGACGTCGCGTGACATTCGTTCGATTTGTTCACTTCATTGCACTCTTCTGGATGATCGGCGGGATCGGCAACACGCTAGTACCGATTTACCGCGCGTGGTTCGAAGAGGAGCTAACAATCAAGATAGTGCTACTTTCCGCTGCTCAACAGAACTACACCACATGGCTGCTGCCTGGGGTAATTGCAACGGGGATCACGGGGTATCTGTATGCGGGCGTTCTGGACATGAACGTGATCAGCACTGGGTGGCTGGCTGCGATGGGGGCCGTCTGGATGCTGCAGATTTTCATTCTGCTTCCGCTGCTTGGAATCGGCCTGCGACGAGTGCGCTATTTGGCACTGCAATCGGAAAAGCAGGGCGAGGCGACAGATGAGCTGCGCGATGCGTTGGCCGACAACGCACCATTGGTCTTCGGAGTGCTGATTATCATCAGTGTATTTGTTATGACTTGGCTCCCCGTATTCAAGCCGTTCTGACCGGCAACGCTATATTCAAGCCGTAAGGCGACTGGAGAACTTCATATGCGAATCTTCATGGACACGGCAAACATTAATGAAATTCGGCGTGGCGCCGCGATGGGCGTTGTAGACGGTGTGACGACCAACCCTTCGTTGCTAGCGAAGGAAGGAGTTGAGTACCGCGATCGGGTACTCGAAATCGCGTCGGTCGTGGACGGTCCGATTTCGGCGGAGTGCATCTCAGAGACGGCGGATGAGATTGTCGAGGAAGCTCGGCGAATTGCGGCATGGCATGATCAGGTGGTGGTGAAGATTCCGCTGACGGAGGATGGGCTGGCGGCGATCAGTCGTGTGAGCGCGGAGGGGATTGAGGTGAACACGACGCTGATCTTCTCGGCGAACCAGGCGTTGCTGGCGGCTCGAGCGGGGGCGACGTTTGTGTCTCCGTTCGTCGGGCGGCTGAATGACGCGGGTCACGACGGGATGGAGATTGTGCGAGAGATTGTTCAGATCTTCGAGATGTTCGACATCGAGACCGAGGTGTTGTCGGCGAGTCTACGCGGGCAGCGCGACGTGACCGAGGCTGCGTTGGCCGGTTCGCATGTGGCGACGCTACCGCCGGCAGTGCTGTTTGGAATGATCAAGCATCCGTTAACAGACCAGGGGATCGAGCAGTTCCTCGCAGATGCGAAGAGCTACACACCGGTGTAGCACGGGACGGTACGCACCAAGTTCAGCAAGGTAGGAAGTCCCACGACTTGTCGAAGGCCGGGACGATTCGCTATAATCCGTAAGTCGCATCGCGCGACACTCCTCTTCCTCTCTGGTCCGAAAGCACACTGATCTACCTATGACGAGTACGCAGCGCGGGCGTGACACGTCCGCGGAACAGCGCAATGATGGACGCCGTCGGCGGCGCGGTGGTCGCAATGGTCGACCGAATCGCGATTCGGACTATGACGACGAGCAAGAGCAGCCAACTGACGAGAATGTTCCGCCGGTCAACATCGCAGAAATGGACGAACTTCCTCGCGGTGAGCTATTGGACGTGGGCAATCAGTTCGAGGTAGAGAATGCGGCCGGTCTTTCTCGGCAAGAGCTGATCTATCGGATTCTCCGGCGACAGGCTCAGCTCAACGGCGCGATCTTCTCTGGCGGTATCCTGAACGTTGTCGAGGATGGTTTCGGCTTCCTACGTAGCGAGCGCATGCGCCCCGGACCGAGCGATGTCTACGTCTCCCAGACTCAGGTTCGACGGTTCGGACTTCGCTCTGGCGACTACGTGAGCGGACCGGTACGCCGGCCGAAAGAATCAGAAAAATATTACGGACTGTTGCGAGTTGAGACGGTCAACGGAGTTGACCCCGAGGTTGCCAAGCGGCGCCCAGAATTTGATTCGCTGACACCGATTTTCCCGAACAAGATGCTGCGACTTTCGACCACGGCTGACGAAATCAGTCAGCGGATGGTGGATTTATTCGCACCGATTGGACGTGGACAACGCGGGCTGATCGTTTCACCGCCAAAGGCGGGAAAGACGATGCTGCTGCAGTCGTTAGCGCACGGGATTATCGCGAACCACCCGGACATCCATCTAATGGTGCTGTTGATTGGCGAGCGCCCCGAAGAAGTGACCGACATGAAGCGGAACGTGCGTGGTGAGGTGATCGCCTCGACGTTCGACGAGCCGGTGGAAGATCACACACGCGTCACTGAAGCCGCACTGGAGCGAGCGAAGCGCCTAGTTGAGGGCGGCACTGACGTGGTAATCCTGATGGATTCAATCACGCGTCTGACGCGTGCCTACAACACGGGGATGCCGACCAGTGGTCGCACTCTTTCCGGTGGTATCGACCCGGTGGCGATTTACCCGCCGAAGCGGATCTTTGGTGCGGCCCGTAACACCGAGGAAGGCGGCTCTCTGACGATAATCGCGACCTGCCTGATCGAAACCGGGTCGCGGATGGACGATGTGATCTTCGAGGAATTCAAGGGCACCGGGAACATGGAGTTGCGGCTGGTCCGTCGGTTGGCCGAGAAGCGGGTGTACCCGGCGATCGACGTTCTGGGTTCAAGCACGCGTCGAGAAGATCTGCTGTTCGAAAAAGAAGAGATCAAGCAGGTCTGGTTGCTACGTCGAATGGCCGCGATGCTCGAGGAAGACAGTGGGGATGCGGCCGAGCGGGTAATCGAACGCCTGTCTCGGACAGAGACCAACGAAGAGTTCCTGCTCTCACTCAAGGCTGGGGCTGTCTAGACCGAACGTTAGTAGTGACACATATACTGACAACTGGCCTTGTCCTACATGTACCATGATCTAGTTGAGGCCAGTTGTACTGGACCCTGCGTGCACGTGGGTATCACGACAGCGTGGGACCCTGCGGTGATCAGTGGTGTAAGCGGCGGGGTTACCAATCCGCGGAACGATTCAAAACTCGCAACCGAAACGTCAACGCGAGCAGCGCCGACGTAAGATTCATCCACGACAACATCGGGGTATGTCTCGTCGACCGCTGATTCACGCGGGGATCTTCGTGCTGCTGTTCGGGGTGGTCGCACTCGTCGGTCTGTTCCCAGTGACGACGGGCAACGCCACGGATAATCCGAGGTTGAACATCGGCCAGCTAGGATTCCCGGGCCTTGCAGCATCTGCTCCTGCCGCGATGCTGGCGGAGATTCAAGCGGGACCGGTGACTCTGACGGTAGTCGCTCCGGGAGTGTCCGAGGAGGCACTGCTGGGGGTAAACGACGTAACGGGCGACGAGGTGGAGCGGAATCAGCTTGCAGTGGAGGCAGCCGCGGTACTCTCGAACGACGCGAGTACCGCGGCAGTCGGCCGCGTTTCGATGTACCTGAACTACGTCGTGCAGGAAGGTGACACGATCACCGCGATCGCGACGGCACACGGCCTTGGGCGAGACTACATCACGTGGAACAACGTTGACTTGAGCGATCCGAACCGGCTTTCACCTGGGGACCAGATCATTGTCCCGTGGGAGGAAGGCATCGTACATGCGGTGCGAACCGATGAAACACTCTCCGCTATCGCCCGCCGCTACGACGCAGACATTCAGGATATTCTCGATTTCGGCGCGAACAATGTGCCCAATCCGAGCCTGCTTCAGGCTGACAAACTCATCTTCGTTCCTGGCGGACGGATCGTTCCGGCAGCGGTATCAATCCGCCCAGGACCAACGGCGGACACGCTGCAGCAGAGCGGTGACTGGTTCTGGCCTGCGTCAGGTGTAATTACCTCGGAATTCACTGCATGGCATCCCCTCGGAATTGACATCGCCGTGCTGTCCGGTACGGAGATCGTCGCCACCCGGCCGGGGGTCGTGCGATTCATCGGTGGTGACCCGTGGAACGGGTACGGTCTGCATCTCAAGATTGACCACGGGAATGGCTGGGAGTCGACATATGGTCACCTCAACCAGATTTTGGTCGAGTCAAATACCGTGGTGAAGCAAGGGGACGTGATCGGATTGAGCGGTAACACCGGTCGATCGACTGGACCACATTTACACTTCGAGATCCGGATCTGGAATGTGCCACAGAATCCGATTCCGCTGCTCAATCAAGTAGTGAACTAGCCGCGCGATTCCAAGAGGACGACGCGGTGGCCGTCGCCGACGTTGCGGCGCTGGACCGTGAATCGCGATACCGGCTCTTCTGGCTCCGCACCGATGCCTTCGAGGAAGACCTTCAACTCATCCGAGTGGCCGTTGCTCGATGGCGTGTAGCCAACGGGGACCACGATTTTTGGCTCAAGAGCCCGCGCGATTTTGGCTGCTGCTTTAGGGTCCAGACCACCGGGTAGAGCGATGGGGATAATCAGCACGTCCGAATCAGCGAGTTCTTGCGATTGCTGTGGCGTGGGCGCTTGGCCGAGGCCGCCGAGGTGTACGAGGCGCATGTCCTCGGCACGGCAGACGTAGAGTGTTGTCGCCACGGGAGTCTCGCCTTCGTCGGCGGGCAAGAACGCACGGATTCCGATGAACTGCGTACCGAGGATTTCGTATTCGCCAGGTCCATCGACGATGAAAGGATCACCTTTCACACCCTTGGCGTAGCTGTGGTGTGGGTGGTTACGGCTGATGGTGACCACTTCGCCGGTAGGGCGACTCATGTCGTTTCCGGCCGACTTGTCTGTCGGATCCATCACGACCGCCGCTTGTCGGGTGCGCACGCGCGTAGCGGCATGGCCAAGCCAAGTGATGTCCACAGTTGCTCCGAATCGGGGGAGATATGGATCCGATCGTAGCGAGGCTATCGGTCTTAGGCCAGCGGGCTCACAAAGTTATAAGAGGCTAGATTTGCTCCTCGGGGATCGGTAGGGCGCCACCGGTGTCCTCGGGTGATACGAAGGGGCGCATCGCCTTCGGGTGCGCGAGGACGATGGCGGCGTTATGGGCCCAGCCGGTGGAGTTGACGATGGTGACGAGCGCGTTGTCTTCGCGTACGCCGTTGGGGTTAGCGTCCAGATCGACTTCGGGATCTTCCTCGACTAGGTTCAAGGTCGTGGGAATTTTATTTCGGTGCATTGCCTCGAGCAAGATAGCGAGGGTGAGTGGACCGGAGGCGCCGAGCAAGTGGCCAGTGTGGCCCTTGAGTGCGGGGGTGTACATGTGATGGCGGGTGGCTGCGCCAAAGACGCGCTTCACGCCGACCGCCTCGATACGGTCACCATCGATACTGCCGGCAGCGTGGAGAGCGAGTACGTCGATTTCGGATCGGATGCGGCCGCTGGTGACGAGCGCAAGCTGGATGGCTTGGCCAATTTGCTGCTCATCCATGGATGGTGTGCCGCCGGAGCCGGGAGAGAAAGTCACACCTTCGCCCTCGATTTCGGCGAGAATTTTAACTCCGCGTGCTTCGGCTACCTCCAACGCTTCGAGGGTGACGATGGCGGCACCTTCACCGAGGACAAAGCCATCGCGGGCGGCATCTAGTGGGCGAGAAGAGCCGGCGGGGTCATCGTTGTTCGTCGAGAGTCCGTCGGTTCCTTGGAAGGCGGCGAGCGTGAGAGGGGTGAGGGGTGCTTCGGCACCGCCGGCGACGGCAACGAGGGCATCACCACGACGGATCATGGCTACGGCCTCGATGATAGCGTCCAGTCCACCGGTGGAGTGGTTTTCGATCTGGAGAACGGGGCCGGTAACACCGAGGAGTGAGGCAACGCGGTCAGCGGGCGCGTGTGGCCCGGTGTCGGCAGCGAGGAGTTCGGCAGCGCTAGCGACGTCGCCGGCAGCGAGAAGCCGTGCGCCCTCGCACAGTAGATCATCGGAGGGGCGTTCCGAGGCGATGAGGACGGCGACCTGACCGCGATTTTGTGGCGAGAAGGTGAGGCCAGCGCCCTGAACGGCGCTGAGCGCGGCGCTGACGGCGAAGCGCGAACGCAGATCAAGCTGGTCCCAGTAGTGCTTATCGAAACGCTCGTCGTGCTGGTCAGCGTCGGGGACCTCGGCAGCGATGCGGGTCTGGAATCCAGAGACATCAAATCGGGTGATTGGGCCGATGCCTGAACGACCGTCCTCGATGGCTTGCCAGAGGTCGCCAGTGGTGCGACCGAGAGAGCAGACGACGCCGACACCGGTGACGACGACACGGCGCCGCGGTGCATCCGAATCTTCGGGGACGACCACTGTGGACTAGCGACCTGCGACAAGCGCGGCGTCAGCGTTCGTCGCGCCGATGGCGTGCTGGATACGGCTGGCAACGGAGGGGAACATGCCGTCCGGAGTGCAGGTACCGACAAGTACGAGGTCGATTTCACTGCCATCGATACCGGCGGTGGCGAGAGCGCTGCGGGCAGCTTCGGCGCCAAGCGTGCTTGAGCTCTCGTGGGGAGCGGCGATCCGTCGCTCACGGATGCCGGTGCGCTCGACGATCCATTCGTCGCTGGTATCGATGGTCTGAGCGAGTTCAGCGTTGGTCAGTACGCGTTCGGGCAAGTACGCACCCGTGGCCGTGATCTTCGCGGCAAACGTCATCAGAGTCCCTCTCGACGTTGGGGAATGGTCAGCCTCGCCCAATTGAGGCAAGCTTCCAAGCGCCAGCGGTGTACTACCGTGCAGCTTGATTCGGCTCATCATACGGGCGATTGACGGATCAGCGAGCGATGCGGAGCACGCCACACTGTAATCCGCTGTTGGCACGAAGTCGTGGCACGGCGCACCGAGAGAGAGAGGGGTGATCCGACGCAAGATTGACCCGCTAGAACACCACGCTTACAATCGAATTCGACGATTAGCACTCTCACTGGGAGAGTGCTAATGGAGGGAAACCGTGCTCACACAGCGTCGCGAGGCGATCCTCGGGCTTGTGGTTGACGAGTACATCGAGACCGCGTTGCCGGTCAGTTCGCGCGCGCTCGTGAATCGACACGAGCTGGAACTATCGAGTGCGACGTTTCGGAACGAGTTGGCGCGACTTGAGGAAGACGGCTACATCACGCACCCCTATACCTCGGCAGGTCGCGTGCCTTCGGACCTAGGTTACCGGCACTACGTAGAGGAACTGATGTCCGAAGAGCCGGTTGGCGCGGACGAACAGCGAACGATTGAACATCAGCTCCACCAAGCTCAAGGCGGGCTGGATGAGTGGCTGAGTCTGACTGCAACGATCTTAGCGAGTGCGGTGGGAAGCGTGGCGATTGTGACGCGCCCACGCGCGAGCGATACCCGACTGAAGCACGCTCAGCTTGTGGAACTGCACGACGAGATGGCGCTGCTGGTAGCGGTGATGGACGACGGACGTGTGGGTCAGCGGATGCTGAATCTGAGCCAGCCTCACAACCAAAAAGAGTTAAATGACAGCGCAGAACGGATCAACGGACTGCTGGGACGGGCGGATGCCAGCGGGGCTCTAGCCGCGGCACAGCAGAGTGACAACGATGACGATCGCCGAATCATGGAGGCGATCGCGAGCCTGATGGGCGAGCAGCGCGTGGCCGAGGAGACCTACCTTGATGGCCTGCGCAGCGTACTGCAACAACCTGAATTCACCGATGTGGACCGTCTGCGTGAGGCAGTGGATCACCTTGATGCCTACCGACTGAGGACGCTGATTGAGCAGGCGCCCGTGTCTGCGCCGGGGACCGCGCAGGTCCTAATTGGCCAAGAGCATGGGAACGACCTGATGCGTGAGTGGAGCATTGTAATCGCCTCGTACGGGGACAGCGCGACCTCCGGCACGGTTGCAGTGTTAGGACCAACGCGGATGCCATACCAGCGTTCGATCCCACGAGTGCGGTATGTGGCTGATCTGATGAGTTCACTTCTACACGAGGTCCGATAACGGACACGAACGGAACATTATGAGCGACGACTACTCAACCGACACCGAGGCTGCACCTGCGGATTTGCCCGAGAGTAAGGCAGATCCGGACGCCGATACGCCGGTGACCATCGAAGATCTAGCGGCTCGCTGCGACGAGCTGGTAGCCGCACATGCCCGAGCGGTGGCGGACTATCGCAACTTAGAACGACGCACGCAGGAAGGCCGAGCCGAGCTACGGCGGTTGACGACTGCTTCGGTGGTGATCAATGTGTTGCCGATCTACGACGACCTGACACGCGCGCTTGAGGCGGTGGATGAGGACATTGCAGATCGCGATTGGGTCTCCGGTATTTCACTGATTCGGGACAAATTTCAGGGAGTGGTCGCGGCAACGGGAGCACAGGAATTGGAATCGCTGGGTCAGCCGTTCGATCCTCGTCTGCATCAGGCCGTGGGCTACGCGGCAGGACCCGATGGCCAAGTGGTGCACGTGATGCAGTCAGGATGGGCGGTGGACGATCATGTCATTCGCCCAGCGATGGTGATGGTGGGGAGCGGCGATGCGGCTCCCGCCGATTCGGTCAAACACGAGAACAACGAACCAACCAGTTAGAACCAGTCAGCTCAGCGAGCACTGGACGCTGGCGCTCTGAGTGCCGCAGCGGACAGATCGCTCGGAAAAGGAATTTTTAGATGGCCCACGTAATCGGAATCGACCTCGGTACCACCAACTCGGCGATGGCGACGATGGAGGCGGGCAAGCCTCAGATAATTGCAAACGTTGAGGGCGGGCGTACGACACCGTCCGTAGTGGCAATGAGCAAGGACGGCGAACGGCTGGTTGGCACGATCGCCAAGCGGCAGGCAGTCACGAATCCACATCAGACCCTTTACTCGGTGAAGCGACTGATGGGCCGCCGGTTCGACGACGAAGAGGTGCAGCGGTTCAAAGCCGTTGCCGGCTTCGAGATCGTGAAGCTTACGAACGGTGATGCGGGCGTGAAGATGGGCGACCGCGATTACAGCCCGCCAGAGGTCAGCGCGATGATTTTGCAGAAGCTGAAGGCTGATGCGGAAGCTTACCTGGGTGAGGAAGTGACTGAAGCGGTGATCACAGTGCCGGCCTACTTCGGCGACTCGCAGCGACAGGCGACACGCGACGCTGGTCGCATCGCAGGCCTCGAGGTGCTGCGGATCATCAACGAACCGACGGCCGCGTCGCTGTCCTACGGTCTCGATAAGGAAGGCGATGAACTGATCGCCGTCTATGACCTAGGGGGAGGCACGTTCGATGTCTCGGTCCTGGAGCTGGGAGAGGGGACCTTCCAGGTTCGTGCCACCAACGGGGACACGTTCCTAGGTGGTGACGACTTCGATGAGGTGATCATCAATTACTTGGTAGACGAGTTCTTGAAGGATCAGGGAGTGGACCTGAAACAGGACCGGACCGCGCTGCAGCGCCTGAAGGAGGCTGCGGAGAAGGCGAAGATTGAGCTGTCATCGGCGCAGACAACCGAAGTGAACCTGCCGTTCATCACCGCGGACTCATCTGGACCGAAGCACTTGGTTACCAATATTTCACGCGCGCAGCTTGAGCAGCTTGTAGGCGATCTGGTCGATCGATCGCTCGTGCCGTGTAAGCAGGCGCTAGAGGATGCGGGTGTCAGCGCCGCCCAGATCGACGAGGTAGTGCTCGTTGGTGGGATGACGAGGATGCCGCTAGTGCAGCAAAAAGTGGAGCAGTTCTTCGGCAAGGAGCCGCACAAAGGTGTAAATCCGGACGAGGTGGTTGCGATTGGCGCCTCGATCCAGGCTGGTGTGCTGAAGGGCGATGTGAAGGATGTGCTGCTGCTGGACGTCACCCCGCTGACATTGGGCATCGAGACGCTGGGTGGCGTAATGACGACACTGATCGAACGCAACACGACGATTCCAACGAGCCAGTCGCAAACGTTCTCGACGGCAGCGGATAACCAGCCATCGGTAGAGATTCACGTAATGCAAGGCGAACGTTCGATGGCGAACGACAACAAGTCGCTGGCCAAGTTCATTCTGGACGGCATCTTGCCTGCGCCTCGTGGTGTGCCACAGGTGGGAGTCAGCTTCGACATTGATGCAAACGGCATCGTGACGGTATCGGCGAAAGATCAGGCGACTGGGAAGACGCAGCACGTCACAATTCAGGCGAGCTCCGGTCTGGATGATACTGAGGTGGACCGCCTGCGAAACGAGGCTGAACAACACGCCTCCGAGGACGTGGAGAAGCGCGAGGCGGTGGAGGTCCGCAATGCAGCCGACTCGCTGGCGTATTCCGCCGAGAAAATGTTGAAAGACAACGACGAGCAGATCGGCGAGGAGTTAAAGGCGCCGGTGGAGACCGCGATTGCTGCGGTACGCGAAGCCTTGAACGGCGATGACGTGGCTGCAATTCGCGAGAAGACGGCGACGCTCTCAGAGTCGATGCAGGGCATCGGTCAGGCGATCTATGGCGCCGCCGATGCTGGCGGTGAGGGTGCGGCGGACGGTGACGGATCCGCAGGCGAAGACGATGCAGGCGGCGAAGATGAGAGCACGATTGAGGGCGAGTTCCGCGAGGTCTAGCACAGCCGGCCAACGATTGGCAGACTAGGAGTACTTCGATGCAGCGACGGTTCGAGTTCGAGCAGGTCTACAATTTTCGCGACATGGGTGGTTATGCCGCCTCGGATGGTCGCACCGTCCGATGGCGGCGGCTATTCCGCTCGGGCGAGCCGCAGCGATTTTCGGAGGCTGAATCGCAGGAACTGCGAAGGTCGGTGGCTCTGGCGACGGTAATTGACCTCCGCAGCGGGGGCGAAGCGGATCACCCGCGGGGCCTCGGTCCGTTGATAGCGGAGGGAGTCACGCGATACCACTTCCCGATGGGGGACCCGCGTTCGAAGTACGCGGCACGTGAGTCCGGTGGCTGGGACCCACATTACGACAACCTGCTGGAAGAGCGCGGCGATGAGTGGGCGACGATCATTCGGTTACTTTCGGACGAGGCAGCGTATCCGGCGGTGTTCCACTGCGTGACGGGTAAGGATCGGACCGGCGTCCTGGCGTCGTTGATTTACGGGGTGCTGGGCGTCGATGAACAGACGATCCTCGAAGACTTCGGAATGAGCCAGATTGGGATGGATCGACTGGTCTCGGACTTGCGGGCACAGGGCAAGATTAGCGCGGATGAGCAGGTGAATCCGGCGCTAGGTGTGCCGGTACCAGCAATGGAGTACATGCTCGATGTACTGCGGACGCGGCACGGCGGGGCGGTGGATTTCCTACGTGCGCACGGTGTGAGCGACGATGAACTGCAGCGGTTAACTGAGTTGCTGCTGGAATAAGCATTCTCCCACGGCAATTGCTGGCGCTGAATTCAACGAGGCACTGGTAGACTCGACTACAACTCACCCACACTCCAACAGGCGAATTTCAGCAGATCCGGGCGCGGATGACGACTCAACAAGACCCCTACTCCATTCTGTCCGTAGATCGTGGCGCCTCGCCCGAGGACATCAAGCGGGCTTTTCGCAAACTTGCGATGGAGTACCACCCGGACCGGAACAAGGAAGAAGGGGCAGAGGCTCGCTTCAAGGAAGTGAATGCTGCCTATGAGGTGTTGTCCGATCCGGAGAAGCGCGCCCGCTACGATCAGTTCGGACACCAGGAGGCTGGCGGCCAGGGGTTCTCCGGCTTCGATTCGATGGGTGGATTCGGTGACATTTTCGATGCGTTTTTCCGCGGCACGGCGGCGCGGCGCAACGGCCCGCAGCGTGGTGCCGATCTGGAAGCTCGACTGACTATTGAGTTCGAGGAAGCGATCTTCGGGGCTGAGAAGGAAATTACTTATCAGCGGACGGAGAACTGCACCGATTGCAGAGGCAAGGGCCAGGCGAACGGCGGCGAGCGAACCGAATGTACGACGTGTGATAGCAGCGGTGAGATCCGGCGTGTTCAGCAGTCACTATTTGGCCAGTACGTGAACGTGGCTGCCTGTCCGAGCTGCGAAGGTGAAGGTTCGATTGTTACGGAGCCTTGCAAGACCTGCCGCGGCCGAGGCGCGCAGCGGGCGAAGGTGACGCGAAACGTGAAGGTACCGGGTGGCATTGAGCACGGTTCCCAACTCCGGTTCGCGGGTGAGGGTGATTCCGGTGCGCACGGCGGACCATCTGGAAACCTGTACATCGAGTTGCAGGTGAAGCCAAGCGAACAGTTCACCCGTGTTGATCGCGATCTGGTTTTCGAGTTGCCGTTGAACATTGCACAGGCGGCACTTGGCACGACGGCGCAGGTACCGACGGTGGACGGGGACAAATTCGCACTGAAACTGGAGCCGGGCGTTCAGCACGGCGAGATGCACACGATCAAAGGACGCGGGGTGCCACACCTACGCGGCGCCGGGCGCGGCAACTTGCTGGTGCGCACACACTTAGTGACACCGAGCAAGCTCTCGGGCGACCAGAAAGAGCTGCTGGAGCAGCTCGCCGAATCCTTAGGGACTCCCGAGATGCCTGAAGAGGGATCGCTCTTCGAGCGCATTCGGGACGCGTTCAGCTAGCCCTTCGTGCCTGACGATCACTGGATCGAGATTACAGCGCATGTTGCTCCGGCAGACGTGGATAGCGTCGCAGGATTGTTTGCCGATGTGAGTATCGGCGGAGTGGTGATCGAGCCGGCGATTCTGCCATCGGACGATATCGAGTTTGCATTCGAGGAATTGGACAAGCCAACGATGGTTCGTATATACGTTCCGGAGCCGTTCGTGTCAGTCGAACGGAGGAGACTGCGCAGTCAATTGATGACGTTGCCCCTCACCGAAGCACTTCCCCGGCTGCGCTATCGCGCACTGATCTCGCCGAACTGGGCGGATGAGTGGAAGCGTTTCTACGAGATCCAGCACGTGGGTGAGGGCTTTGTAATTCGACCGACGTGGATCGAATACGAGGCAAAGCCCGACGATCTTGTAATCGACCTCGACCCGGGAGCAGCGTTCGGCACGGGGCAGCACGAGACGACGCGGTTGTGTCTGGCAGCGCTGGAGCGCTGGCAGACCGCGGGGGGGAGTGTGCTGGACCTCGGTTGTGGTTCGGGAATTCTGTCGATCGGCGCGGCGCGACTCGGAGCGACCGAGGTGCTGGGACTGGACATCGACCCTGATGCGATCGCCGTGTCGAATAAAAACACCGCAGTGAACGGCGTCGGGTCCCGGGTGCGTATTCAGGTCGGTTCACTGGGTGACGATTGGCCCTCGGAACTGGGGCCTGATATAGCGTTCGTAGAACTGGTGATCGCGAATATTTCGTCGAGGGCTGTTCTGAGGTTGCTGCCGGAGATTGCGGTGGCGGCGCGGGCGGGTGGGATGGTGATCCTGAGCGGCTTCCTGGGGCGTGATGTGGATGAGATTGAGCAGGCGGTGGACGAGATCGGTCTCGAGCGGTTGGAGACGACGACCGAGGGCGATTGGGCGTGTCTGGCCGCACAGGTACCCGCTACGGAGTGAAGTCGATCTGGGTCCAAGTAATTGGGTCCACGTTGACGCCGTAAATCGTCAACTCCCAGTGGAGGTGAGGTCCGGTGGAGAGGCCGGTGGCGCCCATGGCAGCGATCACGGTTTGCCCTGTGACCTCTTCGTCGAGTTCAACAACAATTTCCAACAGGTGGTGGTAGCCAGTGATGACGCCGTCACCGTGATCGATGAGCACGCTGTTACCGCGGATGGGCATCTCGCCAGTCCAGGCGACGCGACCAGGGGCGGATGCATGGACGGGTGTGCCTTCGGCGTTAGCGATGTCGGCACCGGAGTGTTGTCCCGTGACGGGGCCGCCATTGATGGAGCGGCCCTGGCCGAAATCGGTGGTACCAATACCATCGACGGGTAGACGGAAGGGGCCGGTCCAGCGTCGGCCACGATCGAAGGAAAGGAATTGGGCCGCACGGATTGTGTATTCTTCGGCAGCAGCTTCGGTAGTGAGGATTGAGCCCTGCGCTGCGGTGAGCGTGAGGTCGTCGACTGGGCGGTCGACCCAGGCGACCTCGACAAGCTGGGAGCGTTCCTCGAGGAAAGCACCGAATTCGTCGCGGAGCACGACACGGAGCTCCTTCCGGCCAAGAGATGCCCCGAGTGGGACTCCGATGACACCGAACCATGCACCATCGGATTCACGGCCGAGCGGGTAGGAGTTCTCGAGGAACTCGACGGTGACGCTGCTCGCTTCGAGTGCGTAGACGGAAAGAGCGACGGTTTCGCCGATACCGGCAGTGTCAGGTTGGAGTGTAAGTGGAGGCAGGACGGGCGTCGGTTCGGTAGGTGCTGTCGTGGATGTCGTACCGGGGGCGAGTGACGGGATGGCCGTAGAATTCGTGACTTTGGGCGCAGGTGTGGTGGGCGACTCGGTGGCTGTCACGGAAACCTCGGTGGGGATCGCGGTGATGACATCGGTGGTGACTGCAAAACGACCGCGCTGTTCGACGAATGCGGCAGCGGCGGCGAGCAGCAGCGCGAGCACAACACCACCAGCGCACCAGCTAGCGAGTGTGTATCTAGAGGCGGTTGAGGAAGGCTCGGGGTCGGCGGACACGGTGATCCTGATCCTGGGCATCCGGCTGGACGAGCTGGGGAATGATTCCATCGTACGCGTGGTGAGTGAGAAGCCGCATCGCTCAGGGGAGCGCGTCCGAGATTGTTATACTTCGGATGGAACGGCCCTCGAATTGAGCCCACTCGCTAACCACGCTGGTGAGCGATTAGAGATCCGGCATCCAGAGGCGATCGGGCAGGGACCGGCACCAGGTCAGACCTGCGGGAGCATACGTGGAAGATCCACAACTGGCATTTGAGCGCATCCTCGAAAATGTCGAGCGCGTGATCATCGGCAAGCGGCATGAAACGCGACTCGCGCTGGTCGCGCTGCTGTGCCGTGGTCACTTATTAATCGAGGATGTGCCAGGCGTCGGGAAGACGATGCTAGCTCGTGCGATTGCGCGTTCCGTGGGGTGCCGCTTCTCGCGTATTCAGTTTACGCCGGACTTGCTGCCATCGGACGTGACCGGTGTCTCGGTTTACCGGCAGGAGACAGGTGGGTTCGAGTTCCGACCCGGCCCGATCCTGTCCGAATTGGTGCTTGCCGATGAGGTGAACCGAGCGACACCAAAGACGCAGTCTGCCCTTTTGGAAGCAATGGAAGAACACCAAGTGACGGTGGATGGGGTGACTCACCCATTGCCAGAGCCATTCATGGTAATGGCGACGCAGAACCCTATTGAGTACGAGGGGACGTTCCCGTTGCCGGAAGCTCAGCTCGACCGGTTCCTGATGCGCGTGCACCTGGGATACCCGTCTCCGACAGACGAGGTAATGGTGATGGACTCGCAGCAGACGGCGCATCCAATCGATTCATTGCCAGAGGTGACGAAGCGCGGCGAGGTGCTGGAGCTACAGCAGGCGGTGCGTGAGATCTACGTTGATCCACTAATCAAGCAGTACATCGTAAATCTGGTGAATGCGACGCGTGAGCACGAGAGCGTATATCTGGGTGCCTCACCTCGAGGGTCGCTGGCGCTGATGCGGGTAGCGCAGGCGTTCGCGCTGATCGAGGGGCGTGACTTTGTTCAACCAGACGACATCAAGCTACTGGCATACGCGACGCTGGGTCATCGGGTGATCGTGAGTCCGGGTGCGCGGGTGCGCGAGATCGACAGTGCCCAGATTGTGGATGACTCGATTGAGCGGGTGGCTGTGCCGGGCATCCGAGCCCGCGGCGGGGCGTGAGCTAAAGCTCGTGAGTTTCGCCGGCAGGTTCGTTGCTCGAATTCGACTCAACCCGAGCCCTTCGATTGCGGTGACTCTTGCCCTGCTGTGCGTGGTACTCGGGTTCGCGACTGGTTTCTGGCTGCTCTTCCGTCTCTCCTACCTGATCGCGTTCGCAGTACCGGGGCTGTATTTCTGGACGCGCTCGATGTCGCGCAGTCTTGAGGTTGAAGTGCATCGACGCACGCACCGTGTGACGCAGGGGCAGACGTTAGATGGACGGATTATCGTTCGCTCACGGTCGCTGCTGCCGAAACTGTGGCTGGAGGTGATCGACCACTCTTCGGTGCCTGGGTACTCCTCGAAGCGGGTGCTGACTCTGTCATCGAATGCGGTGGCAGGGTGGTCTTACGCGACACCTGCGCGCGTGCGGGGGATGTACGAACTGGGACCGGTGACGGTGGTTGCGACTGATCCCTTCGGCTTCTTCCGCTTCGATCGCACGTTCGGCGAGCAGGCGACGGTGCTGGTCTATCCGAACGCACCGGAGCTACCGAACTTCTACATCCCGCCGGCGAACCTACCGGGGGAAGGCCGTTTCCGCCGCCGAACACACAATGTGACGCCGAACGTGTCTGGCATTCGCGAGTACGCCCCCGGCGATTCCTACAACCGAATTCACTGGCCGGCGACGGCGCGTGCCGGACGGCCGATGGTGAAACAGTTCGAGTTGGACCCCGCCTCGGACATTTGGATCATCCTCGACCTAGAGGCGAACCAGCACGTTGGGGAGGGCGAGGAAGGTACAGAAGAGATGGCCGTGCAGATCTGTGCATCGATCGCGCGCTACTTCATCAACTCGAACCGCTCGGTAGGGTTGATATCGTTCGGTGAGGACCTGAGAATCGATGAACCGAGCCGGGGCGCGAACCATTACACGCGCATCTTGGAGTCGCTCGCGCTGGCTCGGGCGGTGGGCGACGTGCCGCTTAACAATCTAATCATCGAGGAGTCGCGGCGCTTCGGGCGTCACACCACTGTAGTCACAGTGACGCCATCGACCGGTACCGACTGGGCGCTGACGATGACGGGAATCGGTGCTCGTGGGGTGAAGGTGGCAGCAGTGCTACTGGAGGCCTACACCTACGGTGAGGCGCCAAGTTCGCTGGACGTCCACAGTACGTTGGCCGCAGGCGGCGTCTACACCTACACCGTGCGACGAAGCGACGACCTGATGCACTCGCTGGGCGCGGGGACTGAGCAGGCGATCAGTGAGCGCGACTGGTCTCGACCATGACCAGAGTCGAGTGGGAGCAGATCTACCGGCCAAGCGAGGCCAATCGCTTCAAGCGCCCGACCGGGCTGCTGGCTTCACTGCGCGACGGTGGACGGTGGCTGAATTTGCTGTTGCTGCTGATCGCGCTGATGGCGATGACGGCATCGCTGGAAGATGCGAACTGGGTCAACGAGATGCCCTCGCTGACCCTCGTCACGCTGATCGGCCTAGGCTCTGGCTGGATGCTGGCACAGCTTCCGCTACGCACATGGTTCCTCCAGCTCCTGGGAATTTCGATCGGCCTCGTGAGTGTGTTCGCGCTGGTGATGGCGAAGATAGAGTTGGTCGAACCGCTGCTGGCGGCTGGGCCAGGTCAACGCTGGATCGAGCTGTGGCTGCGGATGGGAAATTGGGCTTCGGCGCTAGTGGAGGGTGGCGTCTCGAACGATCCACTGCCGTTCGTGCTGATGCTGATCTTCTCGGTGTGGGCGGTCTCGTATCTCTCGACGTGGGCAGTGGTTCGCTGGCGCAATGTCTGGGCGGCACTGATTCCGCCGGGATTCATACTGCTGACCAACATTTCTTATCTACCAGAGCAATCCAATCTGCAGCTCGTGGTGTTCCTGTTCACCTCGGTGCTGCTGGTACTGCAACTACACTTCGCTCGGGCTTTGGACCGCTGGCGACGTGAACAGATCGCGTGGCCGGAGATGATGTCGCTCGAGGTGGCGTTCGCGGGCGTCTGGATCGCACTGGCGCTAATCGTCGCCGCCTGGCTGGTACCGCCCGCCAACAACTGGGAACCAGCGGCCGATGCGTGGAGTCGGGTATTGACTCCGGCGAGCGACCGGCTCGAGGGGCTGGGCCGCGTGTTCATCGGAGTGTCGTCGAATCGGGATATTCCGATCCACAACTTTGGCGAAGTACTACCGCTGCAAGGAACGGTGAAGCTGAACGACGAGCCGCTGATGGAGGTCGCGACCGACGAACTCGGCAACCTTCGCGGGGCGGTGTACGACGAGTACACCGGCGCCGGCTGGCGACTCTCAAGCGCCCAGACTCGACCACAAATTGGGACCACGGTGGACGCAGCCGAATTTGGCACGCCACTAACACAGGCTCAACTCCGACAACCGGTGTCAGTCGAGATCAAGGTGATCGGTCCGGCCCCCTACCGGCGGTTGCTGGCGCTGGGCGATCCGATTGCGACTGATGTTAAATCGGATCTAATCCTAGGCGCGGGAGAATTGGATGTGATCGGCGTCGCGCCGGCAGACCGACTGGAACAAGGGGCAATCTATACCAGCGTTGGTGCGATTTCAGGAGCATCGATCGAGACCATGCTTTCGACGAACAGGGAGTATCAGACTTCGATCTACGAGCGCTATACGCAGCTTCCAAGCGATCTGCCGCCGGATATTGAGACGCTGACGCGCTCGCTGGTGACCGATGGAGCCCATCCTTACCAGGCGGCGCGGATCATCGAAGCGTATTTGCGCACGACGTACCCCTACACGCTGGAGATTGCGGATCCTCCGCCGCTGAAGGATGCGGTGAGCTATTTCCTGTTCGATTCGGGAACCGGCTACTTCGACCACCACGCCTCGGCAATGGCGGTGATGCTGCGAACTCTGGGAATCCCCACCCGCATCGCCGCCGGATTCGCTGTGGACGAAGACGACCTAGACACGGGGACGAAGACGTACATCTTGACAGAGCAGGATGCGTGGGCGTGGCCCGAAGTGTACTTCCCCGGTCTCGGTTGGGTGGAATTCAATCCTACGCCGGGCCGTCCGCTGGTCCCGCGCGCTGGTGATGACAGCGATCGTCGGTTGTTTATCCTGCCCGACGGTTCGCACGCTTCCCCACTCACCGATGAAGAACTGCTGCAGGATTTGGAATTGCTGCTTGGCACCCAGAACGAACCCGTGGTGGTTCCTGATCTGGAGTTCGACTCTAACTCTGGAGTGGGGACTGTAGTGGTCCGTGTGTTGACGTTGGTGGTATTGGGCACGGCGGTGATGCTGGTTCTGGGCCTGGGGGTGCGATTTTCCTGGGAATATGCCTTCCGGCAGGTGCCTGCGCCGCGACGACAGTGGGCTAAGCTGCGGCACCTGGCGGCGTGGAGCGGACTTTCCCCGGCGGTGACCAATACGCCGCTGGAGTGGGCGCGGACCGTCGCCAGCGCGGTGGGAGATGAGGGCGATTTGGATCAGTTGGCCCGAGGCTACACTCGCGAACGCTACGGCGATCCTGACCACGAACAGTCAGACGATGAGCTGACTGAACTGACGGCAAGCTATCGACGGGTGCGAGCGAAGCTCTGGCGGCAGGTTCTGCTTCGACCGGTGCCCCGACGACGGCGGTCGCTAGCGGTCGGTGGCTCTGCCGGCGGCCGCGCCGCCGGGCTTAAGGGACTGTAGGGCGCTTAACTCACTCGATAGCTCGAGTAGCAACAACGCTTGCTCCAAGGTCAACTCGTCTCCGGCATCTGCCAGCGCCTGTGTCAGTATCGTCTGAGCCTCTGCAATCGGCAGTTCGAAGTTCGTTTCTGATCCCTGCCCGGAAGCACCGGCATCGTCCTTCGGGTCTCCGGACTCACCACCTTGGTCTGCAGGCGAATCTAATCCAGATGCGTTACCTGAATCCTGCGCACTCGGGTCATCGACATCCTGATTGCCATCTTCACCTAAGTCACTATTGATCGGCGGTTGACCGTCGACTCCACCGTCACCAATCCGATCTCTGCCACTGGACCCGAACTCACTACCGGAGTTTGGTTCGTCATCGGCGGGTGTGGGCATCGCCACTGGATCGATCATACTGAGTACCAGTTCAAGGTTTGCCTTGGCGTCCTGGTCCTGGGGATCAGTGCGCAGGACATCGATGTAACGCGCCCGGGCCTCGAAGAGCAGGCCGCGTTCCACGGCGTGACCACCGAGGGCATATCGCAGCGACTGGGCGAGTACGGTGTCTTCGGTAGCCTGAAGCGCCTCGGCAGAGAGCACCGCAGCTTCCTCGAACCGACGCAGTTGGTGCAGCGTATTCCCAAGGTTGTAGCCAACTATTGGCTCGTCTGGCTCAACGAGGCGGGCTTCACGATACTCGATCAGCGCGTCTTCATAGCGCTGATCTTCGTAGGCCTCGTTGCCGACCTCGATGTGCTGATAGAGCTGCGAGCCTCCGCAGCCAACGACCAGCATGATGCTGGTGACAACGCCGATGCCGCGGCGGGAACGCACGAGCGGACGCAGCCGGCCAGCCTCGGGAATGATGAAGTGGAGTAAGAGAAAAACGATAGCGGGAGCAAGGAACCACTGGAATCGCTCGACTGCTTGAAGTTCGGTTGCTTCGTCAAAGGCACTCTGGTGCAGCCGTTGGAATGCAATGGCAAATCCTGCCATTGCATTCAGTTCGCGGAATTCCCCGCCAGTTCGGGCGGCAATCGCCTGAAGCGTAATGCGGTCGGCTCGGCTGGGCGAGGTGGCATGGTCGTCACCGGGGATGACTGCGCCAGCATCTGTTCCCGCGGCGACGGTGAAAATGGCGATACCCTTCTCGGCTGCCCGTTCGGCTGTAGACAACGCACGATCGCCGAGGTCTTCACCATCGGAGACGGCGATGATCACTTGGGTATCCGCGGCCTTATCAATCGCCAAGAGTTCCAACGCTGCATCGATCCCGGATCCGAGGTCTGTGCCGCGATCGACGAGCGGTGCTGCTTCCTGAGCCTGTGCGACGATTTGCGCCAGCGCGTTCATATCGAGCGTGAGCGGTGAGCGCTCGAACGCCTCGCCAGCGAAGATCACCAACCCAACTCGGTCGTCACGAACGTGGGTCAGCAGAGTCTGTAGGCCGGCGGCGGCGGCACGGGCACGTGACGGTAGTACATCTGTTGCAGTCATCGAACGGGAGACATCGAGGACGATGGCGATGTCGATTCCACGTCGCTCGACGGGGAGAGCGGCGCTGCCCCAGCGGGGGAGTGCGGTGGCAACGACGATCAGCACAACACCGATGGCGACTGCGGCGATCCGCAGGCGCGTCCGCCAGTTACTACGGCCGTGCCGGAGTTTCGAGCCGCCGCCGTAGGCAGCGTCCGAGTTCTGACGGCGGCAACGCTCGATTCTCCAGAGCCACACGAGTGGAATTAGCACGACGCACAACAGCAGTGAGAGTGGTTCAGCGAAGCTGGGGTTGCCAATCATGGGTAACGCCTCAACCAGGTCACTCGTAGGGCGAGCTCGCCGAGCAACAGGCCTAGCACGCCGATCAGAAACCACGGAGCATACTCGCGGAAGGCAACGAATCGACGCTCGCCTACGCGGGAACGTTCCAACTGGCCGATGTCGGTGTAGGCCTGTAACAATTCTTCTTGCGTTCGTGCGTTGTAGAACTTCGCATCGGTTGATTCGGCGACCTCGCGCAGCGTCTGTGCGTCCACGGCAATGCCGGAAGGACTCCCACCGCTGACGAATCCGATGGTGTAGACGTGCACGTCCAGGGCCTGAGCGATTCGGGCTGCTTGGAGCGGTTCAATCTCACCGGCATTGTTGTGGCCGTCCGTCAGCAAGACGACGACCCGACTCCGAGCGGGAGACTCCTCCAGCAACGTCAGCGCCTCGGTGATGCCAAGACCAATCGCAGTGCCGTCTACGAGCAGCCCAGGCGAGAGGGTTTCGATCCGCCGGTGGATGGCCTCCAAGTCGTGCGTGAGCGGCGCGAGCGCGAGCGCGCGTGACTGGAAGATGACGAGGCCGACGCGGTCACCGGCCAGCGTTTGAATGAAGGTGCCAACGACCGCCTGCGCTTCAGAGAGTCGAGTGGCGCCGTGCCCGGCATCGCTTGAAATGGTCATCGAGCTGGATACATCGACGGCGATCACGATATCGATTCCCTCGGCGGGAAGCTGGGTGACCGCGAGTCCTTCACGAGGTCGGGCGAGCGCGACGATGGCGATAAGCACAGCAGCGATGCGCAATGCGGACGGTAACCAGCGGAGACGAATTCGCCAGGTGGATTTCACGGCGGCAGCGGCGACTGTGTCGTCTGCGATCGACAAGTCGGCGACGCGCGTGGGATTAATCAAGCGGGCGAGAGCTAGCAGAGCGAGGAAAGGCAAGAGCCAGAACACCTCGGGCGTTGCAAATGTCATTCGCCCACCGCCTCATCTAATTTTTCGCCGCGGTAGCGCGGCCTCGATAGCTCGATCACCTCGTAAGCGACAGTGAGGTCATGGTCGGCTGAAGCAGGGTCTGGGTGGGAACGTGCATAGACCGCAGCATCACAGCGTTCGAGCAGGCCGGTCGCCAGGCGTGCCTGCCAGCGGCCGATGCCAGCATTTCCCGCACGATGTTCCAGTTCGGTGGTAGTGAGTGATGTGGCGTTGAAGCCGTAGCGGCCTGCTAGGTAGGCACGCGTGATCAACGCTATCTCACTGTAGAAGTGGTCGTACGCGTCTCCGTTTGTGAATGCAGCACCTTGCAATCGATCAAGGCGACTTCGGGCGTGATCCTCGAAATTCACGCCGACGGCGGAGTCCGGCACACTGGCAGATCGAGCTCTTCTGCGACACCACCAGCAGTTTACGGCGACGATGCTGACAAGCAGCGAGCCGATTCCGATGCCCAATTCGGTGCGCTGCCACCAATCAGGAGCACCTCCTACCACTGTCTGAGGCTTCAGCGGGCGCAGTTCCTTGTCACCTTCGGCGCGAACGGGGGTGATACGCAGAATGGGTGGGCGGACGGTGTAGGAACCGGATCTACCATCGGCGCGCAGCCAAAACACGTCAACGTCGCCGGGGTGAAGTTCGCCGAGTTGGAACGCGGTAAGGACGAAGACGTAGGTGGTAGTCACACCTGAACCGTCTTCGTCAAACGTGACGGTTTCAGACTCGACCGTGACCAGTTCGATGTTGCTAACTCGCGCGGGATCGGAGACGGTGATCAGTAGGTCCGTCGCGTGCTGGACGATGATGGTGAGCCGAACATGATCCCCTACAGTGGCAATTCGAGACTCGAGTCTCGCAGCGACTTCGAAACGGGGCGCTTCTTGCGCGGACACGTCGCCAGACCAGACAGAGAGGAAGGCGATCGCCGTAGAGAGCAAGAGTGGAACGGCAGCGCGCTTCATCGGCGCATCGCCCGCAATCGGAAGTAGCGCGCAATAGGGTCAATCAGGTCTTCGTCGAGCCGCAGTTCAACTTCGTCGACACCGGCTGTGGCAAGGAACTGACGCCGCATAGCGCTACGTTCCTGTGCGGCGTTGGAGTACTGCTGACGGACGGCGATGCTTCCGGTATCGAGTAGCCGCGATGTTCCGCCTTCAGCAGGAGCGAAGCGTACGATGCCGAGATTCGGAAGTTCGAGGTCAGCAGGGTCGACGAGGGTCAGTGCAATTACATCGTGGCGACGCGAGAGAGCGCGGAGAGCATCTGTGTACCCATCGTCGAAGAAATCGGAGATGAAGAAGACGACGGAGCGACGGCCCAGTACGCGTGCCAGGTAGTCACAGGCACCGGCAAGGTCGGTTCCTGGTGCGGGATCTGAGTGGTGTAGCACATCGCGGACGAGGCGGAGGACGTGGTTCTGGCCATGCCTCGGTCGGACAAATTGCTCGATCTCGCCGCCAAATGTGAGCAGACCAACACGGTCGTGATGTTGGACGGCAGCGAAGCTAAGTAACGCGGTTAACTCGGCGGCGGCGCCAAGCCGGCCATCCTGTCGGTGCGCGACGAGTTGGGAGGCGGAAACATCGACGGCGCAAACGATTGAGAGCTCGCGTTCCTCGACGAACTCCTTCACCCAGGGGGTGCCCATGCGGGCGGTGACGTTCCAATCGATGAACCGCACGTCGTCACCGGGAACGTACTCGCGGACTTCGGCGAACTCGATACCGGTGCCACGAAACACAGACCGATAGTCGCCGCCGAGGGCGGAACTTGCGAGGTGGCGAGTGCGTACCTCGATGCGCTTGATGCGAGCCTGCTCTTCGGCGCTCAGCGTCCCGGCTCCAGATGAGTGCGGGGCCGTGATCACCGTCGCGTCGTGATGACGTCGCCAGCGCCACATATCAGGGAATTCCGACACCCTCGAGAAGCCGTGAGACCAGCTTCTCGGCGGACACACCCTGCGCTTCAGCCTCGTAACTGAGTACGAGGCGGTGGCGCAGGATATCGGGGGCGAGTTCCTTTACATCGTCGGGGGTGGAGTAATCGCGTCCACGCACGAAAGCAAGCGCCTGCACTCCCCGAGCGAGGAAGGTTGCGGCGCGGGGTGATGCGCCAAATTCGATCAGGGGCACGAGCCCATCGAGTTGGTATCGAGCCGGGTCTCGTGTCGATTCGACAAGACGGAGGATGTACTCGCGGAGTGATTCATTGACATCGACAGCACGGACCGCGGAGCGGAGTGCGGCGATCTCAACGGGGCCAGCGACGGGCTGGATGGAGGGCAGCGCATCGTCGAGCGCCTGGGCGAGGATGACACGCTCGTCCTCACGGCTAGGGTAGTCGACAAGGATCTTGAGCATGAAGCGATCGAGTTGGGCTCCTGGGAGAGGGTAGGTCCCTTCTTGTTCAATGGAATTCTGCGTCGCGAGCACCATGAACGGATCGGGCAGGGCATGCGTTTCGCCGCCGATCGAGACCTGCCGCTCCTGCATCGCCTCGAGTAGCGCAGATTGCACTTTGGCCGGTGCGCGATTGATCTCGTCAGCAAGGACGATGTTCACGAAGATTGGGCCGCGACGAACCGCGAAGTCACCGTCGTGTGGGTTAAAAATCAGTGTTCCAGTAATATCGGCAGGTAGCAGGTCTGGTGTGAATTGGACCCGCGAGAAGCTGGTGTGCAGCACTTGCGAGAGCGTCTGCACGGTGAGTGTCTTGGCGAGACCTGGGACACCTTCGATAAGCGCGTGGTTGTTAGTCAGCAGTGCAACCAACAGGCGATCGACGAGCGAGTGTTGTCCGACGATGACGCGACCGATCGCGTGGCGAATCGCTGCGACTACCTCGTGGAGTTGATCTGGAGACGCCGATTGGTCGGCGGCCGGTTGGGCCATAGGATGCACATCCCGGGTCGCTTGAGGTGGGTGTTCAGTCTAACGCGCGGGGAGGGCCATCGGGCGGAGTCTAGATACTGGCGGATACCAGTTCACGTTCGGCCGGGGCGAGGATGCCGGTCTCCTCGACACGACCAAGCACGCCGAGCAAGGCGCGGACTTCGGGGATGACGCTGTTGACCGCCTGGGCATTCATGCCAACACGCCGGCGCATTCGAGTTGGTCTGGGCTCACCGCGGTCGATGACGATGTCGACGGGTAGATCTCCCTCGTGGCGATCGAGTACCGCGCTAATACGGCGGAGGCGGCGACGATCCGCGGATTCATCGGTGGTCTCTTCGAGGAAGATTTCAAGTCGACGGGGTCCGCTGTCGGCCGGGTGCTCATCGGTGGCGGGAGTCCCCGTGACCTGTAGTGATCTGAGGTGCGCTCGATTCCCAACGTTTGGCGGTCCGGATGAGCCGCTCGAGTCACTGTTTTGCTGACCACGGTATTCGAGGCGAGCCGGCTGTGGTCCACTACTGCCGCGCAAGCGGAATCGGGATGGCTTCGCGTTTACCAGCGCACGCTGTTCCAGATCGTAGGCGGCAAGGTCATCGACTGCGACGGTGAGCCTGCCGTTGCGCGTTTTGATCGAGACTTTCGCGAGCACGACCGTCGCCTCACGTAGGAGGTCTCGCGTCTCATCGTAACCGTCGGGCCAGATGGTGAGTTCCAACTGACCACTCAGATCCTCAATGGTGACGGCGGCGAATGCCTTGCCTTGGCGGGTGGTGAGTGGGCGGACGTTGACGACGGTACCAGCAATGATCGCCTTCTGGCCGGCGAGGTCCTCTCCTACCTCCGAGGCTTGCACGGTGACGTAGTCAGCGAGGTCGCCGGCGGCCCGACGGAAGGGATGCTCGGAGACGTAGGTCCCAAGAAGTTCTTTCTCCCACGCGAGCAGTTGCGGCAGTGGCACCTCGACCGCGTCGAGTTCAAGTGCGGGCAGTGGGGTATCGACCTGGTCGCCGAAGAGGTCAAACATAGAGGTCTGGCCCGTGTCACGTAGGTGTTGCTGCTCTTGCGCGAGCGAGAGCAGGCGGCCCGCACCGTTGATGACCGTCCCTCGCGGTCCAAGGGAATCGAGTGCACCTGCCTTGGCCAGTGAATCGATGACCCGTTTGTTCATCTCGCGCGGGTTCACTCGGCGAGCGAAATCTTCGAGCGTAGTGAAGAGGCCGTCTTCGTCGCGATTTTCGATCAACAGGGCGATGCCGCCCTGGCCGACGTTCTTGATTTGAGCCAGTCCGAATCGAATCGCCGGTGATCCATCTGGTCGTCGCTCGATGGAGAAGTTTGCCTGCGAGTGGTTCACATCTGGCTGCAGCACCTCGACGCTGAGGCGACTACATTCGGCGATGGCGGCGGCGAGTCGGTCTTGGGTACCGCCGGCTGCCATCAGTACCGCAGCCATATACTCGACGGGGTAGTGCGATTTCAGGTAAGCGGTCTGGTACGCGATGGTCGCGTAAGAGACGGCGTGTGCCTTGTTGAAGGCGTAGCCGGCGAACGGCTCAATCAGGTCGAAGAGGATTTCGGCGGTGCGGCGCTCGTAGCCCTTGTCGACACCGCCCTGCAAGAAGCGCTCGCGTTCTTCGAGCATGACCGAAGAGATTTTCTTGCCCATCGCCTTGCGCATGACATCAGCCTGGCCAAGTGTGTAGCCGGCGAACTGGCGGGCGATTTGGAGCACTTGATCTTGGTAGGTGATGACGCCGTTCGTCTCGTCCAGGATGCCGGCGAGGTCTGGGTGTGGGTAGTGTGCATCGACGCGACCGAACTTCACATCGATATACCGCGGGATGTGCTCCATTGGGCCGGGGCGGAAAAGGGCGATCATTGCCGCCAGTTCCCGAATGTTCGCCGGCTTCAGTTCCGCGACGTAGCGACGCATGCCAGACGATTCCATCTGGAAGACGCCGAACGTTTCGGCCTTTGCGAGCAGTTCGGCTGTCGCCGGGTCACCGTCTGGCAGCGCCATCAGGTCGATCGTCTCACCGCACTCTTCGCGGATCATGTCGACCGCGCAACCGAGGATCGTAAGGTTCGTTAGGCCGAGGAAATCGACCTTCAGTAGGCCGATTCGCTCGACGTCCGCCATGGCGAATTGTGTCGTCGGGAGTGCGTCTTCGTCTTTGGAACCAGTGGCGCGCTGTAGCGGGACTATGTCCATCAGCGGCTCGCGCGAAATGACCACGCCGGCGGCGTGCGTGGAGGCGTGCCGCGCGACTCCCTCGAGGCTGCGTGCCGTGTCGATCAGTTCGCGGGAGCGGACTTCGGCCTCGTAGACTCCGCCGAGTTCGGAGGACTGTTCTAGCGCGAGGTCGATGGTGATGTGGAGCTGGTCGGGGATCATTCGCGCGACGCGGTCGGTCTCGCCGTACTCCATGCCGAGCGCGCGGCCGGTGTCTCGAATTGCGGCCTTCGCACCCATCGTCCCGAAGGTACAAATCTGTGCGACGCGGTCACGGCCAAAACGCTCCGCTGCGTAGCGGATTACTTCCTCGCGGCGGTCGTCCGCGAAGTCAAAGTCAACATCTGGCATTGAGAGGCGCTCGGGGTTGAGGAAGCGCTCGAAGACGAGTCCATAGGCCATGGGTTCGATGTCCGTAACATCCAAGGTGTAGAGCACAATTGACGCCGCAGCGGAACCGCGTACACCCATGGGAATCGACTCTCGGCGAGCGAAGTGCCCGAGGTCACGGACGATCAGCATGTATTCGGCGAAGCCGGTCTGCCCGATCACTTCCAACTCGTAGCGGAGCCGCTCACGATGCTCATCGGTGGGCGGGTTGTAGCGGCGGTTCAAGCCCTCCTCGCAGAGCTGGCGGAGGTGATCCTGGGCGGTCATGCCGACCGGGACACCAGCATCGGGGAGCAGCGTGCGCCCGTAGTCGAGTTTCAGATCGACCGTCTCGGCCAAGCGCAGGGTGTTGTCTGCTGCTTGAGGAATTTCCGGGATGAGTGCCCGCATTTCCTCGGAGGACTTGAGGTAAAATTGGTCGCTGCTGAATTTGAAACGGTTGCTCTCATCGACAGTGGCGTTGGTGCCAATGCAGAGCAGCACATCGTGCGGGTGCGCGTGCTCGGGCTTCGTGTAGTGCGAGTCGTGGGTGAGGACCAGCGGCAGATCGAGCCGCTTCGAGAGATCAACGATAAGAGGGGTCAGGGCGCTGAACTCCTCGATACCGTGCTCCATCACTTCGAGGTAATAGCGGTCCTTAAAGACATCGCTATACCAGCCGGCAGCTTCGATAGCGCCTGCTTCGTCGTCTTGGCGAAGCCGCTGGAGGAACTCGCCGGACGGGCAGCCGGAGAGCACGATGAGGCCCTCCGAATAGCGTTCAAGCAGTTCCCGATCCATGCGCGGACGGCGGTAAAAGCCTTCCAAGTGGGAGCGACTCGAAAGCTTCAGCAGGTTGTGATAGCCGACTTCGTTCTGGGCCAACAGAGTCAGATGGTAGGGCCATTCGCCGGATGTCTTCTCATGCCTGCTCCCCGGAGCGACATAGGCCTCCAGACCGACAATCGGATTGATACCGGCCTTCGTTGCGGCCTCATAGAACTCGAGCGCTCCATGCAGTTGGCCGTGATCGGTGATTGCGAGAGCGGGCATTTCGAGCTCTACGGCTCGATCAACTAGGTCCTGAATTTTGGACATACCATCGAGCAAGGAGTACTCGGTATGGGTGTGGAGATGGGCGAAAGACATCAGACGATCCGCGTGAGGTGAGCAACCCTGAACGGGTTAACGGTATAGGTACCTACGCGAACGGGTGTGCGAACGCGTCGGGTACGGAGCCTACACCAGCGCGCTCTAGCGGGGCAAGGCTCGTAGGCTGACACGAATGAGGTCGAACCGATCGTCAATCCTCGCGATCGAGTTCGAAGGCATTGTGCAGCGCTCTCACAGCGTCACTGACCTGAGCCGAGGCGATCACGCAGGTAATGCGGATATCGCTGGTGGAGATCATGTCTATGTTGATGCCGGTCTCGTGGAGCGTCTTGAACATCCGTGCAGCGAAACCGGGCGCGCTGGCCATGCCGGTACCGACGACAGAGACCGTTCCGAGGTCTGGCTCGGATACTACCTCGGCTGCACCGAGTTCTGCCTTCACCGCTTCGACGACTCGCAGTGCCTCGGTCAGGTCGCTTGGTGCGACCGTGAAGGTCATGTCGGTCAGCTTTTCGACGCTCGCGTTCTGGACGATGGTGTCGACTGAGACGCTCGCGTCAGCGAGCGGCTCGAAGAGAAGCGCTGCGATTCCGGGTCGATCTGGGACGCCGCGCACGGTTACTTTGGCCGTGTGATCCTGGTGCGCGATGCCTCGGACCTTGTTGCCCTGTTCCATCATAGTCTCCCTGTGGATCAGCGTCCCTGGTGCATTTTCATCGAAACTACTCGCAACGCGAATTGCGACGTCATATAGTTCGCCGACCTCGACGGCTCGTGCGTGCATCACACGGGCACCGGTGGTAGCCAACTCCAACATCTCCTCGTAGCCGATATCGCGGAGCGGGCGGGCCTCCGGGCAGATCCGGGGGTCGGCGGTGTAGATGCCGGCGACGTCTGTGTAGATCTCGCAGGTGTCAGCTTTCAGCGCGGCGGCCAGAGCAACGGCAGTGGTGTCTGAGCCACCTCGGCCGAACGTAGTGACATCGAGGGCTTCCGAGACTCCCTGGAAGCCGGCGACAATCACGACGCGACCCTGTGCTAGCTCGGCCTCCATGCGGTCAGTCTGGATCCCGGAGATGCGTGCGCGACCAAAGACCGCAGTGGTGCGGATGCCTGCCTGGGCACCGCTGAGGCTAACCGCGTCCACACCTATCTCGTGCAAAGCCATAGAGAGCAGAGTGCTGGTTATGGTTTCGCCTGTGCTGAGCAGCACGTCCAGTTCACGTGGGTGGGGCTTGCTGGTCATCTGTTCGGCAAGTGAATAGAGCTCGTCGGTGGTGTCACCCATGGCGGAGACGACAACAACGACATCGTCGCCAGCGATACGACGAGCGGCTACACGCCGCGCGACACGCTTGATGTGGTCAGCGGACGCGACAGACGATCCCCCGTATTTCTGCACGACATACGCCATAGATGAATCCGTTAATCGACGCGAACGAGCGTCGCGCCGTTCGTGCTCATCTGACAGTTGCGCGATTCAACCTGCAGTCCATGCACTGCAGCGACCTCACGCATCGCACCGGCGATTTCATCGGCCCGATCCGGGGCGGCGAACGCAGCGATAGTTGAACCACCACCGGAAAGGTAGGCCCCGTGAGCCCCAGCGTCGCATGCCGCCTGGAGCAGTGGATACATCGCCGGGAATAGGGTTGCACGAGCTGGCTGGTGCAGCACATCCTCGGTCGCCGTTCCGAGCAGTTCGTAGTTGCCCTCCGTCAGCGCGGCGACGAGTAGCGCAGCGCGTCCGATGTTGTGCACCACCTGATTGCGAGTGAGGTTCTGAGGGAGCCGCTTCCGAGACTCTTCGGTGGGCATCGAGAACTCGGGAATCAACATCACGAGCTGCAGATCGTCGGGCGGGGTCAGGCCAATCTGGACCAGATTGTCGTCATCTTTGATCACCACGCGCAGTCCGCCAAGCAACGCCGGCACGATGTTATCGCCGTGGCCTTCGAGTTGAACAGCGAGCGGCAGCAGGTCCTCAATCGTATGCCCGCCATCGATCAGTGCGTCAGCGGCGATCAGGCCGGCGGCACGAGCGGAGGCGGAGACGCCGAGACCTCGACCAACCGGGACGTCGCCTTCGTATTGAACCGTGATGCCGGTGGGGATTGCTACGCCGGCCTGCTGGAAGAGAACGCGCGCGGCGCTGGAGGTCATTTGCTCGATAGGGCCCGACGGCGGCGGCACGTTGTCGTCGCTAATGGTGACGGTATAGGTGCCCACCCAGTCCAGCGCGACGCCCAGACTATCGAAGCCGGGGCCGAGGTTCGCCGAAGTGGCAGGGACACGAACGGTGGCGGTTTGGTGGTTCGTCATGCATCGAGTCTAGGAACGCCCTCGACCAGCAGCAAATCGCGAAAGTACTTATTGGGGTCGCGGTGTAAATCTCGCAATTTCGCAATCTCGGGTGTGACGCGAAGTCGCGTATACTTCTCTTCATCACAGGCAATTTTGAGGTAGCGGCGTGACACAGCAGCGGTCGGCCGCAGAGGGGGGTATCCAATGGAAGACATCGTTCTGGTCAGCGGCGTTCGAACAGCAATTGGTGCGTTCGGCGGAGCGCTCAGTGAAACGCCAGCATCAGACCTCGGCGCCCACGTAATCCGGGAAGCGGTTAACCGTGCCGGGGTCGACCCCTCGCACGTGGATCAAGTGATCCTCGGCTGTGTCGGACAGGTGGCCGAAGACGGTTATATCGCACGCCACGCTTCAGTAAAGGGTGGTATGCCGATTACGACGCCCGCCTACACAGTGAACCGCATCTGTGGATCGGGGCTTGAGGCGATCAACACGTCTGCTCGCTGGCTGGAGACGGGCGACGCTGACCTGATTGTCGCGGGCGGCACTGAGAACATGAGCATGATGCCTTTCTTGCTCCGTAAGGGCCGTTACGGCTACCGCTACGGGCACGACAAACTTGAAGACTCGACGATGCACCTGGTGACGGACCCGTTTGAGAGCATCCAGATGGGCGTGACCGCCGAGAACCTCGCTGATAAGTACGAGGTTTCGCGGGAAATCCAAGACGAATACTCGCTACGCTCACAGGAACGCGCCCAGGCCGCTATTGAGGCCGGCTACTTCAAGGACCAGATTGCCCCGATGGAAGTGCGCAAGGGCCGCGACGCGCTGACTTTCGATACTGACGAGCACCCCCGCCCGACCTCGATGGAGCGACTGGGTGGCCTTCGGGCGGTGTTCCGTGATAGTGGAACGGTGACCGCTGGCAACTCGTCCGGTATCAACGACGGCGCTGCCGCGGTAGTTGTGACAACCGCGAGCAAGGCGAAGGAGTTGGGCCTGAATCCACGGCTGCGACTGGTGGCCCGCGCTGAGTCCGGAGTGGAGCCTTCGATTATGGGACAGGGTCCGATCCCTGCTATCGAGAAGGTAATGGAGAAGGCCAACCTCACTGTTGAGGATATGGATGTCATCGAGCTGAACGAGGCGTTCGCGTCCGTGACCGCTGCCTGTTCTGCGGTGTTGAACTTGCCGCTGGACAAAACGAACCCGAACGGCGGTGCGATCGCGCTCGGTCACCCAGTGGGCGCGACCGGTGCGATTCTGACAGTGAAGCTGATGCACGAACTGGAGCGCACCGGCGGCCGCTACGGCCTAGTGTCGCTCTGCATCGGCGGAGGTCAGGGCATCGCGACGATCTTCGAGCGGGTCAGCTAGCGCGACGCAAGAAGACCGCCAAATCAGGCGGAGAGTCGTGACGAAGCGGGGTAGCTCATACGTAACGCGAAGCTGGTCGATGTTCACTATGATCCAGCGACCTAGGCTCTCCGAGAGAGTCAGTGCAGCGACCATCCCCGCCGACGGGGATGGTCGCTGCACTGACTCCGGATCTGATTGGTGCGCGGCCATAAATCATCTGTAATTCTCAGGCATCGGCCGCGATCGGCTCAAGAGATACATCACAAAGAATTACCTGCATAAATTATGCTCGATTACTCACAGTAATATTCATATCCAGATGAATTATCGGCAGCGTTCGAGGGCTAGAAGGCGCTAGCTACGACCGCGTACGCGTCTGAATTTTGGACCAGGCTGCCTCTACGACGGACTCCAACGGCTGCGCGGCATCGATTACCAACCATCGCGCTGGTTGGGCGGTTGCCAATTCGAGGAAGCCGTTGCGGACTCGCTCGTGGAAGTCGGCATCCTCACGCTCCAGATAGTCGCCTGCTGTGCCACGGCGTCGCGCGCCCTCAGCGGGATCGAGATCAAGCAGGATCGTGAGATCGGGGGCGAGGGCGCCGGCAGCGCTCTCGTTCAGGCGAGAGACCAACTCGAGAGACAGTCCGCGGCCGTGGTGCTGATAGGCGACGGAAGAGTCCGCGAAGCGATCGCAGATGACAAGGGCGCCGCGCTGGAGCGCGGGTCGAATCACGTCCGCGACGAGTTGGGCTCGTGCGGCCTCGAATACCAAGAGTTCAGCGGTAGGGTCAGTCTCGTCATCGGCGGATTCAAACAAGGCTGCTCTCAGGCGCTCTCCCAGGGGCGTACCGCCAGGTTCGCGGGAGAAAACGACCTCGCGGCCAACGGTCTCCGCTCGCTCGACCAAGGCCATCTGAAGAGTTGACTTACCGACGCCCTCGCCACCCTCGAGTGTGACGAAGAGGCCGTGGAGCTGGGTCATCGATCCGCCGGCGGGGGCCACGAGGAGCCACCACCGACTACGGCTTGCGAATCCATGGTGACGCGGCGGAACGGCTCACGGCCACGGGAGGTGCTACTGAGACCGTAGCGCTGGGCAATTTCGTGCTGCAGACGTCGAATGTAGGCGTTCTGTGGCGCCAGTTCAACGTCAGATGCGCCGCCGTGGGAGATGCTGTTGACACCGTCTTCAGCCTCGCGGAGCGCAGCTGTGACCGGGTCGAGTTCCAAGTCGTCGCCACGCATGACCAGGAGCTGGCGCTCCATCTGTGAGGTGGTGTTATTGCGCAGGACGTAGACCGGGATCGAGCGCTCCTCGGCACGACGCAGTGGGCCGCTGCGCCTTCGGTAGTAAGGGCGCAGCGTGAGCACGCAATCGGCGTCGTCGACGGAATCGACGATGGTCGCAGCGGATCGAGTTGAGGCGATGGCGGCGTCCAGTCGTGAGCGGCTGACACCGAAGGGCAGTATCCGCTTCGATGGGCCACCGGGTGCTGGCGCGATCTCTGGCCAGTCCACCTCTCGTGAGCGGTCGGTTGTCTTCGCATCCTTTTCGGGATCCGGGTGCAGTGGCATTCGTCGCACGGTCTGAATGGAGCCACCCTCCATTTCGCGCACTTCCGCTTCGGCCGCGTAACCGCGGAGAAGGGCATCGACAGTGCTGGCTACGTCCTCGTTGATCGCGACGCGGCTAAAGGACTGGATTTCGACGAGACAATCAAAGGTGGGGGGGTTACGCCGCTCGAGGATAGTTTTCTGGGTTTGGCGACGCCGTGCCTCCTCGTCACCGAGGGTGACTGACTCGATGCCGCCGATCAGGTCGGAGAGCGTGGGGTTCTGCATCAGGTTGCTCAAGGTGATGCCGTGGGCGGTGCCGACCAGTTGGACTCCGCGTTCGGCGATCGTGCGAGCCGCTTCCGCCTCGAGCGCGGTACCGATTTCGTCGATCACGATCGCCTCAGGCGTATGATTCTCGACCGCCTCAATCATCACTCGGTGTTGTAACTCTGGATGGGCGACTTGCATCCGACGGGCACGGCCGATTCCGGGGTGGGGGATGTCTCCATCGCCACCGATCTCGTTCGAGGTGTCCACCACGACGACTCGTTTGTTCAATTCGTCGGCGAGCGTGCGGGCGACGTCTCGCAGCATCGTGGTCTTACCTACGCCGGGAGGGCCTAGCAATAAGATGCTGTGGCCTGACTCAACAAGATCACGGATGGCAGCGGCGGATCCAGAGATACTGCGACCAACACGGCAAGTGAGGCCAACGACGCGGTTTCGGCGATTTCGGATGGCGGAGATGCGGTGGAGTGTGCGGGGGATGCCGGCGCGGTTGTCGTCGCCGAACTCGGAGAGTTGAGCGACAGTCTGGTCGATCTCCTGCTGGGTGACTTCCCCGTCACTCAGTGTGACTTCGGAGCCCTCATGGTAGCGCGCGGTTGGAACGCGGCCGAGGTCGAGCACCACTTCGATCAGGCCGGCGAGTTCTTGCTCGCGCGTCGCCTCCTGAATGCGCGACGGAAGCCTATCGATCAGTAGATTCGACTCTACACTTTCAAGACCGGCTGGCGGCACTGAGGTTTGCTCGAACTCAGTCACGCGCCGCCTCCACTTGGAACGGGGACACCTACCGGAACTTTCAATTCCAATTTCACCGTCTGACGGAGGCGGTGCGACTGCAAGATGTATTCTGCACCCGCCTCGAACCCCTGCTCCAGCAGCACCTGCTCGATACTGCTTGCATGACGGGGGACCAGTGTGAGCACGGTACCCCTACCAGTGCACTCCTGCATCGCGCCGAGCAGCGCTCGAACCGCAGTCACGGTACCTGCTTCGGCAGTCAATTCGAACTGCAGACGCTGCTGGGCCTCGCTGAACGCCAACGCGGCCACTGGACGGCCATCGATTTCCGCGAGCAGATCGGTCCCGCTGCGGAACCCGCGGCGCTCGCGTAGCACCTGCCATTCGTCGAAGGTCATCGCGAGAAGCAAACGAGCCTCTGTGGGGACGCTACGACTGTAGAGTTGGAACAGGGCTCGCTGATCGGCATTCGTCGAGGTGCGGACTGTGACGCCGGGGGTGGATGGTCGTTCGCCGAGAGAGCCCGTCCAGATTCGTTCTGGCAGGGCTGGGCGGAAACCGGCTCGCATCGCCGGTTCGCGTGCGCTGGCGTCGATGTCCATGCGTAGGAGCAGGTGAGTCACGCTGGCTCGGCTTGCTGCTTCGACCGCCTGCCCCAAGAGATCCGCGATAACTTCGTTGCCGTGGCCGCTCTCGGCGGCATCGATCAGCGTGTCGATCACCCATGCAGACCGTGCACCGAGATCACGGGCGGTGGCGACGCCATGGATTTCGCGCCCAGCTACGTTGACCCACATGCGCCGGCCGAGGCGCAGCCATTGCGCCAGTCCGAAGTTCAGTGGGCGTGCGCTGCGATCGTCTTCGCATAGGCCTTCGAGGGTGACCGCTTGGTTCGCACAAACTTCGTTATCGAAGGTCACGAGGGCTACCAGGTCTGTGGGGCGAGCGGCGTGACTCTGGGAGCCGGAGCTCATGCAACCGCCTCCGCCGCCAACGCATCTTGAACGAGTTCGACGAATGCGGCGTGGAGCCGATGGTCATCCGTGATTTCTGGGTGAAAGCAGGTGGCCATCAGGCGACCGTTGCGCGCCGCGACGATGCGGCCGTCCTCGAGGCGAGCAGTCGCTTCGGTGTCACCATGTACCTCGGTAATCACGGGGGCGCGGATGAAGACGGCGTGAAACGGACCACCCTCGACGCCAGCGATCGTGAGGTCGGTTTCGAAGGAGTCTACCTGGCTGCCGAAGGCGTTGCGGTTGACACTCATCGCGAGGCCGCCGACCGAGGGGCGGTCGAGGCCGGGAGCGACGTCGGCCAAGAGGATGGCACCTGCGCAGGTGCCCCAGACGGGAAGGCCGGCGGCGATCAGCTCGCGTAGCGGCTCCATCAGGTCAAAGGAAATCAGGAGACGAGCGATGGTGGTGCTTTCGCCGCCAGGGATGATCAGGCCTGCGACCGACTGGAGTTGGGCGAGTGTGCGCACCTCGATAGCCTCCGCACCGGTGGAGCGAAGCATGGTGGCGTGCTCCTCGAAATCCCCTTGCAGGGCGAGCACGCCGACGCAGACAGGAACAGCGGGTGCGTCTGGCATGCGGCGGGAGTCAGTTCCCTCGACCCGCGAGTAGTTCAGCGGCGGGCATCTGGGCGACGGACTGTCCGCGCATAGCGGTACCGAGATCCCTCGATACCTGAGCCAGCATGCTGGCATCCTGATAGTACGTGACAGATTTGACAATCGCGGACGCGACCTTCTCTGGCGTCTCCGAGGTGAATATGCCGGAACCGACAAACACGCCGTCCGCGCCGAGCTGCATCATCAGCGCGGCATCGGCCGGGGTGGCGATGCCGCCGGCGGAGAAATTGACGACGGGCAGGCGGCCGATCCGCTTCACTTCGCGGACGAGGTCGATCGGTGCCTGCAGGTCTCTTGCGAGGGTGAACAATTCATCGTCGGCCATGGTTTGGAGGTTACGAATGCTGCTCCAGAGGGAGCGCATGTGGCGGACAGCCTCCACGATGTCACCGGTGCCGGCCTCACCCTTGGTACGGATCATCGCAGCGCCCTCGGAGATGCGCCGGAGTGCTTCGCCGAGGTTACGACAGCCGCAGACGAATGGGGTGCGGAAGGGATTTTTGTCGATGTGGTTCTGGTCGTCGGCGGGGGTCAGTACCTCGGATTCATCGATGTAGTCTATCCCAATGGCGTCGAGTATCTGTGCTTCGACGAAGTGGCCGATGCGAGCCTTGGCCATGACGGGGATGGTAACGGCTTCCTGAATCTGCTGGATCATCTCAACAGCGCTCATGCGGGCAACGCCGCCGTCGGCGCGGATTTGGGATGGGACGCGCTCGAGCGCCATGACGGAGACGGCGCCTGCTTCCTCGGCGATCCGGGCCTGTTCGACGTTGGTAACGTCCATGATAACGCCGCCCTTGAGCATTTGAGCGAGGCCGGCCTTCACACGCCAAGTAGCGGTCTCGCCACTGCCATCGCTGTTGCCGTTGTTGTCTGCGCCGTTACTCGCGTCACTGGTCATGAATACTCCCTGAGCGAAAAAGAGGTCGATCAAAATTCATTGTACCGTGCCGCATCGTTCGGTCGCGGCTCCTGATTCGCAAGAAACCGGCAGGGGACGTTAACCTTTGAAGATGGCCACAACAAACGATCCGCCCTGGCTCAACGAGCACACGTTTGAAGGTGATGTGCTGATCGGACTTGTGTCCGATACCCACATCCCCGAAGCACGCAGCACAGTCTTTGACGAAATGTACGAAGCGTTCCGCGAATGCGATCTGATTTTGCACGGCGGGGACATACACGATGTGATCGTGCTGGACTGGCTGCAGGAAGTGGCGCCGGTCATCGGCGTTCGCGGCAACGGTGACGATGGTTCGAGTGGACGACCCGTTGCGCCCAATGATCCGCGGCTGGCCCACAACCAGTTGATTCATATCCAGGGACTGAAAATCGGCATGACCCACTCCTTTCCGGAACTCCCATACACGGGATCGATGCCGCTGGGACAGGCGATGGAACGGCACTGGGGTGGTCCGGTGGACGTACTGGTGGCAGGAGATACCCATGTGCCACACGTCACGCTGCGCGAGGGTGTGCTGATTGTGAATTCCGGATCCCCCACTTATCCGCGCAATCTGCAGACCCAACTGGGGACCGTTGGGTTCCTCCAGATTCGCGATGGCCAGCCCGAGGCTTGGATCGAACAGCTCCACTAGTCTCCCGAGTGGATCCGATCACGATTGACACCACTCGATGCCAGTCATAGCGTGATCTCCCTGCACTCACGCCCGGCGGGTGACGCCGCGCGACAGGCGCGCGCAGGTCGGCAGGTTGATCGATGGACCGCGCGAACGTTTTCGTCGCCATCCTCTCCGCACTCGTGGGTGTAATCTCAATTTCGATCGTGCTGGCGACGGGGAGTCTCATTAGCCTCGGCGGTGCCTTGAGTGGTGTGCTGCTGCTGAACGCAGTGGTCCGTTTCCAGTTAGCACGGAGCCGTTGATGTCAGCCCACGTACATATTGCGGACCAAGGACGTTGAACTGATGGTGTCAGACCCGCTGGAGGCTCGGACTCTCCTCGTTCCGCTGGACGGAACCGAGGCTGCCTACGGCGCACTTGCTGCCGCCTGCGGGATCGCTCGGAAGACTCGAGCCACGGTACACGCGCTCTATGTAATCGAGGTGCCTCGCTCGCTGCCGATCGACGCGGACATGATTTCCGAGGGACAACGAGGCGAAGAGGTACTGGAGCGCGCCGAAGAACTGGCGGCGACACACGATGTGCGACTGGAGGCGGAGCTGTTGCAGGCACGCCAGGAAGCACACGTAATTTTAGACGAAGCTGCGGAACGCGGAGCGGATGCGATCGTGATCGGTCTCCAATACCATCGGCCCTACGGCCGGTACGAACTTGGGAAAGTTGCGACCTATGTCCTCGAGCGCGCCCCGGGCTATGTGTGGCTGATTCGGTATCCGGTGACCGACGGCGATACACCGCCGTTTAACCCGGGCCAGAGGTAGAACGATGAACGTTGTGATCATGGGTTGCGGACGAATGGGGTCCACTGTGGCAGCTCGCCTGTCCAACGAAGGCCACCATGTGGCAATCATCGATATCAACGTACACGCATTCACACGCCTCCCTGCAGACTTCCGAGGTCGTCGGGTCGTGGGATCGGGTACTGATCATCAGTTTCTGGAAGAGGTCGGCATTGGCGAGGCAGATGCGTTCATTGCCCTGGCGTCCGGTGACAACCGAAATCTGCTGGCATCACAGCGGGCGAAGCATGTGTTCGGCGTGACCACAGTAGTGACTCGAGTCAAAGACCCATTGCGAAGTGAACTTTTCGAAGAGCTGGGCCTGCGCACATTCAGCCCAACCAAGATCGGCGCAGACCTGGCGCACGATGCGCTGTTCTCCGAACTGTCGCCCGGCAGCGAGGCCTAGTCTATGTACATCATTGTGGTAGGAGGCGGGATCGTTGGGTACGGAATCGGGCTTGAGTTGCAGATGATGCCCGGTCACGAGGTGACCATCATCGAACGCAATGCCTCTCGCGCCGCCGAGCTGCGCGAGGAACTGGGCGAAATGGTGGTGGATGGCGACGGGTCTGAGGTGGCATTCCTGGAACAAGTGGGCGCAGGTCGCGCGGATCTGCTGATCACGGTGACGGCGGATGATGCAGCGAACCTGGTGGCGTGCCAGGTGGCGAAGCACCGATTTGGGGTGAAACGGACGATTTCGCGGGTGAACGATCCTCGCAACGAGGAGTTGTTTCGGATGTTGGGAGTGGACAGCACGGTCTCTGCTTCACAGGCGGTGATGGCGCAGATTGAGACGACGTTGCCGGAGCACACGGTGGTACCGCTGATGAGTCTGGAGGGCTCCGGGTTGAAGGTGGTTGATTTACACCTACAGGAGGGGGCTCCGGCAGCCGGACGCCCGCTGCGTGATATTCGATTGCCCGATCAAACGGTGATCTCACTAGTGATCGATGGGGATGGCCCTCGAGTCCCCGATGGGGACACGATCCTGCATAGCGGGGATGAGGTAATCGCCGTCATTCCGGTAGACGCGGAAGAGACGATGCGTGAGTTGATCACCGGCCGGCCGGAGTCTGGTTGATGCGACTCGCCCACCTTGGCCCCTCTGGTACCTACTCCGAGGCAGCGGCGATCGATTACGACGCCAGCGCCGAGCTGGTTCCGGTGGCGACCGTTGCGGCGGCAGTCGAGGCCGTGGAACAGGGCCGAGCCGATGCGGCAGTCTGCGCGATTGAGAACGCGCTTGAGGGACCGGTGGCCGAGACCTTGGCGATCCTCCAACGAGAGAATCCGACGCTGATGATTTCGGCCGAGATTGTGATTGCGATCCGTCACGCGCTGGTGGGACCGGCTGGTCTGAATTTGAAGGACGTGAAGGTCGTCTATTCGCACCCGCAGGCGCTGGCACAGTGTCGCCAACACCTCGCGGATCTCGTACCGGAGGCGCAGCCAGTGGCAGCGCTTTCAACCGCAGCTGCGATTGAGGCGGCTGCAGCCGAATCGAACGCACTGGCGATAAGTAACGCGCGCGCGGCGGATCTGTACTCCGCTCAGATCTACAATCCAAATATTAGCGATCAGCCAAACAATCAAACGCGCTTCATCGTCCTGACGGCAGAGGATGGCGCGCGGACCGGCGATGACAAGACCTCGTTGGTATTCACGATGGCGCATGACCGCCCTGGTTCCCTAGTTGAGGTGCTGCAGCCGTTCGCGGACCGCACGATCAACATGACCAAGATCGAGTCGCGCCCCACGGGCAAGCAGCTCGGTACCTACTACTTTTTCGTGGATGTGCAGGGGCATCACTCCGACCCGGATATCGCGGTGGCGATTGATGAGGCTCGTCCGCACACTCAGTGGCTCCACGAGCTGGGCTCATATCCCCGCTGGACTGGGAACGATGCCTGAATTCCCAATCCTCGAAGCGATTCGGCACTATCTGCAGCCGCGACTCGAGGGCCGGGGAATCACCAGCGGTGAGGCGCAGATTCCTTGGAGACTCGCACCGGATCTAACGAACTGGAATCGTTGGGCAGTCATCGCTTCGTCGAGCTCCTGCGGTACGGCGAGTATCTGTTGATCAATCTGGATGACAGACACGCGCCGATCATCAATACGATGCTGACGGACCCGTTCCGTTGGGTAGAGGCGGGGGAGAAGAAGCTGAGTCGGCTAGCCGTGGTGTTCGGATTTGAAGACGGCCATGAACTGCGAGACTCCGACATACGGCGGATGGGTCGCTTTTATCTGACAGACACCGATCATCTGGAGATCGTTCCGCAGTTCTCGAATATGTGGCCGGACATGCTGACCAACCAGGGGTTAGTTGCCGACATTGGTAACACGTACTCGGACGAGATCCTGCGTGAGGCGAAGCTGCATCCACGTCGGAAACGCAGCACCATGGATGACCATGATATTCTCCGACTATTCAAGGTGAACTCATACAGTGATCGAGCACTCTTCGACGGCTGTGGATGCGATCATTCAGAACGAGGGTCTTGGCCGCAAAAAGGAATGGCGCGAGCATCTGAGCGGCCACCGCGAGGTGGACAAGTGATGTCCCGCAGTGGAACCCCAATCAAGTGGTAGATGCGCGGCAGCAGCGAAACAAACTACTGCGTACAGTGCCAGCCGCTGTTCGTCTGAGGGAGCGGTCATGAAGGTCATCGGCAAAGACATCGGCACGGTCCTGAATCCGCTGTTCGAGAAAGTCAGAGGCCGCCTCGAAATTGAGGCGGAGCGGGAGTTGCGGATCGAGGGCGGTGCAGCGGGCACGTTCTCAAACGTACGCTGGCAGCAAGATGTCACGATCATCCAACTCCACAACGGTGTGCCGACACACGCGCTGCCGCACGTGTTGGGCATCGCGCTGGAGCATGTACGTCAGCGATTGGATCGTTATCCGACGGTGCAGCGTGCCGAAGGCGTGGACGTGTCAGACGGCCCTATGCTGCGTGGGGCGCTGCGTGAGCTGGTACTGGCACCTGCAGCTGATCACGCGCTGGAAAAGCTGAATCTTGACGTCGAGTGGGAGGCGGAGCAGCGACACCAGGCACTGAAAAACTTGCTTCGCGACGCGGACCCGGAATGGAACGATCCGGAGCAGTCGGCCTTCGCCTTTGCGGCGTTGCTGTACGCCCGAGCGGCAATCGAGCATCCGCTCTGGGAGTCGCTCGCTGCGATGTTCCAAGAGACGCTGCCTGAGGCGTCCAAGCTGGGTTCTGAGATTGAAAGCGTGGTTCGCGAGAACGGTTGGGCTAGCCCTGGCGCCTGCTTGCAGTCGCTGCTTGCCGCTCGTGAGTTGACCGGGCTGAACGATATTGCGGCGATCCTCGATCGGCGCACCAGCGTGATTCTGTAACGCGACGAATACAAGTCTCGCGGTTTGCCTAGGAAGCGACGGCGGTTGAGGCTTCCTCGTGTCGTCGCCAGCCAGCGATAAACGGCGTCCACTCGTTGTAGCACTCGAGGTAGGTGGCAAAGAGTTCCGCCGGATGGGCGGAGGGTCGGCACGGTCGTCTGGCAAGCGTCATGTTGGCTTCTTCGGGAGTTCGTCCACCCTTGCCATGGTTGCAGGCGCGACAGGCCGTGGTGAGGTTCTCCCAAGTATGGGGGCCACCTCGGTGTCTTGGATTGACGTGATCGAGCGTGAGTTCGCTGCGACGTCCACAGTACTGACAGCGATTACCATCGCGGGCGAAGATTTCGCGGCGGGTGAGGCGAATTTGGGGCATCGGCCGGCGCACGAAGTGCTGAAGACGAATCACAGAGGGGGTATCGTAGCGAGTGGAGCCGACACCGCGCAGTGGCTCGTCCCCGATTTCGAGAACTTCCGCTGCCCCCCGGAATACGAGCACGACTGCCCGCCTTACGGAACAGACGTTGAGAGGCTCGTAGTTCTGGTTCAGCACCAGCGACCGCCGCTGGATTGCCACTCTACCTCCGCGAGTTCAGACCGCACAGCTACGTTGTGAACGACTCACGAGCGGTCATTTTCTTCGGAAGTATAGCGGAATTCGAATTCGCTTGTGATTTCCATAGACAGATGGTGACGGTCAGGAACTGTCGACAACTCCTCCGATTACGGCCGGCAAGGAGCCTTGCCAATCGCGTAGACGGTCCAACGCGTTATCGAACTCCCCGGGCAATGCGAGTTCCATCAACGGCGCGCGTTCGAGAAAGAATGGGGCAAGAGTGGAGTCATCAACTGCGAGTGCGACTCGAGAGGAAGCCGGGAAGACGGCTATCGAGATCAGCGCGAGCTCAACTAGGATGACTCCCTTGATGAGGCCGAATGCAGCACCTCCGAGATGGTCAAACGGCCCAAGCATGAGCACCTTCGCCGTTCCACGAAGCATCATGGCGACGATCTGGCCGAGGATCAGCGTTCCGCCGAGCAGTGCACCGAACGAGACAAGATTTCTAGTAGTGCCATCATCAAGCAGGAACGCAAGATTCTGGCTCAAGTCGTCGTAATACATCCCGGCGATCATCGCGCCCAGCACAAGTGCGAACAGTTTCACGATTTCGCGAATCAGGCCGTTGGTGAATGCGCTGAACGTCATCCAGGCGATGACGCCAGCAATAATCGGGTCGACCCAGTGCACGCGCTGCGAGCCCCGCGTCCACCCCGCCAGTAACGATCGTAGCACGCAAGCCCCGGTGCAAGGGAAGCCCGACTCGTGGTGTTCACTCCGAAAATTCCATTCCACGTTCCCTCATGGACACGTATCCCCCACGTCTGAGTCCGAGGTAATCGAGCACATTCACACCCAGCAATTACCCTTCTCCGATGACGGCCACGTTTTTTCGGCGGCGTGGGCGGGCGAGGAGTTGATTGGGCTTCGGTAAAGTGTCGACTGCGCCAGAACCTAGTGCTCGGTATCCAGTACCGGCAGCCGCACTTCTTCTTGCTGCAGCAGATCCATCCCTGGCTCAAACCGTCGCGTGGTGCCCTCGGTGTGTACCTACGGTCGCAGTAGCTCTCCTTCGAGAGCAGCCCGGCATGGCCGCTTAAAGAGCGCAGCAATAGTGGTGGCCTTTGCCCTGTCGAGACCGTGAATCTCGGTGAGGGCGGGAACTCGGCGGAGACGAGATCTCGGAGACCGTTGTGCGTGCCAAGAAGGCGACCGGCGACGGTGAGCACGTCTTCGTGCGCTGATCCGATACGGAGAACGATGGAGAGCAACTGGGTGGTGGTCAGGGCGCCGAAACCGAAGCGCTGTAGTCGCTCTCGAGGTCGTTCGTTCGCTGACATTTCGGCGACGCGGACCTGGTAGGGAGCTTCGATCGCCGGAACGTCAGCGTGTGCTGGTAACTCGTCGCTCGGCATGCGGCACCAGGCTACGAATGTCTGCAGGGCGGACTCGCCTCACGGCAATCACTCGCATGGTGTGGGGCCAGTGCTGAATGGAGACGGTCTGCCCGATGGAGAGTTCGGTCGCGGAAATTGGACCAATTTCGAAGACTTGCTTCCGAACGAGCAAGTAGTCCTGCCGTCCGAAAATCAAGAGTTTCGATTTCTTCCAGATTCGGTCGACTTCACCCTCGGTGACAGTAGGTTCAGATCGGAGGTCACGGAGCGCGGCTAGAGATTCGAAGACGAAAGCGAATCCGACCAAACCGAGGAGAATAACGGGAAGGATTGCGCCGGCTTTACCAGCGAGCAGCCCGAAAAGTGATACGAAGAAGAGCACGACAATAATGAGCGCGGCTGGCGTATAGATCACCGCGTTACGCCAGATCGGCCGGCGGGCGGACGTGTGCTGCTCTAGGACATCGTTAGTCATCGATTCCCTTACCCCGATGGTTACTGACCAGGAATGTCCAAGACCTGGCCAGATTGGATCTGGGCCAGGTCTTCGATCCCATTCACCGCCGCGATTTCGTCCGCGAACTGGTCCAAATCTTTCCCAACCGGCAGATGCAGTGCGGCAATGGCGAACATGGTATCGCCGGAGCGCACGGTGTAGGTGATCACCTCAACGGAGGCTGCGGTTGCGGTCGGTTCAGTGATCAACTCAGGTGTGCTAGTTGCTGCAGGTGTGCTGGTTGGCTTCGGAGTGGCCGTAGTGGTGATGGTCGGATCGGCTGTAGGAGTAGCGGTGGGAACGGCCCCACTGATAATACCGCTAATGGAGGCGGGAGGCTGATCCTTGTCGGCACCAACGGGAGGCAGAACAAGCAGCCATCCGGCGAAGAGGGAACCGATCAACAGGGCAAGCAGGGAGCCACGGTAAACCCGCGGTGAAGGCATGGCCAAGGCAGGGTCAAGCTCGCTCGCATCGAGCAGCTCGTCGTCCTCGATGCCGCTATCCACGCTTCGTTCTCCTGTCACAAAGGAAGCGTAGCACGAGCCCCCGACACCCAGCAGGTGGTGCCGAGGACTCGATGGAATCTGGCAGGATTTGTCAGGAAAGCTCGACGGTGGCACCGGCCTCTTCGAGCTTGGCCTTGGCCGTGTCGGCCTCGTCCTTGGGCACACCTTCACGTATTGCCTTCGGCGCAGACTCAACCAGATCCTTGGCGTCCTTGAGTCCGAGCGAGGTGAGTTCGCGGACTGCCTTGATAACGTTAATCTTGTTGGCGCCGAAGTCCTTGAGGACGACGTCAAACTCAGACTGTTCCTCGGCAGCGACATCACCGGCAGCCGGGGTGGCGGCCATGGCCATAGGGGCCGCTGCCGTCACACCGAACTCTTCCTCGATCGCGCTGTTGAGGTCGCGCAGTTCGAGGATGGTCATTCCCTTAATAATTTCGAGTGCGTCTTCAACCTTGCTCATCATGTTCCTCCTGATGCGGCTTGTTGCCGTCGCTCATCTCGTTCATTGATAAACGGCGGCTGGGGTTAGCCGGCTTCGCTTTCAGATTCCATTTGTGCCGCACGAGCTTCAATTAGCCCGGCGAACTCTCGTGTTGTTCCGTTCAGCAGCATCATCAGCTCGCGGACCTTGCCAACCAGACCGCCGGCAACACGGGACAGCAGTTCTTCCCTAGGCGGTACGGAGGCGAGGTCACGAACGAAGGCTGCATCGACAACTTCGCCGGCAACGACTGCACGACGAATCTCGACGGCGGTTCCGGCGTTGTCCTTGATGTATCCGTCCAGCGCTTTGGCTGGAGCGATCAAATCATCGAAGCCGAACACCACGGCTGTAGGCCCATCGGCCAGATCGCCGAACTGCGCGAGACCCGCTTCAGCTGCGGCAATCTTCAGCAGCGTGTTCTTGACGACTCGCATTTCGGCATTTGCTGCTCGCAATGCGCTCCGGAGAGCGACCTGATCAGCGACCGGGATGCCCTGGTAACTTGCGGCAATGGCGATCTCCGCGCGGGAGATCCGGTCCTTGAGTTCAGCAACTTGCTGAACCTTCTTCGGTGTGGGCATTAGCTCTCCTCGTTGGTGGCGTGATACGCACAAAAAACGCCCTCTCCGCCGAGACGGTGAGGGCGCGCGATTCGAGTGCCCGTCGGCGCTCTGAGTTGCGCTTGGTGCCCCACCTGTACGGGTTGACCTGTGGTCGTTATCCCTTACGGGACCCGTGGTCTCTGGCGGTGGCCCGGCGTGAACACCGAGCCTTGATCGAGTGCCAATGCCGGAGCACTGACATTCGATCAACTAGTCTGCGGGAGGTTCGTCTTCCGGTCTACGTCAGTACCCCGCGAATCCCGCTGACCAAGTGGACCGGCTAGGCGGACTCGGAAGCCAGCGCCAGCATCTGGTTGACATCCAACGCGACGCCCGGCCCCATGGTGGAGGTGAGCGTTGCACCACGAATCATCTGTCCCTTGGTCCCCGTGGGACGGGAGCGAACGATTTCACCGATCATCGCACGGAGATTATCGACGAGCTTGTCTGGCTCGAACGAGGCCTTACCTATAGTGCAGTGCAGGAGGTTGGTGCGATCCAGCCGGAAATCCACCCGGCCAGCTTTGGCCTCTTGCACTCCACGCGCCAAGTCTTCGCCGTTCAGGACGGTGCTGGTGCGCGGGTTCGGCATCAGGCCTCGTGGGCCGAGCACACGCCCGAGACTACCAACTTTGCCCATCAGTTCTCGCTGTGCGAGCGCAACATCGAAATTCAGGTAGCCACCGGCCACCTTCTGAATCAATTCGTCGCCGCCCACCTCGTCAGCACCGGCCTCTATGGCCAGCGTGGCTGCTTCGCCTTCGGCGAAGACGAGAACGCGCAACTCACGTCCGATGCCGTGCGGAAGCACAATCGAACCGCGAATCTGCTGATCGGCATGGCGACCATCCAGACCAGTCTTGAGGTGCAATTCAACGGTCTCATCGAACTTGGCCGTGGCGTTCTCTTTAACCAGAACCACAGCATTGCTGGGATCGTAGAACTCGTCCTTGTCCACGCGTTCACGCGCGGTGATGGTTCTTTTTCCTAATTTGGGCATTGCTACTTGACCTCGATCCCCATCGAGCGCGCGGTGCCCTCGACGATTTTCATTGCCTGGTCCATGTCCGTCGTGTTCAGGTCAGGCATTTTCACCGTGGCGATTTCACGGACCTGATCTCGGGAAACGGAACCGACGTTGATCTGGAGCTGGCTCGCTGAGCCTTTGCCCACGCCTGCTGCTCGGCGCAGTAGGTCTGACGCGGGCGGCGTCTTCAGGATAAAGCTGAAAGAGCGGTCCTCGTAGATCGTAATCTTGGCCGGAATTACCTGGCCGGTCTTGTCACGGGTCTGCTCGTTGTAGGCCTTGCAGAAATCCATGATGTTGATCCCGTGCGGCCCGAGGGCCGTGCCCACCGGGGGCGCCGGGTTGGCAGATCCAGCCTGGATCTGCAGAGTCAGGACCGTTCGGACCTTTTTCGCCATCTCACCCCACCAATTACTTGCCCGCGTACGAGTCGCGGTTACAGCGCTTCGGAATCGCCGTCGCTACTGTTTTTCTACTTGCAGAAAGTCCAATTCGACCGGGGTGTCCCGACCAAACATGGACACCATCACACGGACACGACCACGGTCTAAGTCGATCGTGTCCACGGTTCCAATCATGTCGCTGAACGGTCCGTCCGTTACCAGCACGGTCTCACCTTCGGCGAATCCGATGTTGATTTTGGGTTGGGCCGACTGCATCTGGCGGAGAATTTGCTCCACCTCAGTGTTTGGCAATGGAGTTGGCTTTGCGCGTTCGTCCATCGTCGTGCCGGCGAAGCCGGTGACACCCGGTGTGTTGCGGACGACGTACCAAGTGTCGTCGTCCACCACCATCTGCACGAATACGTATCCAGGGAACAGCTTCTTGGAAACTGTCTTGCGTTGTCCGTCGCGAATTTCGATTTCGTCTTCGGTAGGGACAACGACATTGAAGATTCGGTCTGACATATCCATAGAGCGGATCCGCTGCTCTAGGTCGACCTTCACTTTGTTTTCGTATCCGGAATAGGTCTGCACGATGTACCAGGCACGACCATCAGTGGCGCCGAGACCGAGATCGATCACGCCTTCTTCTGGGACTTCACCATCGGTCAGATTCGTTTTCTGTACCACGCCGTGCTCCTAGCGAAGGATCGTCTGCTCGACGAACCAGCCGAATCCAAGATCCGCTGTGCCGAGGATTGCCCCGACGATCAACGAGACGATGATCACCACGGTGGTCAGATATCCGACCTCCTGGCGCGATGGCCAGGTGACTTTCCGCAGCTCGTTGATAATGTCGGTGATCCAGGCTGGTTTCAGCAACGAACCCCGAGACCGTGCCTGATCGACATGCGAGGGCTGAGCCGCAGTTGCAGCTGGATTACGCGACCGGCCGCTCTGGACTTGGCCGCGCTTTGCTCGCTGTTCCGCTCGGGCTTGCGCCCTGCGGGCCTCTCGGCCCATCGTCACCACTCCATTCGCGGGCGCTGCCCGCGCGGTCAATCCGTTATCGCGTCTCCCGGAAGATCTGCACGGAACGAGTCTTCGGGCAGTACTTCTTCAATTCAATACGATCCGGATCGTTCCGCTTGTTTTTCTTCGTGTGGTAAACGACGCCAAGGCATTCCTTGCTCGCCAGCTTGATGTGGTCCCGATCGCCCTTCTTCGCCATCGTCCGACCCTACTCGACGATTTCGGTGACGACGCCAGCACCCACGGTGCGGCCGCCTTCGCGAATGGCAAAACGGAGTCCATCCTCGATGGCAATCGGCGACACAAGCTCGATGTTGAGCTCCACGTCATCGCCGGGCATGACCATCTCGGTGCCCTCCGGCAGCGTGGCCATCCCTGTGACGTCCGTAGTTCGCACGTAGAACTGCGGACGGTAGCCGTTGAAAAACGGCGTGTGACGGCCGCCTTCTTCCTTCGAGAGGATGTAGACCTGGCCTTTGAACTTGCGGTGAGGGGTGATGGAACCCGGTGCCGCGAGCACCTGGCCACGCTCGATGTCTTCGCGCTCGACGCCACGGAGGAGGCAGCCGACGTTGTCGCCGGCCTCGCCCTGGTCGAGGGTCTTGTTGAACATCTCGACACCCGTGACGGTGGTCGTGTTGGTGTCCTTGAGGCCGATGATTTCGATGGGCTCACCGACGTTCACAATGCCGCGCTCGATGCGGCCGGTGACCACCGTACCGCGGCCCTTGATGCCAAAGACATCCTCGATAGCCATCAGGAACGGCTGGTCCTTCGGGCGCTCCGGCTGTGGTATGTAGGAATCGACCGCTTCCATCAGCTTGAGGATCGGCGCGTACTCGGATCCGGTGACGTCGGTCGATTCGCTTTCGAGAGCCGCAAGTGCGGAACCGCGAACGATCGGCACGTTGTCGCCGTCGAAGCCGTTTTCAGAGAGCAGCTCCGCCAGCTCCATCTCAACCAGTTCCAGCAGCTCTTCGTCTTCCATCTGGTCGACCTTGTTCAGAAAGACAACGATGTAGGGGACATCCACCTGGCGGGCGAGCAAGAGGTGCTCGCGGGTCTGAGGCATGGGGCCATCCGGAGCTGCAACCACGAGGATGGCGCCATCCATCTGGGCGGCTCCGGTGATCATGTTCTTGATGTAGTCCGCGTGACCGGGGCAGTCCACGTGTGCGTAGTGACGGGCGGCCGTCTCGTACTCAACGTGGGAGATGGC